>Ga0210043_1001824_pt1 | contig 15880 bp, 12 predicted proteins | sample CryGeymet201501t_FD_183990 | JGI IMG/M metagenome (GOLD analysis project Ga0210043, IMG submission 183990) | Groundwater microbial communities from Crystal Geyser aquifers in Utah, USA - Crystal Geyser metaG 2015-01t (SPAdes) (version 2) | ecosystem: Environmental > Aquatic > Deep subsurface >... | reverse complement strand
ATACGGTTGAATATTTGTGTAATATGAAGTTAAGCCAGAAGTTTCATATGAATCAACAGAGAAATAATCGCCAGAACCACTATGATTAAAATAACTATATGTAACGGTCAAAGACCCAGTAGGTAATGTTCCCGACAATGATAAACCGCCCCTGACATATGCATAATCTCGTTGTCCATTGTCTAATAAGAACCGATTTGTAACATCACCATCAATTGTAGAAACAACTGATATTAGTTTGTATATATCAGCTTTAATTAACTGAATAGATAATGCTGGAGTAATGCCCGTTTCTGAGAATGTAGCTACAAGTGTTTTCTGTCGAGGAATTTGGTTTATTTTTGTACAAACGCAAATAATCTTCATACCAACAGCAGAGCCAGAAACAGTAACAGACAATCCATCGGGCGCAAGTGTAGCAAGCGAATTATCAATAATCCCCGTTGACGAAGTTATAGTAAATGTACTTAATTCAATTGGGTCTATTGTCATTCCAGACACACTAGCAGAACCCCCAACAACATCAAGCGTTCTAACTACTTTATAAGTTATGTCGGATGAATTAGACGTCGGTTTAACACGGTATACATTAGATAAAGGGAGAGGAATAATTGCCGCAGTTGATTTAAGAGAACCAAATGGTGAAATTGACTGAATTATGGATGATGCAGTACTTGTTGCTCCAACGATACCGTCACCAACTACCGGCAAATTAATTGCAGGATCACTTCTTAGTAAATATAAACTTGAAGTAGATCTTTCCCACTTTCCAACGACACCTGATCTAAGTGAACCAAAAGCTACAACTTCACCAAGAGTAAAATCTGCCCCAGATACAGTTGCCAGGGCTTTATGTAGAACCGAAGCAGAACCAAGGGCAAATTTTATACCCCCTACTTCGTTAAATGAGCTAACGGTTACATTACTAATATAAATTTTAAATACTGCATTAGTAGTTGTGGTGTTAGGCTCTGCATATTCGACTGCCGTCACTACAGCAGTTCCGATTTGGCTTGCGCCAATATTAGAAGGAACTGCATCCCATAGTGTTATTTCTTCTCTTACTTTGTAAGCAGGAACACCAACAAGATCGGTGACATAGATGTATTGGCCATAATTCACGACCATAGACACATCTGGTTTTTCTGTAATATGAGTAGATGTTCTTGCTTTATCTATAGCAATAGTAGAAGGGGCTATTGTTTCAACTTCAAACCCTTTAATATAAGCTTTGCCCGGAGAAACAACAACTGCTAATTTCTCAATATCCCCTATTGGGGCTGGATATACGCCGCGGTTATATGTTGTTCTTAAGTGTTCTTTGATTGTTGTTGTATAACCAGACGCCACATAGTCACCAGATTCATCATATGTCCTGCGCGCCAGGGATTTTTCTAATTCATTATATTTTGGGTACCTAGAGTGTTCTTCGAGAACGCCTTCGTTAAATCTCATCAACTCAACATAATCTTCGGTTGGTGTAGTTGAGAGAGGAAGTGTAGACAAAGTTAAATCAATTTTAATTCTATCTGCTCCGGGTGCTGCATAATTATATGATCCAGAAGCAGGATCTAATAAACGTGTATCAGTTGTGTAATCTACAACACTTTCTGTAATCTTAAGAAGTACTCGTGCCGAGGGTGTTTGTGAAAACTTACTTATTACTGCTGCTTGATATTCTACTTCTACGAAAGACCCATTTATATAATACACCCCATGATTAATAAATGCAATAGACCCAAATCCGGTAGCTGCAGTCACCAAGGCAAGAGCACGGATTGATGGATTCGTTTTAACATAAAGCTCTTCGCCATCAACGAATTGATTAGATGCCGAGCCCCCACTACCAACCGTATATACAATGTAAATTATGTCGGGGTCGGTTTCAGTAGCAGGAACGGTTAATTGTACTACAGCTTCAACACCAGAAACACTACCAACCAAAGTAGTATTATTAAAATTACTCACTGTAATTGGCAATGAATTAAATGTCGGTTGAATTTTCACATAAGATGAATTTAAATCTGCGCGAGTATTTCCAGGAATAACTACGGACCCATGTTTGAATATATGATCACCAAATTTTTCAATTTGATTTCTTAAAATAGTTTGTAACTGAGTCAGCTCACGTGCTTGAACTGCAAATCCAGGCTTGAATAATATCTGATGATAATTATCAGCAGAATCAAAATCATCATAATAAGGAGATGTAGATAATGGGGTAGTCATATTTTAAAAATTAATAAATGTCTTAATAATAAGGCCTTGTTCTGGACTAAATGAAAAATGATTTTCATCCGAAACATATAACAAACTTCCCGAGTATTTGTTCAGAATAGGCGAACTTAATACCGATTTAACCAAGTAGGTTCTGGAAGTTTCTGTTTCTGCATATAACATTCCAATTGGGTTAGTATATTTAATACCCAACCTCTGCAAATAAACTTCATTGGTCTGAAAATGCACAATTCTGTATCTAACATCACCCTGAACTAATATTTCATCAGCAACAAGATTTGTCGTGTTCGCCATGATCACTTTGTATAGGGTTAGAGAAGAATCCAGAGTAATAGTTTTACCAGTCAAAACATTTGTTGGATTTTTGAGAATTCCATATTGTCTATAATCTTGGTTTATAACATTTAAATTATCATCTCTTTGAAGAGATGTAGCTATTGCTAACACATTACCATATAATTCCGTAACCGCATCCCATCCATGACCCGTAGAGGGTGTAATAATAGCATATGCAGTTGCAGTTACTGCGTCTTGAGCGATTGGTCTATTAACATCGGTGAATGTAATATTGGCATATGAATAATCTGTGCCGTATGAATTCATAACAATTTTTGTTATAACGCCATTTTCAATCACTGGAGTAGCAGAAGCACCAGTACCGTCGCCAACAATGTCAACAGTTGTTGTTGCTGTATAATAATTGCCCCCCTCTGTTATCTCACCGGCAAAAATTGTGCCCGGAGCAACAGTTTGTTCTACAACAGACTGATCAGAAGAAAAGTCAGAAGCAGAAATTATAGGCGAAATTTCTGCGCCAGTTCCACTACCAACTACGGTCATTTTTAATGAAGTATATCCGCTGCCCGGATTTTCCACTACAACATCAACAATTTCTGTATTATAAATGATAGGAGAGAATGAGGCGTCGACGCCGTCACCTTGAACAACTATGGTCGTTGCATTATCGGACGGATAATCTTTGCCTGGGTCTACTATGTTTACATTAACTATTTTTCCATTAAACACTACACAAGTAATTATTGCAGAAATATTACCATAGATACCAGTGCCAGTGGTACTGTTCACTGTTATTGTAGGTGCAGTAACATAGCCTGCGCCAGGATTTAAAATAGTAGTAGATACAATTTCTCCTGTCAGCCGAGAAACTGATGGGATTATGATCGCACCCCCTACAGGGAAAGACATAGCTTCACCTGTAGTATAACCAAGTCCTGCCTGTTCAATTGTAACATCTGTGATTGCACCTGCTACAATAACCGGGGTACCAACAAAGCCCGAACCTAAAGAACTAATAATAATTGCACTGCCTGCTATGTATCCACTACCACCATTAACGATTGTGATACCAATTATTGCTCCAAGGCCATCACACGTAATAGTAGCACTGGCACCAGCACCAGAAAAAGTATCAGTTGCCACACTCAGAGTAGTTAACAGAGAATCAGAGTAATTTGTACCTGAGTTTGTAATAACCACATCATCAATGGAACCTTTATTGTAAAACGAATCTGTAATAGAACGTTGTACCGGTAAATTAGTAAGATTCATGAACCTACTTCTTTTAAATGTAGGGACAGTATACATGTATTTCCACAAATAGCCGTCGGCAGTTCTAAATACGTAGAATGATTTCCCAGTCGGTTCTACGGTAGAAATAGATGCACCAGAATTATCTAAACACTTATATACGTTGCTTTCAGAATTCACACAATAAAACATTTTGTTGTGCATATCCTGTGTAGAATCCCATTTATCAAATACTAAGTTAGGCAGCCAGTCATATCTTTTTGTGACCAATGATACATCATTAGATGTTATCTTTTTAACATAGATAATATTAGATCTAATATTATTATTCCCATAATTAGAATCTACTTCAACAGTCTCTGGTGCTAAATCAGTAGTTCCCCAGGTTTCTGGTTTACCAAGAAAATAGTAATAATTGGAACGCTTATAGATAATTTCATTCGCAATGGTCTGGGCCAAGTTAGAGTGAAATTCCTGTCGAAGTGAATTTGACATTACGATTTTCTCTTAAGAAATTGTCACTGCCCAGTTAATAGTAAGTGTATCACCTACATCTTTATTAACGACGGAAAAAACAGTTCTGCACAGCATAGAACCAGCCAAAGAATCGTTAAAGATCCCAGCCTCAGTTAATGCGCCAGTCCCAACCCCGGGACCAAAAATTGAAGAAAATGTAACCACATTTGCCGTAGCTCCACCACCCGGTACAGTTAGCGCAACACGTGAATTCACGATCTCCGTGCCCAATGTAGTATCGGCTGCAACAGGTGATATTGTTGATGTACCAAGAGCCATATGAGTCATTACGCCGGTAGTATTACCAGTTAGTCTACTGGCAATTACAACTTTGCCTGTGGTTACTACTAAATTGGGAACAGTTTTTTGTTCTTTGATATTTCCGTTGGAGTCCCTAAGAACAATTTGTAGTTCACCAGTAAGTTTAATTTGTTCATTTATCATGTTTAATATCCTAAAAATAGATAATTATCAGTTGAGAAGTATGCTTCCGAGAAATAGTCGTCTAGAGTATAAATCACACTATCAACGGAAGCTGTATTTGCCGAAATTGCGGTTACTGTATCCTCTGATAGATATTTAATGTTATCTTTCACCAAAATCTCAGTAGGTAAAATTTGATCTACTAGAGGTTTACTAATATCAAAATATTTTGTTTCTGTAAAATTTACGACAATATCTATAAAATAGATCGTATTTACGGAAATAGTTCTAGATGAATATAAATCTATATTAAATTTTGCTTCTTTTAATAATGAAGCAAACATTTTAAGCCCACCGGGGTGAATTATATTAAGTACATTTCTAAATTCGGAAATATCTATAGAGCTCTCTAATAGATAAGAAAAAAGTTGGTAAAAATAATTGTCTTGCAGACGCATCTGCTGATTTGATAGCTGACCAAAATCTGTTTGATATGAACCCTTAGTATTAACTACTTTATTAAGAGAGAATGTTAGGGTTGCACGAGATGCTAACCATTGGTCGATTGTTATTTCTGGATTAGTTACTAGAGATTCAGAATAGCTTTGAACCGAAGAATATGAGAATACTTCAATCGGTAGATTTTGACTAGAAGATCCAGAATAAACACCCTCTATTGTTTCAAAACAACCGTCTGTGTAATCGCTGATATCTAATACGTGATTGTATGCTATAGGATCAATTGAAATTAATGTAGAATTAATATCGCTTATTGAATCTATGGGCTTATTATTATAAGGTGAAACTACAGTCGTCTGGTTTGTCTGATGATCAAAACCAAAACTCAATACTTCGCAGGCAAGAATCTCACCTATGGGGCCGACTTTAGTAATACGCGCAATTGTATTCTTAATAGTACCAGGTATTACTAACACCTGCCCCATTTGCCACCCGGCTCCCCCCGAAAGAATAATGATTGCAGATTGTGAGTTTGTTATTCGACCTGCATATTGTGGGGTAGGTGTGTCGGAATTTATATAGAAAAGTTGATCATCATCAATAATTATTTTTGAAAACGTTTGATAATAAAATCTAATTTTGTTTTGACCAATCACATCATAATGTGTAGAATTTATCTCAAACGTACCAGACGAATTGGTAAAATTAATTGTGTTAGTATCCGAATTGACAGATCCATACACAGTATTCAAAGTAATAAAAGTTTCAGCGATCCATCTACCATCGGATGCTTTAAGAATTCTATCTCCGGGCGTAGAATAAACTACATCAGAATTGAATAATATTTTGAAAATAATACTAATTGCTTTTTCTGTGCCTTTTGCTTGATATATTATGTTTAGTAATTTAATAAAGTTTCTTTTATCAAGTTTAACATCTTTAGAAATGTATTTGGCATATGTGTCAAAAAACTTAGATACTGATATATCCATTGATGTATCAATATCTAATTCTGACACATAATTGTTTGCAGTGCTGAGGTTTACGTGTCCTAAATATTCATAATATAAAGAAATGAAGGCTTTATAAAGCGGAGAATCTATACTCTCCGGTATTCTTATTGCTACATTATCTTTCATAATTTTCTATTGTTATTCTAGTACTATTCAATCCAATAGCAGCATCCGAATCTACAGTTTGAGTCAAAATATTATTATGAGAAGATGTAATATCTGAATTTACAGTTGAGAATGATATATTAATCATATTTGTTGATGTTAAGTATGATGATACAATCATTGTAATATCTATCTGACCTGTATTAAGATTAATCGTTCCGATATTCTTTACTAGTGTATCATCGGAATACATACCCAGATAATTATGACTGTGCACAGAACCAATTTTAATAAAGGTACTGTTTGGAATTTCTTTTATTGTGACAATTTTTTCTGATTCAACAAATGTTTTGAACTTAGTAGAAGATACAGAGCCTGGAACAACCGCATTATTACTCACTTTAATATGATTTACTTCAATACCAAGATACGGTGATATATTAAAACCCAAAGTTTTATTAATATTAACACCAGATATTCCAATATCTAAACTCTGTATAGAAGAAATGAGGTTTGAGTTAATGTAATCTGTATCAAAAATAGAAATAGAATCTATATATGAATCTACTGTATTTTTAAGCATAACTGCCAAATCATTTTTTGTTGTATTAGTTTTATACCGATTAAATTTAACATTTACATCTAATGTCAAATAGATATACTCTGGATCTAAAATCTCAGGTGTAATCGTTAACATTGAATTTTGTCTAATATCTTTCAGAATTGCGGTTTTAGAACCAGCAGAAAGAACATAACCTGTAACTGGTTCTAATGAAAGAAAGACCTTACCATATACAGGGGGAAAATTAATATCACCTCCCCAAGCAGCAACCGACTTTACGAAAGAATAATTTCGGGTAATATAGTTTTTATAATCTAAGACAGTAACAATTCTATTTTTAGTAGAATTAAAATTAACTGCGTTAAATTTTATAGAAGAAATGGATTCTCTGTCTGATCCCCCATATGCTATCTGACTCGTAAAAATAGATGATATGGTGCCATTGTTAAATGAAATGTCCGAATAAAAATTCGAGCATCCATTGGGATCGGTTGCCGTCTTAGATACAATGAAATAATCAATCTCAATTACCTGATTATCAACCGGGGCTTTACCAAGAATATTATCACCAAAGTAAATCTCAAAATGGCCATCAAATGATTCTTGAAGAAAATATACATTAGATGTTGCAGTAAGATCAAATATTGAATCTACTCTAAAATATTCTGTGCGAGTCAACGAATATTGATCAGATTTAATATACACTTTAAGTGTTGAAGTATCAATAGTCTTATTTGGTATCGTAAAAATTGATCTAATGTTTGCAGATTTATTAACTGTGAATGAATTCACAATTCTTGTGCCGGCAACAATTTTGACGCCAGAAAATACATGATTGCCCGAAATGACGGCAGAAGACACATTTTCTGAAGATAGAAAAGTATATGATCCATTTTCATTAGATGAATTAAACACGGTGCCGCGAGGCAAGAAGAAAGTTTCGGTATTGTTTAGTTGAGTTACTGGGATTCTAATATCAACCAGTGCTGCTGCGCCAACGTAAGAGCGAGGCACATAACCAAGTTCTTTGGCTTTAGAAACAACAGAAGATCTGCGCTGGGCCGAATCCAGAAAACTTTCTGAATACAACATACTAGTATAATATGCATTCGTATGAGTGTTATATGCTAGAATATCTACAATAGAATTTAATGCTGAACCTTCAAAATTATAGTCCGAGAATGTTGGGTCATTCTTTATATAATCTATGATTGATTGTTTTATCTGATCGAAATCTAGATTGATGAGAGGCTTTGTTGACATAGTTTATAATTCTTTAAATTATTTAATCTGAATTTCTACCGAATTCTTTCAATTAAAGTATTTATTGTTATGGGCTGCTGAAGATTAATAATTGTGCCAAGTATAGTACAATCCATCTCGTTTGGGTTACTTGATGATACAACTATAGAATTAATCTCAATTCTTGGTTCATACAGATTAAGATATTTTTTAATTTCACTTTCAACAATAAACTTTTCAACAACAGAAAAGTTTTCAAACCAATATTTGAAGACAGGAGAACTTATTTCTGGATGAAACGGTTTATCACCTTCTCTAAGCATAAGAAGGTGAATCACAGATTGTTTAACAGAATTCGCATTAGTCTTTAAAGTAAGATTATTTGATTCTGGGTGTTTGGAAAATTGAAAATCAACATCTACATAAGATCTTGTATTTCTGGTGATTGTAGTAGACATCTTTGTTTATCCTTGTAACTTTAAGAGCCCCTGGCCAGCAGTTTTATTATTCATAAGGGTAAGTACTTGTTGTCGATTACCATTTGAGTCGAATGAAATATGAATCCACGGCAATCCAGTTCCAGTGGTTTTGTACTCAAGTAAAAGTTGATCAAAAATTATGTTATCTTTGATCCATTGCGCAATAGTAAAATAATCACCTTTTGATATACCAGTGAATTGCATATCGGCCGCCTGACCTCGGAAATGTTGAGAAGCGCCGCTGCCAGTTCTAAATGCCGAAGTAACCTTCATATTTGGGTATTTTGTCTTTATGTGATCAAGACAATTTTCGGATAATTTCTTTAAATTACATGCAATCTCTGGGATCTTGAGACCAAGCTGCGATATAATCTTGTAATGAGATACAACAGCAGCAGTTGAAAGCATGCCAATAGTAAAGTATTTGGAGATTTGTGTGTTATCTGGGATATCACCAGCCGCAGGGAGCCCATCACAAGAAGTAGGAGGTACTTCGGCTTGTTTTACTGGTTCCTTCAAGTCCTTTTCTTGTGGTGCTGCTGCTGCGGCTTTACCCTCATCGAGTTGATTTTGTGTAATTTCACCTGATGCAATTTGTTTTTTGTGCATCAAATCTACGATGTCTGGATCAGCATCATCAAAATCCAATGTTTCCGCACCCAAAAAGTTTTCTGGTATTTGACGAGGAAAATCTTCTCCTGTGGCGCCCCGAGAACTTGGTGTATTAACTCTAGATAAGCCAGAATTAAGATTAATCATTGAAGAATCTATGTCTGTAGAAGAGCCAGAACGGATTGAGTTTTGTCCAGCAATACCTTGTATTGAATCACCGCCAATTTTCCAATTAACCGTGCCCCCGACATTATAATTAAGATCGCCATCGACCTCAACATCCATAGAACCCCCAACATAAAGTTTGGTATTACCAGAAACTGAAATGCGTGCCGTTCCTGCTATATGAATATAGCCGTTGCGCTCTGTGATTAGGAATTGATCACCAACAATTTTATTAACTGTATTACCGTATTTGTCAATTTCTGTGTAGGTACCCGAAGTATGAAATTGGCTTATTCTTTCTGCACCTGGAGTATCATCATATTCTATTATGTGCCCAGACTCCGTAGTGTGAACTTTATTATATGGATATTGAGCATTATATGCGGGTGCAGGTTCTTCAAATGTTTCACCAGATACAGATTTAATAACTGTAATGCGGTTCTTATTTCTTTTCTCAACTGAAGTAGAAATAGTATTCCGACGGGCTAATCTTGAAATATCTTGTTCATTTAAGAGAGCATCAATTGGATATTTACCTGTTGGATCTTTAAAACCTGTCTGACTCTTAGCAAAAGTTTTCGTTTTAATTGCTGTATTTACTTCATCTGTAGTTAAAGAAGTATTAACTGCATTTTCTGGATTATTTGGTTGAGTTACTGCTGCTTGCTCGGCCTTCTTTTCTTCTGGTGTTTGTGTAGAGTTTGGATCTTCTATAATCTTGCATAGTTTGGAATATTCAACTACTTTTGGATAATCATTAGCAAAACCTCCCGAATTTACTTTTTTTGTAACAGAAGTAAGTGCTTCTGTCAGAGAAGAAAAACTACACCGAGAAGGAGAACCGTATGCGTTAACTATAAATTGTGTGGCAGATTTTGCTGCAATTGTGGCAGTATTAATACTATCTGGGTTAGACACCAGATCAACACCAATCTTAGATCCAACATTAGAATAATTACTTTTAAATGTTAACTGGATAAAGCCTCCGCCGCGATACTTAAAACCGTCTCCAGATTGAGTATTCCCATTACCATATCTATTTGCATAAACATAATTAGCAAGTTTTTCTTCGTTGCCAACATACGTTGCTATTTCGGATTCGGACATTGAAGAAAAATATTTTGGAAAAATTTTCCGTAATCTTCCCGTTGAACTATATTTCAAACTTTCTCTTACGAGTTTGAACCCCGTTTCCTTGGCTATATTAGATAAAATAGCAATAAGAGCGTTGGGTTCCTTAATGCCAGCTGCCAACAGAGCTTTATATGTTGTGGTTACATTGGCACCAAATTTAGCAACCATAGCTGATATATCTAAAGGTGGAATATTATCCTGTGTGTCTTGTTGAATAGGCTGGCCGGAAGAATCAACTACTGGTTGCCCAGATGAATCTGTGACTGTGTTTCTACTGGTGTTTGCCGGAGCCGAAGTAGATTTAGAATCTACAATTGCTGAGTTAACTTCAGAAGAAGTAATCTTAGATAATGGATCTTTAAATGTAGGTATACCGGCAAAAGATCCAAGAATAATTGGCTGTTGTTTTGAATCACCGTCTTGAAAAAACAAGAATACAGCAGAACCTTCTAGGTATTGGGGAACTGCATCACCAATACCAGATAGTGAAGCAGAACCTGCGGGCATTAACGGAATTGCCCACGGAAGATCTTCAGTTGGTATGTCGTCAAGCGCTTCTGTGTGTACACCAAAGACTCGAACCTTGACTCGCCCAAGTTTAAGTGGGTCGGAAATTCTATCTTCGACAATACCTAGATAAAAGTTATTCATTTATTATTAGAAATGTTTGTAACAAACGAATCAGAAACAATTTCCATATCCATTTTGTGTTGACCATTTGTGATACTATGTTTTATTGCAGTAATTAAATATTTACCAGAAAAGTATTCAGAGTCGGCATCTGTATTGATTTCTTTCTTCACAATTTCTGCGGTTTTTGGTGTTTTATAAGTTATAGTTTGGCCTGCTTTTATATCAGTTCGGCCATATACTCTAATATTAATTCTAAATGCAGAGATTTGCTCAAGTAAAGAACTACGTTGGAGTAATGTATCATGTATCTTTTGTGAATTAAAACTGCCATTTAGATAATTATTCTGCAATGAAAAATTTAATGATGCAGAGGTATTTCTAAATAAAGAATTTGTTCTTAGGGGAGCTTTATTTGTGTGGTTAACCAAGTCAAATCTATCTATATAATCATATGTAGATTTTTTTATGTTCTTTGTCGTCAAATCATATGTATATAAAATCCCGCCATACATACCAGCAGAAAGATTTCTAATATAATCATAAGTAATAGGCATCTCTATTAATTCAACAATTGAATACTTCTTTTCATTATCATCTGTAATAGTATGCGAATTAACATCCGAATTAATATATTCTCTCGTTGGATTAGCAGCAACCATTAAATCTATAGATGAATATCTAAACTCCTTATTGTTCTCAAAAAACAAAAAGTTTGAAGTGTTTTTATTATTTAAACTCTTGGTACTGAGCCAATTTATAGTCTGTAACGGAGTCCAATAAGGTACCACGACATTATAACTATTGGATGTTTTTTCACATACAAAAGTTTTTTGAGAGCCTAAAAATTTCTCATCTTTGAGAATAGTTGTAATAGTATCTGATATGTTATTCTTAAATGATTTTGAAATCTTTGTATTTAAAGAATTAATTAGTTCAAGAGAACAAAAATGAAGTATATAAGTAGACTTGCGCTTATCCGTAGAAAGAGCCGACATCTTATAAATGTAGAATGTTTTTGTTATTTGTTGCTTCAGTGTTGGTGTCTGAAGATCAACAAATAATAATTCCTCACCAGTCATAGGTAATATATTAAGTAGATCAAGCGAATCTTGCATCAAAATAAAACCAGACATTGTATTAGAAAAAATGTCCTCGTATAATGTCAAATCTGCAAAAATAGCACTTATATCTAGCAACTTTCCATTTGATGACTTTATCTCAAGTCTTGTTACATTTACCTCACCAGGTGAAGTAATATAATTCTTGGTATCAGACATTTAAAGAATCTTTAAATTGCTTAATGAATTCAGCTAATAACTCGGGTTTAAGAATTTGAATAATGCGCTTTTTATCATTAATTTCGGCTTCATATTCAGTGAATGTAACTGGTGTGTATTCTTCATTACCTTGAACCCCAGGATTACTTGGTGCTACCCACGGCGCAGAAAATATCTTTGTTTCTCCCCACACATTGCCCGATAAATCTACCCAGTGTTTTATAGAATCTTTATAAACTCCATATTTTTCTTCACAATATGCATTAATAGCTGCAGAACTGCGGGGCCAATCTTCCACAACATCATACAAATCGTTGAAAATCATAAGTACCCAATGAAGATCAGCAGAACCATAGATTTTATAAGCCATAGATTCTAGAGTTTCTCCATCCTGAATTTCATATAAATCGTATAAATCTGTATACGGTTTATACTCAGAGATAAATTTTGATCTGGAAAAAATATCTTTTACTACTGATGTCTCAGAATTAAATTCAAATGTGGTATAGTTAAAATTTGAAAAGTATGACATTTTAATATCCAGAAGTAATTACGGATTTCTTGTCCCACACACGTTTTCTATCAACAATTTCCAATTCAGCAAATACAAGAGAAATAGAAATTTGTGGAGGAAAGCCATCTGGTAAATTTGCCCAAGTAGCTGCCCCAGGTGTATATGAAACGGAAACATCTTCTAATACCGCTGGAGTCCTTCTCGGTATAGTTAGATTTTCTTGGTTACCCTTCATGAAAATTATTTCAAATTCTGACGGAAATGTATAGTATATTTTAGTTTCATTTAGTTCTGGTAATGCATAAAATCTAAAAGTACGAATAATTTCTTGCACTATCTCTGATTCTTCTTTATTTTTCGGCGCAAGAATATATTCTAAAGCATATTTTCTAAAATCTAAATCTCTAAATAAAATTTCTTTTTTAGGATTGACTGCGGATCTACCCCGAGCCAATAGTTTAGCGGTAGATGTTCCAGGAACACCGACCTCAGCAGAAACATTATTCACAACTTGTGATGCAATACTAGCACCTATAGTTCTACCCAATGCAGATAATGTAGAGCCCGCGCCGTTAGCAGAAAAAGATGTAACTATATCGCCAAGTGTAGATAGAGAATCACCTTCTGTGTTATCATAATTTAATCTTGTGTCAACGTTTAGACTATTTGGCATCGGCAAAACTATTACTTTGTCTAATCTCACAAGACCTTTTTTTGTAATCCATTGTTCTGACCCTATTGCACCAGACCCATATCGTTCATTGATATTTGGGTCATTCTGAGCGATGTTTGTATTTCCAGATGTAGACAGAGTTCCCGACATTATACCTGGCTGGGTGTTTGGGATTACTACGGGTCCTTTTGTGGTATCATCTTTTAGAGTAGAACCATTTTCCGAATTGTTGATTTTTATAATCATATATAAAAAATCGTTGCCTGCTTCGTCTTTACTTTTTGACCCCAGATAAGAAGGAAATGACAAAATCTTTTGATTATCTTGCAAAAGATCAATGTCGGATGTTGTCTTATAGATTGTTGTTGCCATATTTTGTGCAAAGTAAGATTAAATACTAATTATTTAATGCGATAACACAATGCCAGATATCACCCCCCAGTCTTTGAGTGCTTTTAGTTCTCAAATTAGAAATGCTAATATAGCAAGACCATATCTATTCTTTGCTATTATTACTTTACCCCCCGAGCTAGAACAATTTAACTCCTTTTCGGATTTTAGTATTCATAAACTTTCTCTATATTGTCACGGCGCGCAGACGCCAATGGTCAACTTTATGACCAATGATAATTATTTTGAAGCTGGAATACGCAGAAAATTCATTTACGATTATGATTATCAAGACTTAATGTTACAGTTCTATGTAGATCAAGATTATTCTACATTTAAATTTTTTGATAAATGGCGCGAGATCATAGTTAAAAACAGAAGAAATTTAAGTTATCCGGATTCTTACACAGCAGAATCAATAAATCTATATATGATAGATTTAGAAGGTACGGTTAAACATTCGTATTCATTTAAAAGAGCAATACCAAAGATTGTGAATTCAATCTCTCTTGACTATGCTTCGGGGGGAGCAATGTCGTTGCCAATTTCTTTTGTCTTTGAAACCATAGAAAATGGTCCAATACAAGCTAACACCTCTATTACAGATCAGATGATTACTGAGAAACAAGGAGCTTCACTAGAAAATAAAGAATTAAAACAGATGTTTGAACGATTTACATCTGGGAATGGTACCGGGCAATTTACATCTGGGAATGGTGGTGATCTCGGTGTCGGTGGCGCTTCTGGAAGTTTCTAGATTAACCCATAGTTAAACAACAAAATGAAAGAAAAATTATCATGAAACAACTTATTATTCAACCAGTTTATACAGTTAAACTACCCTCTACAAAGAAAACAGTTACATTCAGACCATTTACAGTAAAAGAAGAAAAGGCTCTTCTATTGGCTCTGCAAGAAAATAATGTAGAAACGGTCGCGGCCGCATTAAAATCTACCGTATATGCATGTACAAATGGCAAAGTAGATCCAGACACACATCCGTATTATGATATGGAATTCTTGTTCTTGCATATTAGATCCAAGTCTGTTGGTGAGATTGTAAATCTAATTGGTAAATGTGATTGTAAAGAAAACGCGCAGACTGAATTTCAAGTCGATATTACTACTGCTAAACTAGAACCAGAGCCAACTGGGAATATAAAAATAAAGATTCCGAATACAAATTATTCAATATCTTTACGGCACCCAACTTTGTCTAATTTTATTGAGTCATTTGCAACTCTAGATAATTTATCTTCTGGTATTGAGACCGTGGCAGGTTGTATAGAACAAATCTATACAGAAGAAGAAATTATAGAAACTACACTGGAAGAAAAGATTGAATTTATTAATTCAATGACACCGCTACAGCAAAAAGATATTGTTAAATTCTTAGATTCAATGCCGTTAGTAAAAATTGACTCATCTTATACTTGTAAGCATTGTGGTTTACACCATGAACATACTTTGTCTGGGTTTGAGAATTTTTTTCTATAAGCCTTGGGTATGCCGATCTAGAGGATTACTTCAAGGCTATGCATATGTTACGATATGAATTTGGATATTCTTCCGATAGTATTAATCAGATGACGAGATGGGAACTAGATATTGAACTCGCATTTATAAATGCCGCTATAGAAAAAGAAAATTTAAAACACTCACTCAATAACTAATTTGTAACAGAATGTAACAAATCTAAAATAGTATTTAGAATCAATCACTTAGTAGATCAAAAAAGATTTTACAAGATAAGAAACCGATGTTATAATTTTTCTATAGAAAGGATAGTTGTGTTCAACTAAAGTTGAACTATATTCTCTTCATGTACTTTGGAAGCTGAAGCTAAAGGTCTTTAAACTAAACTACAAAGTTAATAGAGAATTAAAGCTATGGAGCT
>Ga0210043_1001822_pt1 | contig 15894 bp, 13 predicted proteins | sample CryGeymet201501t_FD_183990 | JGI IMG/M metagenome (GOLD analysis project Ga0210043, IMG submission 183990) | Groundwater microbial communities from Crystal Geyser aquifers in Utah, USA - Crystal Geyser metaG 2015-01t (SPAdes) (version 2) | ecosystem: Environmental > Aquatic > Deep subsurface >... | reverse complement strand
AAATCCACCAAACCCATCTTAGGAAGCTTTCGATCGAGAGGGTCATAAACCCATATGGCCACAACATCATGCTTTTGGCTCAGACGAGAGAGAGAGTTTTCAAAATCCGTGTCTTGAAAATCGCTGATCAAAAAAATATGGGTCTTTTTCTTTAAAACACCGCGCAAATACTCTAAAGAGGATTCAAGAGAGGTCTTTTTTGATCGAGGTTCAAAGTAGTAGAGATCCCTTAGGAGTCGATGGATTTGACCTTTGCCTTTTTTAGCAGGCACAAAATGCTCCGGCTGATCTGAAAACAAAAAGAGAGAAACAGCGTCTTTGTTTTGAGCCGCAGAAAATCCTAGGAGAGCGGCCAAATGAGCGCACACTTCCCCTTTGAGGTCCTCCTGGCTTCCCGCTTGCTGAGAGCCACTAATATCCACCGCCAGAACCACATTCATCTCTCGCTCTTCATCAAATGTTTTAATGTAGGGCTTTCCCGTTCTGGCTGTGACGGGCCAAGAAATTCTTCGAATGTCGTCACCGGGAACATACTCTCGAAATTCAGAAAAAGTCATTCCTTGCCCTTTAAAGGCTGAATGATACTCACCCACAAAAAGATTGTTCACAACCTTTCTGGTTTTGATCTCGATGAGCTTTACTTTCTTGAGGATATGATCAGGTACGGACAACTATGGCACCTCAACTTGAGCCAAAATCTCTTTGATCACCTGATCGGTGTCCATACCCTCAGCTTCGGCTTCATAACTGAGAATCAACCGATGTCGAAGAACGTTGTAAGCGATCGCTCTCAGGTCTTCGACGGTGACATAGCCCTTTCCTCGAACAAAAGCGTGAGCTTTTGCCGCTCGAGTCAAACTGATGGTCGCACGAGGAGAGCCTCCCACTTGAAGAAGGCCTTTCAAAGAGCTCAAGCCCGCTTTTTCAGGCTCCCTCGTGGCCATAACGATATCCACAATGTAGTTTTTGATCTTCTCATCCACATAGATTTGGTCACAGATGCTCTTTGCCTTTAAAAGCTCCTCTTTGGTGATCACTCTTTGAACGACAGGGTGAGCATCAATGGACATTCGATTTAAAATTTCCAGTTCGTCGGTGCGATCTGGATAAGTGACCATGATCTTAAACATAAATCGATCCATCTGAGCCTCAGGAAGCGGATAAGTTCCTTCTTGCTCAAGTGGGTTCTGCGTCGCGAGCACTAAAAATGGATTCTCAAGCTTATAAGTTTGATCGCCTATGGTGACCTGCTTTTCGGCCATGGCTTCAAGAAGGGCGGACTGGACCTTTGCCGGGGCCCGGTTGATTTCATCCGCCAGGACGATGTTGGTGAAGATCGGGCCCTTTTTAGGAGCGAACTCACCCGACTTTGGATTAAAGATCATCGTCCCAACCAAATCCGTCGGAAGGAGATCTGGAGTGAACTGCACTCGCTGAAAGCCAAGAGAAATGGCTTGAGAGACCGACGAGATCGTCAGAGTCTTCGCCAATCCAGGCACCCCCTCCAGAAGGACGTGCCCCCCTGTGAGAAGACCCATGACGATTCCCTCGAGCATGTCTCTCTGCCCCACAACCACTTTGGAGACCTCAGTGATCATTCTTTCGACAAATTGACTTTCGTTCCTGACATTTTCATTAAGACTCTCTAAGTTTGTATTCACGTTAAACCTAACTCCTTGTCGTTTTCACAAAATTTTATTCTAATAACATTCAATTTCAATGGCGAGGTTTGAATCTTGAAAGTCTGGTGGAAAAGTTTTTTTTTAATTCTGCTCTTAAATGTGCTGCTGATCTCCTTTGCGTGGGAGACAGCCGGTCGCTCAGGCTTGGCCTGGGGTTTTCTTCTTGCGCTTAGCATTAACTACTACCTCGCTCTCTACTCTCCTCTGAGACGCCTTTGTCCAAAAGGGGCCCAGACGTTGGATGGTGAAGATCCCTGGGGCTTGCTCGATGAAATGAGATCCTTCTCTCAACGGGCAAAGACCAAAATGCCTAAAGTCTACACATGGGAAAGCGACCAAGTTCAGTGTTTCGTCTTTAGTCGGTGGCCCGGTTTTGGAAACGTTGGTTTTTCCTCGGCCGCATTAAAAAATCTTAATCCCCAAGAGCTTCAAATGCTCGTGGCATGGAGTGTTTTAGCTCTGAAATCAGGACGTGTCATTAATTGGACCTACCTGGGATTGTTTCTTAATTTAATTTTCATTTTTCTTTCATCTGTCGACCGTATACTGAGCTGGTTGGTGACGAAGCGAATCAATCGTCCCCATGGGGTGACGCTTTGGTTGGCTGGTCCCTTGCTCTTTCTCATTCAAAGGCTGTTTTGTTCTAAATCAGAGTACTTGGAATTGGATCGAAGTCTCGAAAAATTTGGGATTTCTCCCCAACTCTCCTCTGAGGTGATCAAAAAAATTCACTTTCAAAACCAAACTCGAAAGCCTGAGGGCGATCTGTCCTTTGCTCATGTGTATTTTTCATCTCAACTGCCTCGTGGTGGTTTTTTGCCCTTGCTTCGAATCCACCCCAGTTTTAAAACCAGGGTGTTGAAGTTGCGTGGGTCCTACCCAGTTTGACAAATTGAAAAAAAATCACAGATTGACCGGGTCCTTCTTTTTTTGCCTCCAAGACTTTTGGCGAGAAGAGGGGACTCTACGCTTGAAAGGAGCGATTTATGACCACCTCCCAGCCAGAGCTTGAAGCTCAATTTTCGACCCTAGTGATTTCCCTGGCTTCCTCCTCTTTGATTGCCTTAGGCCTGGAGAAAAACCCACAAACCAACCAAACAGAAAAAGATTTGAACGTGGCTCGATTTAACATCGATTTGCTCAATATTCTTAAAACAAAAACAAACAACAACCTCACTGAAGATGAGAAGCGACTTTTAGACACCATCATCTCAGATCTTCAGATCAAATTCTGTGAGGTTTCTAAGTAGGAGCCGACTCCATCTCCGCAAGGCTTTCTGTGCTCTGCGGAGATTCAGTCGGCTCTCGCTAGAAAGGAGTCTCAATGAAACCATCTCAAGTGACAAAGTTCTTTCTTATGGCTGTGCTCTCCCTGTCTGTGGGCTCCGCCTTTTTTTCGACCTCTTCAGCTAGGGCTGAAACCCAGGTTCTTCCTAAATTGAAAGAGGGTGAGCCTCTCCCCCATGACCTTTTTGTGAAGCTCGCAAGAGCCGTCAATCCAGCCGTGGTCAACATCAACACCAGCTACATTCCTAAGATGACACAATTTCGAAGGGGCGGTCCGCAGGGAGGAGTGCCGAGGGATCCGATTTTTGAGCTGTTTGAACAGTTTATGGTTCCTAACCCGCGGCAAGCTCAGCCGAGCCAATCCCTTGGAACGGGCTTTATCATTCGAGAAGACGGCTTAATTTTAACGAACAACCATGTGATCGAAGGAGCGGATGAGATCAAAGTGACCATTGAAGAGGGATCAAAAGAAAGTTTCGATGCCACTGTCATTGGTGCGGATGCTCGCACAGACATTGCCTTAATTAAAATTAAGCCCAATAAAAAGTTAACGGTGGCACGGCTAGGCTCGAGCAAAGATCTCGAGGTGGGCGAGTGGGTGGCTGCGTTTGGAAACCCCTATGGTCATGGTCACTCCATGTCTAAGGGAACGGTTTCGGCCATTGGACGTGAGATTGAAGAGTTAAATATGCTGCCGTTCATTCAAACCGATGCCAGCATCAATCCTGGAAACTCTGGTGGCCCCTTGGTGAACACTCAAGGTCTTGTTGTTGGTGTGAACACCGCCATCGATGCAAGAGCTCAAGGGATAGGTTTTGCCATCCCCATTGATCAAGTGAAAGATCTTATCCCACAGCTTGAAAAGAATGGATCGATTCAGAGAGGATTTTTAGGAGTGGGGTTGCAAGATCTCAATCCAAACTGGGCGGATCAGTTGGGACTAAAAAATGCCGACGGAGCACTGATCACTCAAGTGATGCCGAACACCGCTGCGGATAAAGCCGGGATTAAGCCCTATGATGTGGTGGTTAAGTTTAACGGGGATGAGATTGAAGATTCACAGGATCTCTCTCGTGCTGTTGCCAAAACTAAAATTGGCCAAAGTGTTCCAGTGGAAGTTTATCGAGAAGGGAAAAAGAAAACCTTAAAAGTAAAGGTTGGAAAAAATGATGACGACGATAAGCAAGCGCGAAGAGAAAGGCCAAGAGAAAACACGCCTTCTGGGAAAGCGGCTCCCCATGACTTAGGCTTTGAGGTGGTGGAGTACAGCTCGAGTCTAGCAAAGCGATTCGAAATCGGAGCGGTCTCTTCTAAAAACCCCATCGTCGTTGACGTAGAGCGAGGCTCCAAAGCCTCGCAAAGCGGACTCGCGCCAGGAGATGTGATTTTGGATGTGAATCGAAAGCCTACAAAGAGTGTGGACGCTATCTTCAAGTCCTTAAAAAAGTCGGGCAACATCCTCCGCGTGCTAAAAAACGGCCGCGTCGTTCTCATCGGCCTCTAAAAGCGCGGTGAACCACAGGTTCACCCTTTCGTAACTCAAGAGGTACGCCGATACTTTTTGCGACTCAATCCGTCGCAAAAAGTATCGGCGTACCTCTTGGGCACTTTTGTTTTTCGCGAAATTAAAAGGTAGCCGGGGGGTGGCTTACTTTTCAATCTGCGGAGTTGCACTGGCTCCTTGAGCCTAGCGGCGCACTTTTGACCTTTCGAACATGACAAAAAATCTCACTCGTCTCATTTTAGGTCAGATCCCGTTGAATCTTAAGAATTCATCCTCATACTTGTCCTTTGGGCTGTAGATCTGCCACCCATTATCCGATGAATCTCATGAGGGAGCACTCAATTCATGGGACGTTGTAAGATAAGTCTAATCCCCTTAGGGATCTTGATAGCATCGGGCCTCGTCGCTTGTGATCGACCTATCACGGATCGAGACTCTTCTCTCGTGATTGATATGCCTAAAAGCTTAGGGAAAGTGGGGAGTCTCGCTCTTCCAGCTAACCGCACGGCTTGCTTTGGCGTGAGCGTTTCGGGTCCAGGAATTTCAGCACCTTCTGCAAATTCCTGTAGTCCTACCATGGGGAGAATTGGCGGCTTTGTAAAACTTGGAGATCCTCTCAGTGTGAACGTCCCAAAAGGCAAAGACCGAAAATTGGATCTCTATGTCTTCCTCCAAGAGGAGGGCGTCAATCAGGCCTGCCCTCAAATGAGCGGAAGCCTGTCGGCCACTCAACTTCTAAACACCTATAAAGTTGCAACTAAAGAAGGTGTCGACACCACCGCGCCCGAAACGACGGTGACCATCACCATCGCCTTTCCAGGGCTTGAAAATCATATTGCTTCTCAAATGAATTTGCCGGATTCATGCATCGACACAAGTCTTCCATCTGTTTCCAATCCCTATCGCTTCGATGTGAGCAGTGACGTAAGAACGGCAAGTGGCGGAGGCATCTTCCTTAAGGGAAGAGTGGGATCGACAATTCAGGATAAAATTCTGACAGGATCAAATATTAAACTGTACGTGAGAGAGTAAAGGGAGAAATGAATATGAGACCGACCCAATTTTTAGTTTTTGGAGTTTTGATCTTAAGTCTTCAACCATGGCCCGTCTCTGCTATGAACCTCTCTCAGAATTTTAATTTTGATGGTGTGCTGGTCGATGGCTCCAACATTCCAATGACAGGCCCTGTATCCATTAAATTTCAAATTTATGAACATGGCGGAACCGAAGACTGTCTTTTGTTTGAAGAGACTCACTCCTCTGTGACTCTAGACTCATCTGGCCACTTCACAGTTAAAATCGGTTCTGGAACGAGAGCCTCTGCGAGCGCGGATGGGGGGCTTGAGTTTAAATCCGTCTTTCAAAACGACGCCCAAGTGAGACCCTCAGGCACAAACTGCTCATCAGGCTACACTCCCTCCGCTGGGCACTCTAGAAGCTTAAAGGTCACAGTGAACAGCACACCTTTGTCTCCCTTGTACACTCTCTCACCGACTCCGATGGCTCTCGTCGCTGAAACTCTCCAAGGAAAAACCACATCGGACTTTGTTTCGCGTACCGAATTGGCCACGCAGACCATGAAAGGCCCCCTTAAACTCTTAGATAGCGGCTTCACCAACGGAGTATCGATCCAGGCACCAAGTAGCACAGCGGGATACGTCCTTACCTTACCGAATGACGACGGCAGTTCAGGACAAGTGCTGAGCACCGATGGAAGCGGAGTTTTGAGTTGGCAGACAGCGGGCTCAACCCTTAATGGTCAAAGCTTGCCAGGCCTATCTGCAGGAGAGTCTTTTTCGTGGAACGGCTCCACCTGGGACGCAATCACTCCTTTGACATCGGAAACAGATCCGAATGTTTCCGCTTTCGCGAAAGCAACTCTTCCCACCTGTTCCGCTGGCGAGGTCTTGAAGGCCGACGGAACCAATTTAAGTTGTGTGACCGATGCCAATGGCGGGGCTGCGACTGATGCCACGGACTCTGTCAAAGGGATTGCAAATTTCCCTACCGCCGGCGGACTTTCAATCTCTAGTGGATCGGTCTCGCTCCCAGATGTAGCTACGGCCGGCACTTCAACAAAGGTCACTTTCGATGCGAAAGGTCGAATCATATCCGGAACCACCTTGGCTGAAGCGGATATTCCAACTCTATCGACAGCGGGTAAAGTTTCCGGAAGTGCGATTACCTCCGGAACTATCGCAGGATCAACTGCCGTGAACACATCCGGAAATATCACAACGACTGGGAGCATTGACGCAACGGGAAGCATCACCTCCGCGTCGTCTTCAATGAGGCAAATTGACCTTTATGACTCAGATAATTCAAATAAAATCACTCTAGTCACACCAGCAACTGGAACCTTAACGAGCAATTATACTTTGAGACTCCCCGCCAATGATGGATCTAGTGGCAACGTTTTAACAACAAACGGCTTAGGGGACTTGTCGTGGTCCGCACCGGTTGGTGGCTCAGGAGACTTTTTGAAAGATGGATCTTTAGACATGACAGGTCCATTCAAAGCGGTTCCGGGATCAGCAACCACACCGGGAATTAGCTTCGGCGGTGACACAAACACCGGAATTTTTGGCACCGGATCCGGAACTTTAGCCTTCTCCGTGGATTCAACAGAAGCCATGCGGATTGATGCCACCTCCAACGTGGGAATCGGAACCGCCTTTCCAACGACAAAGCTCCATGTCGAAGGCGTTCTTAGACTCGGGCTTGACTCCTCCGAGACTTGCTCCGGCATAGGCGACAAAGGTAAAATTCGATTCACTGACACCCCTTACCGACTTCAGTTCTGTGATGGTGGTGCTTGGAGCAATTTCATGATTGAAAATCCGTCCACAACCTTCATCGAAGAGGGCGGCCAAACTGGTCCCTTGTGGATCGGATCCTCTGACCCAGAAAATGTAACTTTCGGAACCGATGGCACAGACCGAATGGTCATTGATCAAAATGGACTCGTGACACTTAATAAAGGGTCCACGGACGAGGTCCTCAGAATCTCAAGCCTTTCTGGATCTGTGACAGCCAGAATGATCACGACATCTAGCGTACCGAATGAGACCAACAAAATTTATGGTTTTAGAAAAAGACCAAGCGGAGTTCTCGCTGGTGATTCACTCTTTCGGATCAGTGGGCATAGCGACGGCACTTCCGGTGGCGGCGCTTATCAAGCTGCAGCTATTGAGTTCCTAGCTGACACCAATGCTTACCTCAATCACGTACCAGGACGAATCGCTTTTAATGTAACTGATACTACGGGCGCCAATTTGACGGCCATGACGATCATCAACAATGGAAATGTAGGATTAGGAACGATCACACCAATGGCGAAACTTCATGTTGCCGGGGACCTCTTGGGTGGCTTTTGGGACAACAGTTCAAATACATCCATTATTTTCTCAAAAGGAAACCTTCAAACCGCTAATGCATGTGCCACCTTCAGCATAGATGGCGTTCAAGATGGAGGCGTCTATAGACTAGTCGTCCTAGACTCACAAACACCGGGAAGTTGTGGTTTCATAGGTGGCGGAGGCCGGGCCTTTCACTATAAAGGAAACGCTCTGAATATTCAGTCGGGACCAAACCCAACGGAGTTTGTATTTACGGTTTTTCCAGGCAAAATTCTCGTCAACGTCATTTCCTACAACGGTGCTTAAACAAAAATTAACGTCTTTAAATGAGACGATTTAGATTGGGCCTTTAGCCTAGGCCCAGTCCTTCCGAAAAGTTCTATGACACCATGAACTCAACGAGAGAGGCACGATGAAGATCACCGACGTCAAAGTATTTCCGGTCAACGAAGAGCGCCTTAAGGCCTATATCACCATCACCATTGATGACTGCTTTGTGATCCGTGATCTGAAGATCATTAAGGGTCATGATGGTCTCTTCGTGGCTATGCCTTCAAAAAAGCGCAAAGATGGCCAGTTTAAGGACATCGCACACCCACTCAACCAGGAGACCCGTAGCCACATCGAGACCAGTGTCTTTGAGGCCTACAAGGCTCAAGTGGAATCCCTTGGCGAGGCCATCAAAGAAATCCCTTAAGCCATTGCTTTTGCATTTTATAAGACCCTCCAGTGAGACGCAAATCGCCAGCATTGAGCGGTGGCTCCTTAAAAATGATCACTTCGTAGGCACCCTAGCGTTGAAAAGGGCCAATTCCTAACCCATTTACCCCCTATCCCTTTATTTTTCCTTGCCATTTCAGCCTCTTCGAGCCAAAAAGAGATTTCATGTCTACGACTGATGGGGCGTCGGCAAGTTGGTAAGCCAACAGATTTTGATTCTGTCATTCGCAGGTTCGAGTCCTGCCGCCCCATCCATTTTCAATCTTGAAATTGGAAAAACCAAAGAAACCAAAAATAGTTAGAAATTTTAAACACTTAATTGGAGAGAGCTCCGCAGTTCGTTTTTACTGACGCCACTGAAAATCACACGAAATAACCCTATTTGCGACAATCCGTGGTCGATGGGTGTGGTTGGTGTACTTGATGTGGTTTTGGAAACCACAAAGACAAAAGTGACTTTTTTGAAGGCATCGTTTACAAGACCAAGATGAAAAAAGTTAGGGCCATTTTAGATACAAACATTTTTTTACATTTTAAGGGAACCATTTTAAGTCTTTCGAAACATTAGATTGGCGGACTCTCCTAAATGCCACAGATGTTGAGTTGGTCATTCCCTTAAAAGTTATTGATGAACTCGATCAAAGAAAGTCCGATTCAAATGAACGAAAGCAAAAGAGTGCCCGAACTGCGATTAAAAAGATCGAATACTACATCTACGAGAACAAGGGCAAAGTGCAGAACGACACGTCGATACAATATGGCCCGGAAATCACCTCCTCGTGGCTCTTAGAGAACGAGTTCGACCCCTCAATCATTGACCATCATATCATCGCTACAGCAGAACAGCTCTCTAGTGATACCATGACAATAATTGTGAGCGATGACGCCGGCATGAGAGCGAGAGCGCAATCAAAGGGGATTGCCATATTTCGTATTCCTGAAGAGTTAAAAAAGGAAGAAACCAACGCCCTAGTAAAAGAGAATCTAAAACTCAAAAATGAGCTACATCAAATTCAAATCAGAGTGCCGAAATTAAAAATCTTAGTAAACGGTCAGGATAATTACGCCACTTTTCATCGACGAAAGCCAATATCTTGTCTGAACTTGAAATAGAAGACAAAGTCATGAACATCAAATCTTTGCACCCGTTGAAAAACGGAACTTAGACGAGGAGACGCCAGGAAGGAAGCAAAGTGACAATCAAAACTGCGGTTAGTTGGGGTGAGAGCATCGCCCCATCCAATCTTTACGGAACTACTCGAACATATCGGAAATTTAATAAATGATTTCAGGAGATTATGACCGCGAAATGAATTGTTGCGTATTGTTGGTATCGAACCTCCGAAAACTCCGGTTCTACTCCGCAAGAATAACTGACTCTTTTTGGTTCTTTTTAGAGAGCTAATTTTTTTCTCAATAGATCCACATACTGATCATGTTTATCCTTTTTCATCTTCTGGATGTTTTGCAACTTCCACTGGATGGAAGGTAGTTTGTCAATGCCGGGAATACCGAGCAAATCCCAGTCGGGTGTACCTAGTTTGAGGCGGAGAAGGAATCGCCGCTCTTTGTCTGTCAGATCATTTTTCAATTTATTGATATACAGCTCACGAGCCGCCTTCAACTCACTCAGACTGACTTCCCTTTCCGCCATATCGACAAAATCGCGCTCATATATTTCATCAATATTTTTTCTCGGTGGGTCGATCAACTCGTTTATGGGCCGATCATGACCGGCAAGGTAGACTACGAACGCTTTGCGAATGTCGTCAGTGATTCCCTCGTTCTCCAAAAGCATTTTAATATCGAAAATGTCTCGCGGGTGTTGGCGATCCAGAGCTGCACAGAGTTTCCCGCCGTAAAGATCGTTCTTGCTGAGAGTATTGATCTTAGTCGTCATCTCGAAATTTTTCTCGGCCTTGGAACACAGGTAAAGCACTTCTGGATTAAATACGGCTCCCCTCAGTACTTCATTCGGTTCTATCGTGACTAATTGGTTGTCCGCCGAAACCACCAGCTTTATCACCCGCTGATCTTTGCCCTTCGCCTTGGTTTCCAGAACTTTTGAACCCGGAATTCTTTTCTTGATGTCTTGGGAAATTCTTTGAAGCGCGGAACTGATGTTAGACAAAGCCTCATCCCGCGAATCGAGCGGCAAATAAGTCAGATCAATATCCACCGACAGGCGTGGCATATCGCGCACGAACAGATTGATCGCGGTTCCACCTTTCAATGCGAAGCAAGACTCCTTCGATACAAGCTCAATACACTTGAGCATCAAATGCACGGTCTCATAGAAGCGGCTGGCTTTCATCCCATATTCCCTTCTTTGGGGACACTGATTTTAAATTTCGAGTGAAAACCCTGCCCTGACTCTAAAACTCTATCGCCAACTCCAAGGTCGATCTTGTCTATATTTATTTTATTTAACCAATCGTGATTGCACACGTCCGCGAGCGCCAAGAACAGTCGTTTTACTTTTATCGACGTACAAGCTTCAAGAAGCTGCATGGCAACCTGTGGCCTTATCCCCGCCATGTTTTCCATTAACTGCTTAGCGTGCCCAAGGGATTCACCTTGTGGGCAAAGTTCAAGCGCTTCCATCATGGCCCGCTCAGGGCATGAAGTACGGCTGACAAATGCCCCCCAATCTTTCGTTGAGAAAGTGTCGGGAAGAGATTTTGAAAACAATTTCGTGGAATGAAGTTTTATTTTCGCACCCCAATCGAAATTTTTAAACCAAGTGGGTACTCGGTATCCGGTCTTGGTAAACAACCACACGGTTTCTTTACCTGACAAATTCAAGTAATGGCTCATGCCCTTCAACTCCAATGCGGTACGAGCCGCCACATGGACTTGCATACCCGACTTGCTCAGGGCCTGAAGAGCATAAACACCTCCGCTCCAATGAAGCGGGATTAACTTGCCGTTCTCATCAAATTCCACGCGGCGATAAGCCCCTTTACCTACGAGCTGTATCCAGCCGGATTTGCGATACTGCTGCAAAAGCCCCCTGGAGTAGCCCTTCTCGTGAATCAGCCACTCGCTCGTAAAAACGGCCCCTGGCGGCCACGACCGCATAAGGCTCATTATTTTGTCATCCTTATGCATAGTTATCATATACTTATATGTTATATTTTAATGTAACCGAATGCAACACATTACTACATTGATTTTAAGTATATCTATACTATACATAAGTCATGTATTTTAATGTTTGTCGAGACTGGTTTAAAAAGCCTCATTTTCGTTTACCCTGGGTAGACAACTTTGCATTTTCTCAAACCGAGACAAATGGAACGACGGTGAAATAGCGCAATGGAAAAAACGAACCGCGAAAATCAATTGAGAGAGCTGGAAAAGCAGCTTCAAAAGATGGACGCGGACCGCATCTCACTTCTGCGGGAGATCCACGTCTTGCGGGAAGAGCTAGTGCGAGATGCCGAAGCCACACGACCGTTACTTGGCCGCCCCATAGCCAAGGCAGATTTATCCACCAACCTTGAAAAAGTTCGCGTCTTTCTCGATCTCTTTCGGGCCAGAGAAGATATTTTCCCACGTCGTTGGGAAAATCAAAAAACAGGCAAAGCCGGATATGCGCCCGCGTGTGCGAACGAATGGGCAAAACCACTCTGCCAAAAGCCCAAGATTCGATGCACGGATTGTACAAATCAAAAATTTCTCCATCTCGATCAGCAAGCTGTCGAATCACACCTGCGCGGTTCCGCCACCATTGGAACATACGGGATTCGGGCAGATGACTCATGTGTATTCTTAGCTTGCGATTTCGACGAGTCTTCATGGCAATCTGACGTAGCTACCTTTCGGGACACCGGGCGCGCGCTCGGGGTGGATGTTGCCGTGGAGCGCTCGCGGTCAGGCAATGGAGCGCATGCCTGGATCTTTTTTGAAGAGCCGATCCCCGCCAAAACAGCGCGATCACTCGGGACCTTAATCTTGGCAAAATGTTCGGAGCGAAATCTACGGCTCAGTCTGGAATCTTATGACAGATTTTTTCCATCACAAGACTATTTACCCAAAGGTGGTTTCGGAAATTTAATCGCACTCCCTTTGCAGCGGGGACCTCGTGAAGCCGCGAACAGCGTTTTTCTGGATGCCGTGATGAACCCATACGAGGATCAGGGGCAATATCTAAACCAAGTTCGGCGCTTATCACTTTCCGAAGTCCGTCAGCTTTTGCGCGAATACACACCAACAGTCACAGCACAAGATGGATTTGAAGACATCGCCTTGTTAACGGACAATTCTATTCTGGAAAAAACCTCACACCAGAGCTTCATCGAACCGGCATTGTCCGGCAAAACAGTTGAAGTCACATTTGGACCGATGCTTGTAATTCCTCTTGATAAACTCCCCGGACGCGTTGTCGCGAAACTCAAGAAGACCGCGAGCTTTGCGAATCCCGAATTTTACAAGCGCCAACGAATGCGAATGCAGACCTATCCTCTCTCACGGTTTATATTTTCAGGCGAAATGCGGACTACCGAAATTGTTCTCCCCAGGGGAGTGCTAGACGAGGTGACCAAGATTCTGACTGTCGCCGGCGTGCAAGTCATTATCCGGGATGAGCGCATTGGCAGGAAAAAGCTGAAGGCCGATTTTACAGGTGAGCTGACGCAAGCCCAGACGGATGCTGTAAAGCGCCTGCGAAAATCTGACATCGGCATACTCATGGCACCACCAGGATCGGGAAAAACCGTCATGGCCTGCGCCTTGATGTCGGAACGGAAAGTATCAACCCTTGTTCTCGTTCATCGGCAACCGCTTCTCGAACAATGGCGCGAACGCATTTCTACATTTCTTGGAATCCCACCCAAAGAGATTGGCAATCTCAGTGGGACCAAAAAGAAGATCACGGGCAAACTGGATCTTGTCATGCTTCAGTCTTTAACCAAGGTTGAAGACCTCTCGGAGATCGCCCAGTCATATTCCCAGATCATTATTGATGAATGCCACCATATCCCGGCGGCTTCTTTCGAGGATATTCTCAGACAGATACCAGCACGATACGTCGTTGGCCTCACGGCAACGCCTTATCGAAAGGACGGTCTGGAAAAAATCCTCTTTCAACAGTGCGGACCGATCCGCGTGGAGTTAGATGACTCCGAGGCGAGATCACTCGATAAGATTGTAACCATTCATGAAACGGGCTTCCGCCTACCGAGCGAACTCGGAGAGCGACCGCCATATCACGAATTAATTCATCATCTCACCTCCGACGTGGATCGGAATCAATTTGTCGCCCAACAGGCAGTTTCGACATTGCGAGACGGACGGTTCCCTCTGCTAATTTCAGACCGCAAGGAACACTTGGACGTCCTATCTCTTATTATCACGGAATCAGCCAATATCGAAAATCTTGAAGTCGTCCGGCTCGATGGCGATCTAACTTTAAAACAAAGGCGGAATGCCCTCGAACAACTTCACTCTTCCCGTGCCGATGGAAAAACGGTGATCTTAATGGCTACAGCCTCATTGATTGGCGAGGGGTTTGACTTACCCGCCCTGGACACAATGATCTTGGCGACTCCCATGTCCTTTGAAGGCCGAATGATCCAGTATGCCGGAAGGATTCACCGGCAAGTTGAAGGAAAGACCGAGGCTCGAATCGTGGACTTCGTTGATTTCTCAAATGCAATGCTGATCAAAATGTACCGCAATCGAATAAAGGCATATAGGAAAATGGGCTACTCGGTTTCTGAGCCTGAAGTATCGCAAATGGGGCCGCTAGCGCGGTATGGCCTTCATCACTCCCAATGAGCCACATTATTTCTTTCCTCTCAAAGTTTCTTGAAGTTCCAACTTCCCAATATAGTTAGCAATACTGTGATCCAGGAAACCTCTTTTCCAGTTTCGGGCAACGATACTCCAGAATAAACTTGGAGCTTCTTTTCCATCCACAACCATGCCCGCCTCTTCAAAATAAATCGGAGTTCCAAAGTGTTCATATTTGTTCAAATCTGGAGCAACAAGATCTAAAATCTGAATTCTGGCGAAGATCCAAGTCTCTCGAATGCCGACCCACTGGAAAATCTTTCTAATCAAAATAAGAATTAAACGAATTAAAAAAACTGGGAATCCACCCAAAGACATTGCTCTAGGGACCACATCCGCAGCATTTATAAATCGATATACAGGCACCTGAATATTCTCCGCTCTCTTAAAATCACATATTGGCGGAGAGCCATAAGTATAACATCCCTGCCAACTGGCCTGAATGGATAAAACTGAGGCTTTTGCCAAGGCCCCTCCAAGAGAATGGCCAGTCACATACAACGGAAGATGCTGAACCTTTTTAATTCCGGCCTCAATCTCATCAGAGACTGAAGATAGAGCTGCAAAAAAGCCGCGATGCACACCTCCTAAATCAGACAGTTCCAGCCGAAATCTCAAGTCCGTGACTATATCGAGGAAGTCCTTCTCCGTTCCTCTGAAAACCAATACAGCATATTCTTTATGTATAGCCAGATAGGCCTGTGTTCCGATCTCTCGTGAAAAATAAATGTCGACCAGAGATAATTCCAGAACCTTGAGCTCGGATTCAAGAAAAGATCGATCTTCTTCGAATTTAAGATAAGCCAATTGACTCAATCTAGAAAATGTCAGAGCCAATTGCGGAAAATAGAAGGGAATCTCGTTTAAACTACTCAAAGATGTCATAAGAAGCTATTATCCAAAATCATTTTTATTTATCACGCTTAAACACCGTCGAATTTCGAAAACTGGACCGATATAGTTTGTTATCTATAGACTGATCTAGCCAAAAGACTCCTCAAATGATGAGCCAGAAATTCTACCTTCCAAAAAATCTCGGACTCCCCCAATTCGAAGCCCGTGATTCATACATCACCCGTGCTTGAGCCTTCCACACCCACATCTGAAGGTCAGACAGGTGACCGCTCAAGGCAAAAGCCATGACCACTCCTATGGCCCATAAGACCAATTTTTCTAGGTTCATTTCTCCCACTTTTTAGAATTTGAATTCTTAACTCCAAGGACTTCACATTCAGACTTCAGGGAATCGGTCTTCCCTTCTTTAATTCTCCTAACAATTGATTTGACAACATTGTAGCTCCACTCTTTACCCATTCGGGACTTCAGCCCTCGCTTGTTCAACTCATGCATAATGGCAGTGACCTCCATTCCTCTGGACACAAGATTTTGAACCAAAAGAAGTGTTGGATATTCGCGAGGATCTTGAACCACCAGGCCCTGGAAATAACAAAATCCATATGGGGGCTTCGCCTTGGTCTCTCCCCTTCCCTTCTTCCATGAATCGAAGGAAACGGAGGCCTGGGGTCGGAGTTTCTTAGACTCAGTC
>Ga0210043_1001820_pt1 | contig 15910 bp, 17 predicted proteins | sample CryGeymet201501t_FD_183990 | JGI IMG/M metagenome (GOLD analysis project Ga0210043, IMG submission 183990) | Groundwater microbial communities from Crystal Geyser aquifers in Utah, USA - Crystal Geyser metaG 2015-01t (SPAdes) (version 2) | ecosystem: Environmental > Aquatic > Deep subsurface >... | reverse complement strand
GATCACGACGACGGCCCCGACGCGCTTGAAATGGCGTTTCAGTTGGCGAGCTCAGGGACAAACGCACCAAGAATCAGGAGTCTTGCTTAATGAGTTTTCTGGATTGGTTTAAAAGAAATTCGCAAAAAGAAACGGCGACGGCGCGCGCTGTCACTTCAATGGTTCCGTTGACAGGTGCGTCTAAAAAAGGCGCGTCAGCAAATGCTCTCATGAAAGAGGGATACGAAACCAACGCCGTGGTCTACGCCTGCGTCAACGAAATTTCAAAAGCCGCTGGTGGTGTCCCTTGGATTCTCTACAAACGCCGGGGAGACGCTATGGACGAAATCGGATCGCATCCGCTTCTAAATCTTATAAAAAATCCAAACCCTTTTCAGGGTCAGGCCGAATTCATCGAGTCGCTGATTTCTTATCTGTACCTCACGGGGAACAACTACATGGAAGGGGTGAGTGGGGGGACCGGACCCATCCGCGAATTGTATTCGCTGAACCCGGCCCGGATGAAAGTTTTGCCGCACCCCGTTCACATTGTCGGTGGCTATGAGTATGCGGTCGGACAAAGCCAAACCCGATTCGATGCCACACAAATCCTGCATCAAAAACTATTCAATCCTTCGGATGATTTCTACGGTCTGTCCCCTGTGGACGTAGCCGCTCTGGCAGTAGATAAGATGAACCAGAGTGACCGCTGGAATTCCGCATTGATGGAAAACATGGCGGTACCGTCCGGGGCTTTCGTTTCCAAATTGCGTTTGAGCGACGAACAATTCCGCAACCTGAAAGACCAGATCAGCTCGGTAATGCAGGGAGCAAAGAATGCGCGCAAACCTTTTGTGACCGATGGCGATCTGGAGTGGAAAGAAATGGGTTTGGCTCCGCGCGATCTCGATTGGATCGAAGGACTCAAGCTGTCTGCATCGCAAATTGCAATGATTTTCAACGTCCCCGGTGAGTTGATCGGATTGCAGGACGCCACTTATCAAAACCGCAAGGAAGCTCGCAAGGCACTGTACACGGAAGTCGTCTTGCCCGCGCTCACTCGATTGCGCGACGGACTCAACCACTGGCTCACCCCTCGCTTTGGCGACAACCTCCTCCTCGATATTGATAAGGATGGGATCGAGGCTTTGTCCGAAGACAGGGACAGTTTGTGGGCCCGCGCGAACACATCCGAGTTTTTAACCATCAATGAAAAACGGCGAATGACCGGATACGACGATATCGAGGGAGGCGATACCCTTTTTGTTTCGCTTGGCAAGCTACCTCTTGACGATGCCACCAGCTACCGGGACGATTCACCCCCCAACTCGGACGAAACCAATCCCGACAAATCATGCGGTCATGCTCATCCCGCCTTCCGCGCCTCAAAAGCATTCAGTCCTGTCGAGCGTAAACGCTTTGCACGAATCAACAAGGCATCGGAGTTGGCGCGAAAAGCTTTTGAAAAGAAGTACGAACCAAAAATAAAAAAACTACTGGAATCCGAAGCCATAGCAGTCGCAAAAGCTTACCAGGCAAACCAAAATTCTGGGGTGGCAATAGCTCTTGAATTGGGATTGAAAAAGTGGGCTGACCTGCTCACTCACTTGCACCACGATGTTTACAGCGATGCCGCACCACGCGCGCTCGATCAACTCAAATCATGGGAGCCTGCGTATTGGGAAACCAAAGCCAATGATTTGGGAGACGCACAGGATCTGTTTGAATTACTTGCCCTCGACTACGCCAAAGACAATGCCGCGCTCGCCGTCACCAATTTGGCAAAGACGACTAAGTCCGCGATCAACAAAATCATAGCCGACGCAACGGTAGAGGGTTTGGGTATTGCTGAAATCGCGACCACATTGCGAGACAGGCTCGCCGACTTGCACCCAGCGCGAGCCAAAGCAATCGCCCGAACGGAAGTACACAACGCGCAGACATTCGCCCAGGAAGAGCAGATCAAAACTCTGGACGATGACAACAATATGGAGAAAGGCTGGTTTTGGTCTGGAGTCTCACGCGGTGAGCATAGCGCGGTCGATGGGGTTTGGGTTTTGCTCAGTGAAACTTTTAGCGTTGGCGGATCGCAAATGAGCCGCCCCGGTGACCCTGCGGGGGGACCCGAAAACGTCATCAACTGCGCCTGCGGTCTGGTTTTTCGCAGAAAGAAATAATCTATTTTTTTATTGCAAAGGAAACTTTATGAGTCAGAAACATTTTGCGGTCGAATTCAAGATGGATGCTGTGGAAGTAACCGGAGAATTCACGGGCTACGCATCGACCTTTGGCAATGTCGATCTCGGTGGCGACGTGGTGGTAAAGGGAGCCTTTAAGAAATCCATCAAGGAAAAAAAAGGCAAGGTCCCGATCCTCGATCACCACGACACGCGAAAGCAGATTGGTTGGAATATGGAAGCCAGTGAGGACGATCGCGGATTACTGGTCAAGGGCAAGCTCAATCTGGAGGTGCAGGGCGGACGCGAGAAGCACGCACTCATGATGCAGGCGTTTGAGATCGGCGCGACCATGAGTCTGTCAATCGGCTACCGGGTCATAAAGGACGAGGCAGATCGCAAAAATCCCGGCATTCGCTATTTAAAAGAAGTGCAGTTGCTGGAATACAGCGTCGTCACTTTTCCCATGAATCCAGAGGCAACCATCACCGGAGTCAAATCGGACTCAACAGATTTAGAAGAACCTTTAAAACGACTTTTAAGCACCATTAAAAACGCGAGCTAATCCCTCGCCCGTATGATTTTAAAATTTTAATTGGAGTACACAAAATGCCAGAAACAAAAGAATTGATCGAAGGAATCGGGAAACAGTTCGAAGAATTTAAAATCAAAAACGATCAGCGTCTTGCCGAGATTGAAAAAGGTCGCAACGATCCACTGCTCGAAAAGCATGTGAATAGCATCGCTTCCGCTGTGCAAGACCTGAACGAGGCCAAAGAGCGAATCGAAAAGCTGGAAGCAAAATTAAATCGCCCCGGATTTGCTGGCGAAGCAAACACTGTCAATCCGCAGATCGAAGCGAAACAGGCCGCTGTCCGCAAGTACCTGCGCCGTGGCGAAAGCGCCATGAGCGCGGATGAAATCAAACTGTTGTCCTCGGACAACGATCCATCTGGAGGTTATTGGGTGGAATCCACCATGTCCGATCAAGTCATCCAGAAAGTTTTTGAAACCTCCCCGATGCGTAATGTGATCTCGACGCAAGTGATATCCGGGGACGCTTTGGAAATTCCTGAAGACAACAACGAAGCAAGTGGCGGTTGGACAGCAGAGAAAGCTTCGCGACCGGAAACAGGAACGCCGGAAATCGGATTGCGCAGAATCCCGGTTCACGAATTGTACGCACAGCCAAAAGCCACACAGACTCTGCTCGACGACGCGAAAATCGATGTTGAGGCATGGCTGGCAGGCAAGATTGCGGACAAACTTTCTCGCACTGAAAACACCGCGTTCATTGTTGGCACTGGCACAGGTCAACCGCGCGGTATCTTAACTTATCCCGCAGGCACCACCAATCCGGGGCAAGTTCAGCAGGTCAATTCCGGCTCTGCCGCATTATTGACCTCCGATGGTTTGCGCTCCCTGTTTTACGCGTTGAAGGCCCCTTACGCAAACAATGCGTCCTGGCTCATGGGGCGCACGACGGTCGAGGCGGTCTCGAAATTGAAAGATTCGAACGGTCAATACCTCTGGCAACCGAGTCTCGTGGTAGGAGATCCGCAAACCCTGCTCGGTCGTCCCATCGACCGCATGGAAGACATGCCGGTCGTCGCGGCGAATTCTCTCTCGATCGCCTTTGGTGACTGGAAGCAAGCCTACACCGCAGTAGATCGAACAGGGGTGCGTGTCTTGCGTGATCCGTTCAGCGCGAAACCTTTTGTCCTGTTCTACACAACCAAACGAACGGGTGGCGACGTGCTCAACTTTGAAGCTTACGTCATTCAAAAAACCGCCGCCTAACAGGCTGTGCCTGTGGCAATAGGCAGGCGTGGCCGTGGCACTTTGCTTGTCATTGCGAGCGAAGCGCGGCAATCCATTTTAAATAATTAATTTTCAGGAGAAAAAAATGAAAGATATGAAATCAAATCTGGACGTGGTTGCAACCATCGACCCCGATGACTACACCGCCACGGAGAATGGCGCGAGCGCAGACTTGCGCGGATTCGATGGTGCGATGGTCATTGCCATGCCGGGTACCGCGGACACGGGCGATGCTAACGAAACCTACACACCAAAGGTTCAGGAGTCGGACGACGATTCAACCTGGACCGATGTCGCCGCAACGGATTTAAACGGCGCATTCGCCGCGTTGGTATCGGACACGCCTCAGCGCGTGGATTACGTCGGGAACAAGCGTTACATCCGCATGGTCCTGACCATCGCCGGGACGACTCCGACGATCCAGTTTTGCGGTTCCATTGTGCGCGGTTATCCGCATCAGGCACCGCTGAGCTAAGCAGGAAACGCCTGCGAATGTGAGTAACAGGGGCGGGTTCAGTCCCGCCCCATTATCTTTAAATTTGATTTTTCCTCGGAGAAAAAAATGAACATAAGAATGTTGAAAGATATGCAGGGTTCGAACGATGGACCCACCGTTCAGACTTTCAAAAAAGGCGAAGAGTACACCATCGGCAAAGGCATCAGTGAAGACTTGGCTCGTGTCTTTCTTGGTGAGAATTACGCCGAGGAAGTCGGTGAGAAAAAAGAAGATCGGATTCCACCCGAAAACAAAGATGCGGGCGCGACTCCTGAGAACAAGGACGAATCGGGTAACGACCCGGACGAAACAAACAAGGACGACGCGCCTTTATACCCTCACACCGATTTCAACGAGGAGGCTCTTGAAACGATGAGTATGGATCGACTCCGAAAAATTGGAAACGCACTTGGAGCAAAGGACAATAAAAAGGATGAGCTTATAGAGAAAATCCTGCTCAAGCAAAAGGAACGCCGGGACGCATGGGAAAAGGAGAACGTTTAAGCCATGCCCCTCGAATTGCGAACCGCCCCGGCAACGCCAGCCGTCTTGCTGGCAGACGCGAAAACCTATCTCGGTATCGACGACACGGTCAACGATGCGGAGATCACGTCCATGCTCAATGCGCTCACCGAGCGCGCGGAGCATTGGACAGGTCGGGCATTGGTGACGCAGACGCATGCGCTGTGGCTGGACGCTTTCCCATCGTCTGAGAAAAAAGGATCGCCGCGCGACGGACTCTTCCAGCTCCCCATCAATTATTTTGATGAGGCGGACAGGAACTTGAAAATTCCCCGACCGCCTTTGCAGTCGGTGACGTTTTTGAAAACCTACGACACGGCAAACGCGGCCACGGTTTTTGATGCATCGAATTATCAGGTCGATACGGTGTCCAGTCCGGCCCGAATCTGTCTGGTTGTCGCAACTTCATGGCCCACGGCCTTGCGTACGATGAACGCCATCGAGATTGAGTTTGTGTGCGGATACGGTGCGGAATCGGACGTGCCTGCGGCTTTAAAAGAAGGAATCAAAATCTGGCTCAAACTTTTGTTCGCTCAAAAAACAAAACTGTTTGAATCCGATGAATCAACGCAGGGTCTGGCTGAGCAAGTGGGCGGTGGTATACCGCCGCAAGTGGAAGCACTTTGGAAACCTTATCAATTGATCCGATTATGAGTTTTAAAATTGAAATAACGAATGTGAAAGAACTGGAAAAGTTCTATCCGCGCTTCACGATCGGTGCGAAGAAGGTCGCGCTGGAAGCGGCTGAGGACATGGTTTTGGAGGCGGACAAGCTGGCGAAGGACCACGCTCGCGATAAAAGCAGAAAACCAAATCTCGTGACCGGACGCTTCTTTAATTCCATCCACGCGGAGATCAGCCGCAGTCCCAGTAGCATCACGGGCAAGATCGCCTCGAATGTCAACTACGCACAGGCACTCGAAGAAGGGTCAGGCCCACATATTATTTTCCCACGCAATAAAAAAGCTTTGCGCTTTGTGATTGGTGGTGTCGCCATTTTTGCGAAGAAGGTGAACCATCCGGGAACACCTGCGTTTCGAGTGTTGGGTGGTGCTGCAGATCAGGTTGTTAAGGACGCGGACAAATTTGTAAAGGTGGCGTGGGATCGTGAATTTGGAGGTGGCTTTTTATGACCGATTACACGGTGCTTGCGAACGCGATCAAGGCGACGCTCACAGCCGATGAGCAGTTGGGCAATGTGGCAAATGTCAAAACCATCGAATCGCGCAAGCGCGGGTTTTCTGTCCAGAGCAACAGTGACGCTTTGTTTTTTGGTGATGCGGAATTGCCCGCGCTGGCCATTATCCCGAACGCAAGAGGCAAACAAACCAGTCTGAGTACAACTAATGAAGCGCGAGAAACGCACACCGCCCAAATCGTGGTGATATCTAGGGATAGGGATGCTCAGGCCGGACTCGACGCACAATCGACGATTGTCGAAAACGTGGAGCGCGTCATGGAAGCACAACGATCGTCCAGCGACAATCTTGGGATAGATGCTTTTGTTCGCTCGGTTTCGTCAACGGATGAACAATTTAAAAAGGGTGACCATTATTATTTCGCGACGACGGTAGAGGCTCAGATCGAACTCACCGCTACTTTTTAAAATCGGAGAATATAAAACATGACCACGAAACGCATCACGACAGGCTGGCGAGCGTTCAGTGCCGCAAAGGAGTCGGCCTACGGAACGCCGCAGACGGTTGACACATCCTTTAACTTTGAAGGTCCGCCTTCGGACATTGAACCCAATGAAGCACAGACCGATGCGAATGAAATCACGGGCTACCACGAGGCAACCAAACACGAAATATTGAACTGGCGTTTGGATGGATCGCACAAGCAACGTGCCATGCCACACAACATCGCGTTCTTTCTTGGCGCGGTTCTGGGTAGCGTTACGACCGATCAACCGGATGTCATCAATGATCCTGACGTTTATCGACACTGGTTTGAGCGCGATATTGCAGGGGTTGCTGTGCCTTCATTCACCCTGGTCGAATACGATGGTGTCGCGAAAAAACGCTTTGCCGGGGCTTTTATAAAATCGTTCAAACTCAGTGGCGATCAAAACGACTTCATCAAAATGGAAGCGGACTTTGGGGCAATGGGGAAGGAAGAATCGAGCGCGATATCCAAACCCGCAGTGGTTGCGGAATCGTACCTGCGTTATGGCGATGTAGAACTCACGCGCGGCGGTGCGCTTAGCGGAACGGTAGGAGCTGGAACGCTTGCGGTCGGCTCCAGTCCGACCTCATTCAAAACCGCTCTTAAAAAATTTGAATACGGCGTATCGTCCGATCCGCGTCCGATCTACGAGATGGGCGATAACAGCGGCTACGTCTCACGCGTGGAGCGTGGTGAGCGTTGGAACCACTCCTTGTCCGCAGTTTTGGAAATGGCAGACGACACGCATAAGACCGCTCTTATCAATGGGACAGAGTATGTCCTGAATATACCTATCGTGGGTGGCGTTATAGCGGGAGGTTCGGGGAATTTGAATTACACCGCTGAGTTGATCTTCCCGCGAGTCGTATACCGCGAAGCCAGAAAAGATTTGGACGGCGACGTTGTGGTTGTTAAAGCAGATTTTGAGGTGATGGAAGACACCACCTACGGCTCGGTGATTGTCAAAGTGCAGAACAAACAATCCGCCTACCTCGCTTAATCCGTTATTGCGAGCGTCAGCGCGGCAATCCATTTTGACTTTATTTTTTTAATCTTACAAAAAGGAAAAACATCATGCCAATTTTAGCAAACCCCGCATCACGTCGAGTCGTTATCCCCGTGGGAGATTCAAAGGTGATTTTGGTTTTAAGAAATTACACCACTAAAGAGTACACCCGCTACTTGTCCAGCCAAAGCAAGCCGAAAGGCAAGCTACCGCTTGACGATAATGAGGTTGATGAAAAATGGCAGGCCCGAATTGATTTCATCGACGAACTGTTGATCGGGATTGATGCGCGTGACGGAAAAGGTGAGCCAGACCACGTCGCTTATCTGAACAACGCAAACGATAAGGAAGAGCCTTTAACTGTGGAGGTTCCCGGCTGGAAGGAATATGTCAATGCGTCGTGGAAAATCGCCGCCGCTTTGCAAATCGAGGGTGGCTTGGCTGATGGGGAAGAAGTCTTAAAAAACTAACCGTCTACCTCCGTGACGATATCCCCGCAAAGGAGGCAGACTATGAAAACTTTTTGACGCGGGTGAAGGAGGAGTGTTCCGACCCGGACTGGGCAATCGCCCGGCATCCGGGCCGGGAGCTGTTGGAAAAATTCAACGAAGCATTTAAAAGCTGGTTGCAAAATTTGCAGATCATTTTTGAAATGCAGTGCGGCGGTTGCCCCATCGAAGCAAACGAGCTGTCCCCTTTGGATTGGCGGGCATTGAATATTTTGAAAGTCTTCAAACAAGCGAGAGAACATCATGGCAGTTAAAAACACAGTGGAAGCGCATATCATCGGTAAATTCGACGACAAGGCCAGCGGCGCTGCAAAATCGACATTCAATAAAATCGGTTCCGCCGCAAAGAAGATAGGCATCGCGGCTGGAATTGCGGGTGCGGGTATAACGGCGTTGACCGCAAAAGCGGTAGAAGCGGCAAACGCCCAGGAGGCCGCAGAAAAGAAACTGGAAACCGCTTTGCGGACGCGAGGCAAGTTGACTCAAGGTTTCTTTGACGAACTCAAAGCCTCGGCCTCGGCTTTTCAGGAGTTGACCGCTGTCGGTGATGAATCGATTCTGGAGGTTCAAGCCAACCTGATTTCTTTTGGTGCAGAAAAAGAAAACATTGGAGCTGTAACTCAGGCAGTACTGGATTTGTCAGCCGGGATGGGAGGCGACTTGAAGTCGGCTTCTTTGCTGATGGGGAAAGCACTCTCTGGCGAGTTCGGCACTTTGTCGCGCTATGGAATCATTGTGGATAAGAACGCGGAGGACTCAGAGAAAATGGCCTTGGCTCTTCAGCAGATCAATGACAAATTCGGCGGGCAGTCCGCCGCAAAGATGGAAACCTTCGGCGGTAAAATTCAGGCTATCAAAGGATACTTTAGTGACTTGCTTGAGAAGGTTGGATTTCTCATCACGAAAAATGAAGCGTTCAATGGTGTCGTCGATCAGATGATTTCAACGGTTAAGTCGTGGATCACTTCGATGGAGGAAAACCGCGCGGAGGCAACGGAAATGGTTGCTTTTGTAGGTGGAGCTTTGGTGACCGGATTCAAGGCCGGGGTAGATGTCATTAAGGTGATGGTCGATGTGATGCAAACATTGAGTGGCTGGTGGAGTTCTTCTTTGGAATCTGCCGCTAATTTCACGGTAACGATGGAACGACTCCCCGAAACGCTGGCATCATTACCTGATGCCTTGCTCGATCTGGGCGGACGCATCATTGACTCGTTCAAGGAAGGTATTTTTTCCAAGGCCGCACAAATAAAAGATTCGGTCAAGAGCACGATCCTTGGTTTGATCCCCAGCGTCCCCAGCTTGTCGTCTGTGGGCAATTCAGTTAGCAGTTTTCTCGGTTTTGGATCAGATGACAAGAAGGCTTCATCGCTGGATTCTGTGACGGCTAAATCCGTTAACAGCGCAGACCGTGTAGTAAAACCCGTTAACATTTCTTCTTTTAGCTCTAAGGCGAGTGGGATGCCATACGTTCCCTTCGACCGCTTTCCGGCATTGCTTCATCGTGGTGAGCAAGTAATTCCTGCGGGCTCTTCGGGGGGTGGGATGAATTTTGGCGATGTCAAAATTACGATCCAGGGCGAATCTAAAAACCCGAAGCAGTTGGCGCGCGAATTGTTCTTTGAGTTGCAACGACTCAATCAGAAGGTACCTGCATAATGTCTGTCGGTTTCTACTATCCCACAAAATCAGCCCCCACTGCCCAATGGGTACCGTCAGCTCAGCCCGTGTTCCCTTTGTCTGAGCCTGTTGACTATCCTTTACAATTGACCGGGCAAACGGCAGGGGGTGCGCTTTATGTGCAGGACAAAGGCACACAGCAAGCGACGTTCCGCCTGGAGTACAAGGGTGTCACGGAAACAGATCGTGACAATGCACTCACCTTTTTTACTGCCGTTAAAAAATCATTTTACAATTTTGAATATGAGGATCGTGACGGTGTGCTGACAAGTGTGCGCTGGATGAATGGGTTTAGTTTTGAGCTTGTCATGAATCAACGTTACGACGCAGTGATTGAATTGCGTAAGGAGGTTTAAATGATCGACTGGAAAACAGTAAAGCACGCAGATTTTAATTGCTCTTTTGAGGCTGAAGACATCACCGAGTCGGGAACGCATATCCAGATTCCGGTTCGCATTTACCATCGTGAATCGGGCGAGACCGCTTTCACAAAATCGATTCCGCTCCGCGCTGACTTTTATCGGGATTTGAAAAAGCAACCGGATTATTTGAACGCCTTGGTCAAGATTGTCAACCGCCGATGCAGGGACGCTTTGGTGCTAAAGATCGCGCAAGGCTCGGTAGATATCGCTGACAAGGTGAACTTGATAGGCATGGACGATCAACCGATCGGATAGGTATTACCAATGCGAAGCGACCTGACAACCAAAACCACGACGGCCACGGCGAAGCAAGCCAATGAGCCTGTCACGCTTTTAAAACTGGAGTGGACCGCGCAACCTCTCGGCGCGCCTGCTTTAACGCTCCGGCTTTGTGATCGCCCCGGCATTACGATAGACGGCACTCCGTGGTTCCCTTTGATCGATTCCACCTCCGATCTGGATCGTTTCGTTTCGGCTTCGCAATCCATCCATGACTTAGAGACCGAGATTGATCTGTCGGTCGTGAATGCATCAACGGATTTGTTCAGTCCGGCAAAGCCGTTCTCGCACATCTTCCGATCTTACCGCCCCGAAGCCTGCACGGCTACGATCTACCAGTGGTTTGAAGGCGAGTCAATGGTTGAATCGGATTTAACCCCGATCTTTGTGGGTAATCTATCCGATCCCATCCAATTTACAGAATCGACCTGCTCTGTAAATATTGTTGATGTGGCCACCAAATATGGCGAGCAAAAGCTAGGCTCTTTAATCAATCTCACGGATTATCCGCTCGCTCCCGAATCTTCAATCGGCAAGATGAAACCGATTGTGATCGGTACGGTTCCCAATGCCCCGGCGATCCCGCTTCGCAAGGCTCAGGAAACGCGGGTGAAGGCGGTGGTTTTGAGTGGCGGGTCTCTGGTCAATGTTCTGGACACGACGGGATTCCCTGCATCTGGGACGATCATCATCAATGATGATGAGATCGCCTACACCAGCAAGAACGCGACGCAGTTTTTGGGATGCACAGGCATCAACGAATTTCATTACGCCGATGATGTGGTGCTGGAGAAAGTGACGGGGCATCGTTATTTATTGAGCGATCCGGCTTACCCAATCGAAAGCATCGGCGCGGTCAAGGCGGGCGGACACTTGGTGGACGCTGGTGATTATTCCGTCGATCTGGCCAATGGCGAAGTCGTCTTTCCAGACAAACCAAAGAAAACAGATTCCATCGACACCAAGTTTTTGCAGGCTCAAATGGATGTGATTGCCTCGGGTAACAATGCGACCGATCCCGGGAATGCCTACATCCCGAACAGCCCGGCAACTTATGCGAAACTCAGTCAAAGCGCGACACCGCTCGCTCTCAAGCAAACGGATGATTTGCCCAACATCGGCGAGATCGCAAGTGTGTTGGTGCGGGTCGAACATTTCATGGAGGAAAAGTTGTCGAGCGATACCTTGACCGTCGAGGTTCCCGGCATCGGATCGTTGGGGACGCTCCCGCCTCCTGCGGTGGACGATCTCGCTGTGGTGACGGGTGATGTGGATATCACCCATGACACCTTGATCGGGACACTTGATTTCCCGATCACCGATCCGCAACACGAGCACGCGCTCCCACAGAAAACCACTTTCACGCAATTTGCTGTCGGTGGAGTGGATGCGGAGAATTCCTTTTCCTTAACCGCTGGGAATGCGCACGCAATCACGTTCCCGTCTTTGCCAGCGGGGATAATTGACACAGGAGAATACAGTTTTAATATTTCTGGGCCGACAGGCTGGTCGACAACCAATTCCAGTATTAATGGTTGGATTGGCACTTCCCCCAGCGCGTCAACGCACCAATACTTCACCAACCCATTGAGTGGCTCAAGTACCTATACCTTGTATGGCACGATGAATTCCTTCACGGGGACGACGGTTTATCTGCACACCGACGCGACGACAAGTGCTTCGGGTATTACGGTGCGCTCGGCGGTGAGGATCATTACCATGACCCCGGTCGAAGATGTGGCCACGCAATCGACAGGGGTGTCCACAAACAACACGGGATCGCTGGCGCAGACCACAGGAAACCCGGCTCTCAATACAACCAGTGAAAAAGCGACTAAAACAGTGGTCAAGCATTTCGATATCACGAGCTATGTCACGGGTTGGGGCTGGTTCAAGGATAAAGAAATCCACGTCAAGTACAACGGCACGTCGGACGGGCGCACGGCCTTCATCATTCACACGGCTTTTGAAATCGAATACGCGCGTCGTCGCGTGAGCTTCACCGATGAAATCAGTGCCGATGTTTCGGGCGTGATCGACGATGCGAGCGGAAGCGTGACAGGAACGCCGTCGGCTTTGATCGAACGTCCCGATCATATTTACAAATGGTCTGTGTTGATGGGACTTCTAAAAACAGTGTCCGAAATTGACAGCGCGTCGTTTGCCAGTGCGGGCTCGTTTTACACGACGCAGGCGGGCGGTTATGCCTTGGCGGGGATTGTGCAAAGTCAAACCGCGTGGCGGGATTTGTGGCGCGAGTGGGGCCGCTCGTGTCGGTCTTCGTTCTATTGGGATTTGGGCAAGGCAAAGATTCTGATTCGGCCGCTCAATCGGGTGGAACCGGACACGGCTTTCGATCAGGCGGTTGATCCCGACGATCTGCGTCTGGACGGCGACTCGCGTTTGATCTTTAAAACCGAGCGCGGTGCGTCGCGCAACATCGTCAACGCCATCGATCTCAAATATCAGAAAGATTGGAGCGGTGGAGAGACCGAACCTTACTCTGCGATTGAATCGGTATCCGATGCGGATTCTATAACGCGCTATGACAGGCGCGAGGATGCCAGTCGATTCCAGTTCGACTGGGTGCGACTGCAAGCAATAGCCGCCGATCTTGCGGAATTTTATCTCGAAGAATATGCCGAGCCGCTGGATGTTTACGACTTCGAATTGTTCCTGCCTTATATGGCATTGGAGCGCGGCGACATCATCCGCTTGAATCCGCCATCGCACGATCTGGACAATGTGCTTTGCGTGGTGCTAGGTGCGGGTCGGGTTTTTGGATCGGGTAAGGAAGGTCGCATGGATTCGATTTCCATCACCGCCAGGGTCATGCGTGGGACGTATGTGAGTGCGGGTGGATTTGGTTTGAGTGCTTTTGGTACCAGTGGTTTTGGTGGCGTTGAAAAAATATAATGTTATGAGGCAAAAATAAAATGGCAGACACATTCACAACTAATTTTAATATCACCAAGCCTGAGGCGGGCAAGATCAACTGGGACACAGACTACGCCGCACTCTGCGACTTGATTGATTCTCGTCTTGCGATGCACGTGCGCAATCTGATCATAAACGGAGGCTTTGATATCTGGCAACGCGGGACCAGCTTTGCGGCAATAGCCGCCGGATTGTACACGGCAGATCGTTTTGAATTTTACCGATCCGGATTCGCCTTGGGTGCGAGCTTTTCACGCCAGTCAAGCAGTGGAATCGTCAGCAGTGAATACGTGGGCCGATTGCAACGCGACAGCGGAGACACCGCGACCGATGCGCTTTTTTTATCGAGCGCGCTAGAGTCGAGAGACAGTGTTCTCTACGCGGGAGAGAATATGGTTTTGTCTGTAAAACTGCGCAAGGGAGCAAACTATTCCGGCGGTGACGTTTCCTTCAAGATCGTCAACGGGACCGGAGTGGATGAGGGACTGGGAGGCACAAATTTCACGGGCCATAATGAATTGGCGGCGGGGCTGGCAACGCTCAGCACGTCCTTTCAGACTTTTCAGGTCACAGGAGCCGTGCCCTCCAATTCAACCCAGCTGGGAATTGTCATCTCTTACACCCCAACCGGGACAGCAGGGGCTGACGATTGGATTGAAATCGCGGAAGTGCAATTGGAAGAAGGAAGCGTGGCGACGAATTTTGAAAGAAGGCTTCTGGGTTTAGAGCAATCGTTGTGTCGGCGGTATTTTGTCAGGCGACGAGCCGAAGCGGGATATACAGATTTTGCGATCGGTCATTGCCACAGTACAACGACAATGCGCGTTGTTATATTTTTTGGCGCGGAATTGCGCACGCTCCCTACCTTTTCGACCTCTGGCAATTTGCGTGTCGTTGCGGCGGCGGGGTCCATTCCCGTCACTTCGATATCTCAAAACAGCCTGGAGTTTGCAAAATCAAATGTCCTCGTCACCGCCAATGTAGCGAGTGGATTGATAGCCGGGCAGGGAGCTGAATTTGGCGCGAATAACGACGCTAATGCTTATCTCGACTTCGATGCAGAACTTTAAAAAAGGGAATACAAAATGGCACAGTACAAACAGGTCGCAAACAGTGCAGTGGTTATAAACACGGCAACAGGCGAGATCATTCCCGACGATCCGGCGAATCGCCATCGAATCGAATTCGATCAGTGGGTCGCCGAAGGCTACAATCCAGACCCGGCCGACCCCATCGTCATCACGACGGATATGGTCAAGGCCGAAGCAAGGCGACGCATCCTGCTGGTCTTTCCAGAATGGAAGCAGTCGAACATGACTGCGCGAATGGTCGAACTGAATAAGATACGCGCCGATGCCGGTAGCTGGACGGCTGGAGAACAGATCGAGGTTGACGCAATCCAGAGTGCTTGGGATTGGGTCAAGTCGGTGCGCTCCGCATCCGATGCGCTGGAGCTGACCCTGCCAGCAGATTATGCGCTCAACAATGACCATTGGCCAGCTTTACCCACTCCCCCCACTTGATATTTTTGAGAGGATAAATAAATGAATTTCCAAATGCCAAAAATGGAAGCAGTTCCCATAAAGACAAAAGGCGAGCCGTGGTGGAAGGCAGTCGGAAACTGGATGTTTGCTGATCGACAATGGAAGGTCGTTGAAGATTGGTATTACCGTTTACCGGTTCCGGGTAATTTTGTTTTAGTGATCCGCGCTGGGTTTATTTTCGACGCCGCATCGATCCCCAGAATATTCTGGATCTTCTTGAGTCCGACCGGATTACTTTTGGTGCCAGGACTTGTTCACGATAATGCTTACGAAAATGGATATTTGTGGGTGATTGAGGTGGAGCCTGAGTGGGAAATTTATGACGCGGGTGAGTGGGTTGCTGTCTTGGCATCTGCACCTTGTCACAAATGGAATGCAGGTGCCCCCCGCGCATTTTGGGATGATCTTTTTCGGTTGGTGGCCAATGATGTGAATGGTATGGCACCGATCAACCGTGCGGCGTGGTTGGGAATCCGTGCAGGCGGCTGGCTTGCCTGGAATGAGCATAGAAAGAAAAATAAAAAATAGAGGAGCAGGCCGGGCGACGGCAATCGCCCAACCGACGCGCTTACACGCGCCACGAACAAGTCGCTACTCCAGCTAGCAGGGCGACATTAATAGCAGGCTTTTACTGAGTTAGTAGCCAAAGGAAGCCCCTTCTTTGAATGGCCAATGCAATCACTGTGCCACCCTTAAAAGCCCTCCGTCTTCACGTCCCAAACTAAGTGCAACAAAATCCCAAACTAATTGCGCGGTTATATTTGCCAGATGACGAATGTGCAAAATCAATTGCCAAATTTGATTGTCCTCCATGGCCTTGTAAGCCATCATGCCGGTGCCCTGAGAGCCATTTTTGATGATCCAGAACAA
>Ga0210043_1001819_pt1 | contig 15911 bp, 18 predicted proteins | sample CryGeymet201501t_FD_183990 | JGI IMG/M metagenome (GOLD analysis project Ga0210043, IMG submission 183990) | Groundwater microbial communities from Crystal Geyser aquifers in Utah, USA - Crystal Geyser metaG 2015-01t (SPAdes) (version 2) | ecosystem: Environmental > Aquatic > Deep subsurface >... | reverse complement strand
CAACTTAACTTCTATGAACACAAATCAAGCATTCAAGTTTTTTCCTGACGCAACAGAGCTTTGGGAAATTGACCGTCAGGCATTTATGAACGAAGCTGACGCACTGGCTCACGCCAAACACTTTAATCTCGGAAAGCCAACTAAGGTAGCCCGTCCGGTTGAAACCACCGATAAAGCAGAAGCCGAGCAGAAAGCCGCTGCGGAAGAAAAGGCCGCTGCTGAGCCAGCGGAAACCGAAGAAAAAGCCCATAAGAAAGGCAAGTAATCACCTCTTAACGTTTTGATATTATGGCATTGCCAGGAGTAAGTATTGTACTTGAAAATGGGGCTTTAGGCCGTATAACCACCACCGCCGACGGCGTGGCGGGGCTGATTGTGGTAGGTATGGCCAAAACCGACCTGCCGCTTTATACGCCCAAGCAGATTTTCTCGTTAGCCGAAGCCGAGGCTTTGGGCTTAACGCAAGCCGCCGACGAACTTGACAAGGTGGACACGTGGCAGCAAATCAAAGAGTTTTATGACGAGGCCGGAAACGCCGCCGAGTTGTGGCTGATGACCGTGCCGCTGACCCGCACCATGACCGAACTGCTAGACCCCACCAACACAACGAACTCGGCACGCAAGCTGCTGGACGCTGCCCAGGGGAGAATTCGGCTGTTGGGCATTAGCCGCTACATCGACAGCACGATTACGTACGCCCAAGTAACGCAAGGTGGTTTGGATGAAGACGTACACACGGCCCTACCGAAAGGTAATGCCTTGGCAATCGAATACCGGAATAATTTCAAGCCCTTCAGTATTATCCTGGACGGGCGGGGTTGGAACGGTGAAGTGGCGGATTTGACCGACCTCGGTACGTACGCATTTCCGAAGTGTTCGGTGGTGTTGGCCACAACGGAACCCAACAAAACCGCCGCCGCCGTGGGCTTGGTGCTGGGCCGAGCAGCGAAGCTACCTGTGCAACGCAATATCGGGCGGGTGAAGGATAATACGCTGAACGTAGCGAAGCTGTATTACACCAACGGGGCTAATTTAGAGGAGTTTTCGGATGCTCAGATAGATGCCATTCACAACAAACGCTACATCACGCCCCGCACGTTTGTGGGCAGAACGGGCTACTTTTTGGCCGATGACCCCACGGCAACACTCCCGACCGACGACTACCTGACGCTGGCCAACAACCGGGTGATTGACAAAGCCCTATTCTTGGCATACACGACGTATGTTAATGAAATCAACGACGAAATTTTGGTGGATGAAGCCGGGCAACTGGAACTTACCAAGGTGGCGTACTTGGAGCAGGCCGTTCGGAACGCCATCAACCTGGCGATGGTGTCGCGGGGGGAAGCTTCGGGGGTTGAGGTATTCATTGACCCCGCACAAAACATTTTGGCTACCGACCGCCTCGACGTGGTGCTGCGAATTACGCCCGTGGGCTACGCCAAGTCGATTGTGGTGAGTTTGGGTTTTAGGAATCCGGCGGCGGCGTAAAACTTACAGGGAAATAAAACTTTTAACGGGTATTTAATATGGCAAATTTTAATAGCAACGAGTTTGGTTGGAAAGACGTAACGATTGGGGTAAACGGGCAGACGATGCTGGCCGCCACGGGCATATCGTTCAAAGACGACATCGAGCGAGAACTCATCTACGGCAAGGGCAACAAGCCCATCGCCGTCAACGACGGGAACGTCAAGTACGAAGGTGAGTTGAAGATTCATCAGTCGGAGTTAGAAAAACTGCTGGAACTGAAGGGCAACAAAGGCACAGCGGGGCTTCGTGATTTGACGATAGTGATTGCGTACGCCAAAGAAGGCCGTATCACGACCCGCACCCTGATTGGCTGTGCGGCCACCAGCAGCGGCGAAGGCTACAACCAAAACGATAAGTTTGCGGAGGTTACGGTGCCGTTCATTTTTCTCGATATAATCTACGGTTAAAACCCCATCCCCTTGCCCTTGCCCAACGGTGGGGAAGGGAATTTAAATTATGGAAGCAAAAGCAATAGAGATTTTTACGCGGTTTCCGCAATTAACGCAGCTTTGGCGAGCCAACGACGGCGAGTATTTTGTTGAGCAAGATGATGCGGAAGAATATATCCGCACGAGTTTGGGCGGTGGGGCTTATACTATTGTGGTGCGAACCAACCCGCTACCGCCTGTACCGCAGCCATATACCCCAAACCAACCGATATGGGTTTATGTGGCAAACCCAATACAAGCAGGTGGGCTACGCTACGACAACGTGGTAAGCAGCACCAACGACAGACTGGGACAAATGGGTGAGGTTACGCATACCACTAACAGCGTTGGGGCGTTTCGGGTGGGTAACTGGGTACATTTGTTGAGCCGTTCGGGAGCTACCGCCGGAAACTTCAAGTTTGGCCAAGTAACGGCTGTAATTGGTAATACAATCACGATTAATTTTTTGAGCTGGACGGGTGAAGCTCTAGCAACGCATAACGATTGGGATATTGTATTAACGGGGCAGCGGGGTCCAACTGGCCCAACTGGGCCGCAAGGTATTCAGGGAATACAAGGCGTTCAGGGCGTTGCTGGGCCCACGGGGCAAGTCGGTCCACGGGGCGAAAAAGGAGACCCCGGCGAAGGGCATACGCAAATATTAAGCGGCAGTGGTGACGTAACGGCGGCGTTGAATCAGTTTGAAATGGCCGTTGGTGATATTTATCTTGACACCACGGGCGGAGCGTTGTGGCAAAAAACCGACCTGACGGCACCGCCAAGTATTGGCGTTTGGTTGATGCTGCCCAATAATACATACTTCATCAAGATTGCGGATATGCGAGGCCCACGGGGCTACGGTTTTGAGAACATCACGAGTAGCACCAGCCACGCTATTACGGTAGCGAGTAAGGTTTTTACGGTCAATAATGTGCAAGCTTTAGCCGTTGGGCAGTACGTGCGGCTGACGGTCTCGACGGGAATCAATGCGGGTTACTACCTAAGCGGTACCATTACGGCCGTGAGCCGCACCAACGTGACGGTCAACGTTGACGAGGTTAACGGCTCAGGAACGTTTAATACTTGGAAGCTGACCCTCAACGGCCCACGGGGTTTAGGCCGAACTGTGCAGACCGTAACTACCGCCACACACGCACTCAGTGAAGCCATTGCGGTAGATAGCGTGGTGGTAATGACGTTTGAGGGCGACAAGACCCTGACGATTCCGGCCAATTACCCTTCAGAATTGGCCTTGACGATTGTCAATGCCGCCGAGGCGGGTTCTATCAGCGTTGAGTTTCCGGGCGGCGTGAAAGGCAATTATACCGCCAACCAAGTTTTTACTATTGCGGTCAATGCGGGGGCGGATACATTTACGTCGCTGCCGACAACTTTTGATGCCAAGATGGTTATGATGAAAATGAACGCCGGATATTGGATCAAACTAAACTAAGCCCACACACGCATCATGATGACCGTAGAAACGATTTTGAAATATGTAATGCTGTTTTGGCAGCTAAGTGAAGACGAAAACTGGCAATATTTTAATAATACCGTGCAGTACGGGATTCTGGTGAACCTCCACCGATTAGGTGCGTTTATTGCCGAATTTGAGGTGATTAAACTGGCGTGGCGGTCGGATTTCATGGAGTTGTTAGAGGTTAACACCGGAGAGCCTTATCCAGACTTAGATAGGCTCGAAACAGATACCGCCTATTTACAGCAACTCGAAGCCCTGCAAACGCAGTTTATTGCGGCTAACCCCGAATTGCAAGCCTATTTGTCGCAACCCGTAACGACTTACACCATTTATACCATTAACCAAGCCTATATCGTGGGTTTTATGGATGAACAATTTTTGATAGATGAATTTCCAGAAGTATTTGTAGCAGCACTTAACTAACCAATAATTATGACCAACGAACGTGTAATACACATTTTTCAGAATTTACAGACCCTCGAAATGTCGAGTGTGCTGACGGCGACTGTCAAGTTTGGCATTTTAAAAAACAAGGCCAAAATGAAAGACACGCTACTAGCATGGAATGCTTTAAGCGATGAACTGTTTGCCGAGGCAAAAACCGCCAACGAATATGACGACGAAATGGCCGCCTTAGATCCGGGCTACAAATCTCAGATGGATGAACTGTGCAATAATTACGCCAACAACCATAACCGTTTTGTGGCGTGGAAAAACGAGGAGTCTAATTACGTACCGTTTCAGATTGACATTGATGAGTTTATTAAATGCCAGAATTACAGCACTGTGCTTGTGTTTAACTGTTACGAAATCTTTGTCGAGAACCCAAATAACGCAGCAACTGCCTAAGCTGCGATTTAAAAATCGGGTTTTATACCCCGACGAAATCGTTTGTTGCGAAGCCGACGGCAACTATACCATCGTAACTTTAGCAAACGAAATCAAGTTTGTGTCGGGATATTGCCTACGGTATTTTGAAAGGCGTTTCCCGTCAAAATTTCTGCGAATAAACAGGCAGACCTTAGTTGATAGAGAGCGTTGTAAAATAGAAAAAACGGGCGTTTGGCTCGGCACAAAGCACTATAAGTTTTCAAGAAGAATGAAGCCAAAAAAGCATGGAACCAGCAAAAACAATTAACAACAAACCGTTAGGCAAAATGAAAGCACTGACCGAACACACCGATTTGAACGCCGAACTAAGCGACCTCAAAACGCAACTTGCCAAGCTAGAGGCCGAAAAAACCAAGCGGGAAGCCGAGGCCAAGCAGAAAGAGGCCGCCCGAAAAGCCCAAGAAACACGAGAAAAAGCGGCGGATGCTCTTTTTGCGGCTCTGAAAAACATGGGCGTTCAGGTGCCCGATGTTCAGGCTACTGAGCCGATAGCCTTTCAGGCTGCGAAGCCGATACCGCCCATCGAAACGCCAGTTGTTGCCGAGCCATCGAAAGAACTTGGGCGGGGTATCAGCACCCAACGGGGCTTGTATGTGATGTTGGGCGTTTTTGCGTTGTTTTTTTTGGTGTTTATCGGCTACGGAGTGTTCTCGCCGCTGAACGACTCGGAGGTACGGATTACCAACGCCGCTTACCTGCATTTTATTAGCCACATTTGGCTGAGTATCTCGGTTATATTATCCGGTTTTGGGGTGCAGTTCTTGTTGTTTAACCAGCAAAGCCGCTACCTCTGGACGAACGTTCAGACCGAACAAAGTTTCCAAACCGACTTTTGGAAGCCATCCTACGAAGGGCTTATCCGGTTAGTGACCTGCCTGTTTACGTGGGCGTTTCCGACATTTATCATCGCCTGGGTATTTCAACTGATCCTGGGCTAATACGACAACAATTCAGAGAAAAGGGGCGAAACCCGATTTAATCGAAGTTCCTGACGTGTCAGGATAGCCCCGCCGTTCTTCTTTTTTATTTTTCACCCTTTAATTATTATTTTACATGAAACGTTTTATTGCCTTAATTACCCTCTGTCTTTTTGTCTTCGTGGCAGATGCCGCCCCGCCAGCACCCGAACCCGTGAATCTCAGTGAGCAAGCCGAGTTTGCCACCCGAAGCTGCATCGTGAATTACTACGAGTCGCAAGCTGCGTTGAGCATCATTGAGCGAACGAACCGAAATGACCACCAAGCAATCAATGATTACTTTGAGTTTATTGGTTTACACAGACTGAATAATCCCGGTACAAGTTATTTGGCACGTGCTTATTGCGGGGCGTTTCTTGCCAATGCGTGGCTGCGGTGTATGCCCAGCGTGCCGTTTGTCAAGTCTAACGCAAGGTTGGCAAGTGTTGATGGTTGGCGATATGATGGCAAGGCCGCCTTAACAACAAAAGAGAAGGCCGAGAAAGGCGATGTGGTAGCATTCCGAGCCTACCGGCACGTGGAAGGTATAATTGATAGACACCCGAACCCGACGTTCCCGTATTTTACGGTGGTCGGAGCAAACACCTCCGCACCCAAAGAATTGAAAGAAAAGCGGGGCGGCGTGTACAAGAAAACCCGTTTGTGGCGTGACATTGGCTGGGTAGTCAGTGTCGAGAAAACCTTGCAATTGATTTAATAAGAACTCCCACCAACCTCCCCCAACGACGGGGAGGCTTTTTAAACAACTAACTACCAAATGAAGCAATCAAAAATTACTTTTGAAACCCTCAAAGCCCTCAAAGACACACACGGTGAAGTGTTTGTGGTTGAGGCGGATATGCGGGAACTGAGCGACCTGGAACTTGACGAAACCGCCGCCGCCGATGACCTGAAAATTGAAACGGCGAAAATCAGCGACTTCAAGCCAGAGCAGGGTGTTTTCTACGCCATTTTGAAAAAGCCCAACAACAAGGTCAAGGGCTTTGCCATGACCCAGCGAGACCCCGTGCAGATGGGAAACGTGATTTTGAAAAACTGTATCTTGGAAGCTGACGACGAAATTTTAGGTGACGAAGACGTAAACTTCACGGCGGCCATGAACGCCGTGCCAATCATTAAAATTGGAAAGGGTAAGCTAAAAAAGTATTAGACGCTCTGCCGGAGATACCCACGAAGTCGGATGAGGCGTGGGAAATTCAGGCGGCGGCGTGGATTAGGTACTTTTTTAAAAACGACCCGTACCAACTCAGTGATGAAGACTTTGTAGTGCAATGGCGGGAAGCACAATACTTATTAAAATTGTTGAAACCAATTAAATCTGAAAGCCCTGCCGAGTAGGGCTTTTTTTGAATCAAAACGATGAACCTCAGCGTAATTTGGAATTTGATGGACAGGATGACTCCGGTGATGAACCGAGTTGGCCGCTCCGCTCAGGCGGCTCAGCGAGTCGTGGAACGGGCAAATTCCTACGTCCAACGCAGTTTCAACCGTTCGGCGGTTACGGTTACGGGGCTTCGTGACAAGATAGAATCGCTGAGGAAATTCAGGGATGGCCTCCGCATCGGTATTGATGACCGGGAGATTAGACGAGCCAACGGGGAACTTACGATACTACAACGAAAACTTGACGGAATAGAACGCCGCAACGCCCGTGCCGACGGCTCACAGCGGGGCGGTGGGATGTTGGGCGGAATTATGCCGGGTGGACTTGCCGCCGGAGCGATGCTGTACGGTGCGTTGAACGTGGGCGGTACTGCCCTGAACAACGGCATGGAGATGGGCAAGAACGAAGAAACGTTCAAGGCCTTTGTGAGCAACGCGGCTCAGGCAAACGCCATCCTCGACAAAGTTAAGGCGTATTCAGAGAAATATGCCGTCTATGACCGCAACACCGTGACGGAGTCTGCCACCCGAATTGCCTCTACGTTTGGCTACGACCAAACGATGCAGATTACCGAGATGCTCGGAAAACTTGCCATGGGCGATGCCACAAAGTTTCGGGGTATTTTGGGGCGTATGGAGCAGATCAAAGGCACGGGTTACCTTCAGGGCGATGAACTCAACGAATTAATGAACCAGGGCGTGTTCGGAATTCAGGAGGAAATTGCCAAGTTCAAGAACATCTCGCTGGAGCAGTTCCACAAACTCAAAGAATCCCGCAAAATCAGTTACGACGATGTTTACGCTTCCCTTCAGCGAATGACCAGCGAGGGCGGTAAGTTCAACGACAAGTTGGATGTGATTATGAACACGGCGTGGGGTAAGTGGAAGACCATCACGCAAAATATCAAGACCCGAATAGCCGAAGTTGGCTTCTCGGCGACGGGTTCACTGACCAAAGCATTTGATTGGGTTATTCGGTTTATGAAGAATTTGAAGCCCGTAGAAACGGCTTTTGGCTCGTTAACCGCCGCCTTTAAAAGCGTTTTCAACGCTCTTTATAGGGTTGGCGTTGCGTTTGGGCTTTTTGGAAGCGGCGGAGATTCGGCCGTGGAAATGGCTAACCTGCTGGCAAAGGTGCTTAACACGGTGGCGTTTGTTATCAACATCGTAGGTAAGGGCGTGAGCTTCGTTGCCGGATTGTTCGAGCGGTTTCCGTTTCTGAAATATGCGGCTGGTTTTTTGGCGATTGGAGCGGCCATTAATGCCGTTAATTTCACTTCGCTTTCGTGGCAAATAGCCTTGATGACTTCCAAGTTTATCAGTATTCCATTCAATTTTATCAGGAATGGCTTTGCGGGTATTGCAACCGCAATGAAGGCACTTTGGGCAAACCCGGTCGCTCTCATTGCGTTGGGCGTTATCGCTCTCGGAGCGGCAATCTATTACGCCTGGAACGAATCCGAAACATTTAGGCGTGTAGTGATTCAAACGTGGGAAGGTCTGAAATACGTGTGGGAACTTGCCGTACAGAAATTTCAGGAGGTCTGGGCTAAGATTAGTGAGATTTACGGCTATATCAAAATTGGCTGGAACTTGGCACTGGCTTATATCTACGCCCGTTTGAGGCCTTATATTGACTTAATAGTCAAAGTTTGGAACTGGCTTGGTGATAAGGTAGGCGGCGTGGTTTCGCTTATCAAAGAAAAATTCAGCGGGATGTTCAGTTGGCTTTTGGAGAAAGCGAAAAGCGTAGCCATGTCGGTTCTTGATTTCTTTACGCTTGGTCTTGGCTCAAAATTGCTTGTCAAATTTGGTATCGGCTACGATGCAGGATTAAAAGTAGCTGACGCTTATGAGAAATCCCGCAAAGCTCAGGAGTTGCTCGACAAAGGGAAAGCACCCGGCTTCGTCAGTAAGTTCATGGGAGCTACTGGTTTAGGAGACATGGTAGGTGGTGGCTCACCCATTGGCGAAGCTGACGGCGGAGCGGGTAAGGCCTCCGGTATAAGTGATACCGTCAAAGGGTCAGTCAGCAAAACGATAACTATTAACCTTCAGCAGTTGGCAACGTTTAATCAGAATTTTGGTGGTGGTGATAAGTTTGATCCGAAAAGCGTTGCGAATCAGGTGTTGGAGGAATTGAATAGAGTATTACTAACCGGGGATCGTTTGGCGGTAGAATAATATGAGCATCGTACTATTTGACATCAACCAAATTTACAAGGCTCAGTTCGGCACGGTCGGCGAGCCGCTCCCAACCGGAGGGCAGCCCGTAGTGGCGGGGAGCAACACGATTATCCGGTGTCCGCTCAAGATGACGGCAAACGGCAATACGTACCAATACCCGCTTGAGCCGCTGGTGAGTGTGCAGGGCAAAAATATTGTAACAAGAAATCCGATACTGAAAAACCGTGATGCCGGAACGGTGAAAGAGCTGTGGACGGCGGATGATTACCAAATTGAAATTAAGGGGATTATCCTCGGTTCTGACTCCGAGCGGCTACCCGCCGAGGATATCAACCAAATACGGAAATTCTGCGAGCTTCGTCAGGCTATTGAGGTCAGCAGCCCGTACCTAACGCTTTTCGGGATTCAGTATATGACCATCGAAGATTATGATTTTATGCACACGCCGGGCTACCAGAATCAGGCGTATGTAATCAAGGGGTATTCTGACCAACCATTTGAACTGTTTTAATGGCAACGTTTGCACTGACATATAACATTCATATCGGGCTTAATCGCTTGAAAGGACTCTCGAAGGTAGAGATACAGTCGAGCGTGGATACCTTGTCAGATACTGCCACGATTACGCTTCCGGCGTACATCAATAACGTTACCTACGATATTGAGCGGCGGGTAAAGCGGGGAATGAAGGTCAAATTCGACCTTGGTTATGACGGAGAAAACGTGACCGAGTTTGTGGGTTACGTGCGGAGCATCAGCGTGAACAGCCCCGTAGTTATTGAGTGCGAAGATGAAATGTTCCTTTTTAGAAAGGCCGTGAAGTCAGAAGTATTCGTTAATGCTTCCGTTACGGACATCCTGCAAAGCGTTGCCTCCCAGCTCGGTTTTGGGCTTGACTCCAGCGTTTCGGATTTGAAGTACGATAAGTTCGTGATTCAATCCGCCACGGGCTACGAGGTGCTCATGAAAATCAAGGATCAGTTCAATATATCATTATATATAAGGGACGGCAAACTGTTTGCGGGGTATCGCTACCTCGAACGCTTCGGGAACGTAACCGTTGATTTCGAGCAAAACGTGAAGGCAAGCAACCTGCAATACGTTTCGGCCGAAGATGTCAAAGTGCAGGTTCAGCTGAAGGGCGTAGGAAAAGATAACAAGTCAACCCGACAAATTGAAGTTGGCGAACGAGGCGGCGAGGTTATCAAATTACCGCCCCGCCTGAACATCACCGATGAAGCTGCACTGGAGCGTATCGCAAAAGACGAACTCAAGCGGCTGAGTTATTCGGGCTTTCGGGGCGATGTAACTACGTTTGGCCGCCCGTACAGTGAGCGGGGTTACGTGGCTAAGGTAATTGACCCGGATTACCCAGACCGAGTAGGCAACTACTTCGTGAAGGGCGTTACGGTAAGTTTTTCGCAAAGTGGTTATGAACGGAAATTAGAATTAGGTGAACGATTAAGCTAATGGCAACCCACGCAGAAATATACGAGAAACTCAAAAGGCTGCACGGCAAACAAGTGCAGTGCCAACCCGCCGTAATCAAAAGTGTAGATAAAGATGCCCTTACCTGCACGGTTGTGATGCTTGATGAATTGGAGATGCCGGGCGTTCGGTTGCAAGCTTCTATTGCTGGCACGAAGCCGAGCAGTTACCACGTCAATTACCCAGCTGCGGGAAGCAGCGTTTTGATTGCTTTGGTAGGCGGAGAGGAAACAGCGGGTGAATACTACGTAGCGGCCATGAACGAAATCGACGGTTTCGACATCAAAATTGAAGCCACGGAGGTCAGCTTCAGTAAGGATTCACTTTCGTTAACCGACGGTAAATCAACGATAGCGTTGAAAAACGGCAGCGTGCTTATCGAAGCTCAGGGGAAAGTTGAAATCAAAAATTCGGCGGAGAGTTTGAAAAGTATTATCGGTGATTTGATTACGGAATTACAGGGAATGCAGTTAGTTACACCAACGGGCCCGGGGACGTTTAACCCGGTTAATATTGCGAATTTAGTGGCGTTGAATGTGCGTTTAAATAGCTTTTTATCATGACACAGGATATACTTTTTGATACTGAAACTGGAGATTTGCGAATCGAAAACGGCGATGTAGTTGTCGGCGATTCGGTGCAGCAGCACATTAATGACCTGATGTTTGCCGAAAAGGGCTTTTTCAAGTTTGATCCAGAAATCGGTATCGGCATTAATCGCTACATAAACGATGAGTTCGATTCTGAAGAACTGATTCGGGCGATCCGACTCGGACTGGAGCAGGACGGCGTCAAGGTTACGAAGCTCATACTGAACAACAACGGAACGATTGAAATAGATGGCGAATACTGATTATATAGCGAAACGTGGGCAGTCGCTTTTTGATATCGCAATCGAAACGCAGGGTGATATTACGGCGATATTTGACCTAGTTGAATTGAACGGGATATTGGGAATATCCGAAAAAATTAGCGAAGGCGATGCCATCGCGACCCCGTTGAGCGTTGCCGCCCCCCGTGTGGTGAGCCGCAATGCCGCACTTATGCCGATTGCTACACTCACGGTTGATTCAACCGATTTAGGAATCGGCGAAATGGTTATCGAAAACACATTTATTATCAGATAATATGGCACAGACACTTGAACAAATAAGAGAAGACATTGAAGCGGCTCAGGCTGAATTCCCGGAACTATCGGAACTGAACTCGTCTTCAGCAACTTCTTTTTGGCGGCTCATGAAGAATATGTTTGCGTTGCTTGTTCTGAATCTTCAAAAGAGCATGGACAGCTATCGTGCAGAGGTAGATGCCATTGCAAACAATAATCGGGTTGGTACGCTAAGCTGGTACGTGCAACAAATGAAAGCCTTTCAGTTCGGTGATACGCTCATTTATGACGAAAAGGGAATTAGATACCTGAACGACAGCCCAGAAAAACGGATTATCTACCAAGCAGCGGCAAGCGATACAAATGACGGAAACGGAGCAAAAGTTGTGCTGAAAGTAGCGACGAGGAATGTAGCTGGACGGATGTCACCCCTTAACGCTCAGCAATCGAATGCTTTCTTCGAGTATCTTGAGCAGATCAAGTTCCCAGGCATCCGTTACGAATTCCGCAACGTTTTTCCTGAGAAAGTGAAGCTCGTTGGGAGTGTTCAAGTGAATCGGCTGTTGCTCACAACTGACGGCAGCAGGGTAAGTAATGTGGCTGAGTTTCCGGTTCGAGATGCTATTGTCAGTTTTCTCGAAAATCTGCCTTTCGATGGCCGTCTGTATTTGTCGCAATTAATTGCCCATTTAGCACAAATGGATGAAGTAGAAGATGTCTATATCGGCTTTTATTTTGAAGACGCAAACGGGTTCGTTTCGTTCAGGAATGAACGTTTCAAGGATTCTTTTGCAGGTTATTTTGAATTTGACGAAAACTCACTGATAGTATATGTTTAGAATCAACCTCGAAAACTACGTCAACCACCTACTCTGGCCGCTTCGCCGGAAGCCCAAGGCCGTTGCTTTGTTGCGAGCTTTGCTATTTCCAGTGTTGAAGCTCACAGATGATTTCCAGCGTTATCAGTTTGATACCAACTATCAGCTACACGCCACTGGGCAGGTGATTTCGCTGAAAACGAATATAGCGAGGATACTCAATATTTCAGCGAATACGATACTAATTCAAACGACATCGTCGAATAATTTCAACGTTCTTATTCCTGCTACTTCGGATAAGTTACGGGAAAAAGTCAGGGCATACATCAATCAACACAAGCCCGCTGCTACTTATTTTATCATCATTCAATTATAGTCACATGACCGGAACAGTAAGAACCATAGCATACCTCGAAGAACGTTTCGAGACAGGTAAGAAGCCAACGGAGGCAGACTTTTACGATTTAATTGCTACGCTACAAAGCGGCTTGTCAACTACAGAAATAACTACACTGAATGGTCTTATTTCTAATCTAACTAATTCAATTGGGCAAATTAACGTGAGAATGTCAGCCATTGAGCAGTTTAACTTTAGCAGTATTACTTCTCAGATTACGCAAATTAACAATAGCCTAAGCTCTGTGAATCAGACGCTCGTGAGTTTAGACAGCAGGTTAGATGCTCTTGAAGGCTCAACGACGCTGCCCGCTTGTACGGGTTTGGTTATTAACAGCATTACGGTTAATTCACGCACGTCAATTTCTTTCGATTTTGCGGGACAGAACCTGACAAATGTTAACTGGAATATCAGGAATGCAAGCAACGCAGTCGTCAACAGCGGGAATATTACCGCTGGCCCGGGTACGGTGAACTTGACCTTAACTAATGCGTTACCCGATGCAACTTACAGCTTATCGCTTGTAGGAGTTAGCTGCGTCGGTACGGTATCACAAAGCTTTGCCGTGAACTTGTTCGTGAACCCGGGCAACAATATCTGCGAAGTTCCGACAACCAATAGTAGCTACCCCGCTGCCGATACGAACAGGTATGTTGGTAGTGTTGACGGGATAAGTATCATTAACGAGGCTGGCAAGCCAAAACGAATATTTATGGGCGGCTGGGTAATTGACAAGAACAATGCCGCCACGCCGCAAAAGGTCGATATTTATATTGACACCTTTTATATGGGAACAACCGTTGCTACGCAGCCACACACAGGAGCCGCAGCCGCATACAATGTAGATGCTAACGGTCGCTACCGTTGGCAGTTTGATTTCGATCACATATTTTGGTGGCGGAACGGGCAAAACCACACGGTAGCCGTGAAGTTTCACGGAACTTCTACCCAGTTAGGATTCTACAACCCTAATAATGACCCTAATATTGACAAGATTAATGTCAGTGAAGGGTTTGACGGCGTGGCACAGGTTTACCCCAGTGCCATTGCCCCCGCAAGTTATACGGGTACGGTTATCTACGAAGCCGACCAAAATCCCGATGTTAGCGGTCGTTCAAAAGTTCCATTTACAACGAGCTACAACTACCTCCGCACTAACAATTATATTTTTGGAACGTGTAATGATATGGGCGGCGTGTTGGATTATTTTAGCCGTGTTGGCAGTACGCTGAGCGGCACTCGACAAGAAGATGCGGGGCTTCAAGTTGGTATTGACCCCTACATTGGTGATGCTAATTTTTTGGAGAATTATTATCGAAACACACTCGGATATACCAGCAGTGCGGCTTTGGGTGAGGGAAGAAATTGGAACGGTCTGCCGCAGGGAGTTTACGAGTCGCACGTTAATGGAGGGATTCCTAACGGCTCGAATTTTGGAGGTTTTCCAACGCAAAAAACTTGGGATGTGGCGACCAAAACGCTTTACAGCAAGGCAGACCTTTGGCAGTATAATTACGCCAAAAATGGGGCAAAAGTTTACGCAGATGGTTTTTCTGAAACGTGGCACAGGGTTGTGGCAGATAACGTACTTGAAATCAGAGTACGTTTAACACTCAACATTCCGTACTTATCAGGTTATCAGTCGTTAGACGCGAACCCCTTTGGATTTTTTGACCGTGCCCAGTTTCCCGTAATCCGGCATTACAGCGGCAGTCGGCCATTTCAGTATCAGCCGTTGCAATCAAAAGAAACCGCAACGCTGGCCGATAGCGGCGTGGATGCACGTTCTGAATACTACAGCCCACTTGAATTAACTGAAAAATGGATAGGTATATTTAATCAGGCCGATACAGAAGGGGTTTCTTTCGTTTGGGATGGAAAGGAAGAATACAAAGCGAGCGTACATGATGATATGCGAGGTTCGGGAAATCCACGCACGATAATCTACAACGAAATTTCAGCCCCTGGGCAAAAGCAAGTTATGCCGATAGGCGTGGTTGAGCGGAAGTTTTATTTAGTGCTTGGCGGAAGCTTGGCAGCTCGTCAGTTTGCTTATGATTTACACCGGATGCCGTGTACACCTTAATATTCTTTTAATCAATTTTTAAATACAATTTAAACACACAATGACGTTAGGCAAAAACGATCTAAAAACCCCAATCAGTTACTATGGAGGGAAGCAACAGCTTCTCTCCAGATTATTACCCTTAATTCCTGATCACCGGATTTATTCGGAAGCATTTTTTGGAGGGGGTGCGTTGTTCTTCGCAAAAGAACCCGCTAAAATTGAGATCATCAACGATACCAATAAGATGGTCGTGAACTTCTATAAGGTAGCGAAGCGAGAGTTTCGTAAGCTCAAATCTGAAATAGATATTACGCTTCACAGCGAAGAACAGTATCGTGAAGCTCGTGAAATCTACTTTAATACTGACCCAGATGAAAGAAATAATGTGCTTAGGGCATGGGCATTATTTGTGTTGTCTCACCAGACCTTTTTGAACATTTTAGATAACAGTTGGAAGTTCAGCAGAGACCGTAATTTCGGCAAGTCTTTTGATAACAAAAAGAAGCAATTCGATGAGCGTTACATCAAGCGTTTAGAAGGCACTCAAATCTTCTGTAGAGACGGCGTGAACGTAATCAAAAACAGCGACTGCGAGGATGCATTTCACTTCATTGATCCGCCATATTTCAACAGTAATATGGGTCATTATCGTGGTTATACTCAGGAAGATTTCGAGCAGCTATTGAAGCAATGTGAGCAGGTCAAAGGGAAGTTCCTGATGACTACTTATCCGAGCGAAATATTGAGCAATTACGCCACTAGAAATGATTGGTTTCAGATACAGTTTGAGATGTCGAAAAGTGCGTCCAGTACGATAGGTTCAACGAAGGTAGAAGTCTTCACAATGAACTATATTCCAACTCCTGAAATGCTCGCTCATTTGATTAGAAAAGGAGGAAAAATTAACCGTGCGGAGGCCTAACGAAAACAAACAAAACTTGCTGATTCACGTGCGTCTCTTAAACGCTTCCGCACGGCTATGCCGTTCGACGTGAATCAGCTATAATAAGTTTTGTTTCGTTAGGCATTGCAAAGATAGTAATAAGCCCATAATAATTTAGGGCATCTCGAAAAAATCCAATTCTGTACAAGCCAAATTTGAACTTTTGGAATTGTGGAATTGGATTTTTGGTTTTGGGATTAATTCAAACGT
>Ga0210043_1001818_pt1 | contig 15929 bp, 12 predicted proteins | sample CryGeymet201501t_FD_183990 | JGI IMG/M metagenome (GOLD analysis project Ga0210043, IMG submission 183990) | Groundwater microbial communities from Crystal Geyser aquifers in Utah, USA - Crystal Geyser metaG 2015-01t (SPAdes) (version 2) | ecosystem: Environmental > Aquatic > Deep subsurface >... | reverse complement strand
TTTAGAATTGTGTCATCTATATCAAGAAGTAGGAGGTTTTTTATCCCAAGCTCTTCATTTAAAAGTTTCATTAAATACATTATTGGTCTCCCAAGAGAATTATACTATCTCTTAACTTTACTTTTTATAAACCATTCTAGAAATCATAAGATAACTAGTAAGGAGAATGAAAATATGAACAACACACAAAACAGAGTTGATCAAGGTAGAGAAGAAAAAGTAACATATGATATTAAACATCTAGTTAATACTTATGATATAAATAAAAATTTAAATTTTGATGGCGTAGTTTTTAGGCCAAAGGCATCAAGGACTGTTGGTTTCGGTATAGACATCTCTACGCCACTTTTTAAGCTGAGAACACATAACGCAGTTGACAGTGGCAAAAGCTCTACTACTGGTCTAGATATTTATGCACCGTTTGCAATTACTGGCGGAGAGTGGTTTCCTAGTTATGGAACATTCGGAACTTTATTAATTCTTCAGACTGAATATGATTTTGAATTAAGGTTTGCTCATATGTCAGAAAAAGAAGTCGCTATAATGGATAAATTAAAAGAAGGAAAAGAGTTTTATCTTCCTCCAAAAACATTTATTGGTCTTTGTGGTAACGAAGGAGTAGGAACAGGAGCGCATTTACATTTTGAAATAGTTTCAAAACAAGAAAAATCAGAAATATTGGAAGAACTCCTTTCTCTTAAGGTTAAAGAAAAAAGAGATGTTCAATATAGTCAAAAAGAGATACTAGACTTATTTGCTAAAAGAGGCCTAACTGCTCAAGAAGGATTTGAAATTCTTAACAATGAAAAAACAAGAAGAGGTATTAGCTTTATTAATACCCACAAAATAATTAGAAAAGATTACCATACAGGGAAAACTAGAACTTTCTATTCAAGTCTTTCTTGCTTTAGTATGTAAGGAAGGTTAAATGAATGAAAACTGGAAAAAAATTATTATCGTTGTTCTTGCTGTTTCAGCTTCTTTCGCCGCAGGTTTTATTATCGCAAAGCTCACCAACAGTGCAACCATCGACGATCTCAGAAGAACAACTGAGCATGCTCTACAACTTAATAAACAACTTGAAGAAGAGCTACTCGTCGCAACTAGTGCAATTGGAGGCCTTGAAGAAAGCCTACGGGGAAGCAGAACTATCGCTGAACAGCTCTTCCAGCAAACTCAGGATCTTAGAGGAACAATTGGAGAACTCACGACAGAAAATAGCCAGCTTAGATCAACAGTTGCTGACCTATCAAGAGACCTTAACTTCCTTAGAGTTGCAACTAACGCAATCGGAAGCTCAATTGTCGGTTTTGAGGACGAGCTTGGAACAATCGAGAATACTCTCAGAGAGCTTGAACAGCTCATTAACACAATCTCTGGAAATGATCAACAACCTTAAAGAAGAAAGAATATTGTGGGGAATTGTTGGGATTGGAATAGGATTAGCTGTTGGTGTAACTTTTACTTTAATAATTACTAGATAGCAGTTGCTGATAATAGAATTGGAGTTGTTTCATTATCTAATCTAAAGTAAATTTTATTTTCAGCTATAAAAATATTTTGAGTTACAGCAGGAAGCAAATCAACTTCTTGCTGTAGTTGTAGTGAAATATTTCTTTTCTTAAAGTCGGTATCAAAAAATATATTAAGAACATAAAGCTTACTAGTATTTTTTTCTATAGTAATTTTTCCATTTTTTAGATTTAAAAACTCATCCTCTGTAATAACTTGTTCCTGCTCAAAAGAACAAGTTATTTTTTTTAATCCAGAAGCATTCGTGAAACACATATAGGGTATTCCAGCATTTATCTCAAAATAGAAACGAGAATAATCTAGTTGATACGAAACGACTGAAAAATTAACTTGATTAAGAGTAGGGTATTGTTCAGCTCCTCTTTTACCAGAAATAACTTTAACATAAAAGAGTTCTTCTGTGGCAACTGTTTCTATAATTGAAAATGGAGCAGTTACTAAAGTAAAATTTAGCTGATCTTGAAAAGAGTAATAAACAGCAAAACTTTGTTCTAGACTAAGAGCTGAGCTATCCCAATTTATTGTTATTTCTGCTTGTCCAGTTGTTAAACTAGGAACAGCGGTATATTCAAATACCTGCTCAAAATAATCTACTGTTCCTTCTTGAAAATAACTGCCGTATACTATACCCATTAATTAATCCCTTATTAAGCTATAACAATGTTGTCTATTCTTACTTCAAACAGAGCTCTTGTATTAGCCCCGTTGTTTGTTACGAATAGTTCGAATGTTTCTTCTTGTTTATTAATTACAGCTATGTTCTCTGCAACATTAGAGATATATGCTGGAGTTACATGAACTAGATAATTTTTATTAGAAGACTTTATAGGCAACTTAACTTGATATTTTCCAGCTGGCTTTAAAGCTATATCAAGAGCGAACATAGCAGAAGCATAACCACCTTCTTTTTTCTTAACAGTTATGTTTCTTCTTATAACATCGCTTGTAGTATCCTTGAAAGTAACATAGTCAGAATATTTTCCAATTCTATAAGTTCTAGAACCATACTCGCCTACTGGAACAAACTCTATAAAAGAACCTTCAGAATTCAACGAATATCCATCAGTAGAATCTACTACATAAAATCCACTAACTTCTTTTCCTATAGGCTTTTCTATAAATTCTTTCTTTATTTTAAATACAACTTTTCCAGAACCTTTTCCTGCCTTTGTATATCGAAGAACATTATTAAAGAGTTCAGGAGATGGTAGAACAACTTCTACGCTCTCTGTAGAGTTTACATGAACATCAAATGTTGCACTCTTTGTGTATGTCTTAATAATCTCTGGCTTATAAACGGTAAACTTAAATTCTCCAGAAGTTTCAGAGTCCATAATTACAATACCGTTAGGTAGTGAAATAGAATCTAGGAAGTTTATAGAAAATCTATTAACATCTAAAGAGGATAAATAGTAGCCAGACGAAGCATAGGTAGGAGCACCACTTTCTTTATAGTCACTACCATCTATTTTATAGGTTTTACCATCTTTCTTAAATACTACATCAACTATAAGATTTTCAAGTTGTTCTCCCATAAAGTGATGTGCTACATAAGAGTAGTTACTTAAAGAAGAATTAAGAGTAATCCAAGAGCTTTCAAACTTATTCATCTTTTGAGTATTGCTGTCAATAAAAGTTTGCTTTGCTTTTGTGTATCCTATTCCACCTTCAAATACTATCTGAACTTCTTTTCCGCTACTTAAAAAAGTAAGATTTTCTCCATCATCGGCGACAAGCTGTAAGCTATTTGCATCAATTGGATTAACAGTAAAAGATTTAAAGTTGTATCCAGCTGGATATTCTTTTGCTCTTATTCTAGCTTTCTTTCCTCTTACAACAACATTATGGTTTTTTGCTTTAACTACGCCTGAGTTAAAAACAAGTTCTTCAACGTCAACTGTTGGATTAGCAGAACCTTCAAAGAAATATGGGGGAGGAGAAGCATAGAAGTATTCTTGAGAATTATATCCTCTTTGTAGGCACCAATCAACAACAGAAAGATAGCCGTGTTCTTCGTTGATAGAATTATATAAATCCCCAACAATAGAATAAAGTTGTTTATAATCAGACTTCTTTACTGGATGCGTTCCATCTTGAATAACTCCAAATACTTCTTTACTCAAAGAATTTTCTGTATGTATAAAATGAGATCCAACAAGAGAGTGGTGCAGGGAAGGAGAAGAATAAGTTTTGTTTCCTACCATCTTTGCTATTTCTGGTATGAAGGATGATATACTTGAATAAGTTAAATTGTCATTAACATAAACCCAGCCATAAGATTTTAGCAAATCTTCTATTACACTATAATTAAAATAGTTTACACCTTTAATCATTACTCCATTAGATCTGAAATCACTGAATGTTTCAAATTCTTCTAATGGGAAATAAATGTTTAAAGTAGAAGTAAAATCCCTTATAATAATGTCAGCTGGCTTATTGTTTTGAATTTCTTCAGAGATTTTTTCTTGAGTAGAAAGTATAAGAGAGTTGATTTCAAACAAGGTGGCGATATCTCTTATTTGCTTTATGTATCCTAAAGTTTCTTTTTTGATAACAATTTCATCTATAAATAAAGCATCAATAAAAATCTTGTTGGAGTTTTTAAAATCATGAACTTCTTTTCTTAAAGCAGAAATTCCTTTTTGATTTTTCTGAGATGATAATTTAACCGCTATTTTTGCGCCAGTATTTACTATCGACTTTAAATTTCTTTTTTCTTCTTCACTTGTTTTCTCTTTGTCGATAACTACTATTGCAGGGATCTCTTTAAATTCCCTTAGTGAGTTTATACAAATCTGAGTTTTTTCTTTTGTTATATCTCCAAATAAAGGAATGATTAAACCATTCTTCTTTTCTGAATATATAAAAGATTTTTCTTTCTTCTTCTCATTTATAGCTATAGATAAAGTAGTTTCATTTCTTGCAACACCTACTTCTATATCATAGTATCTATTATCAGGTAGTTCGCTTCTTAAACACACTTCACCTTTTTTTCCAAGGAAATATGTCTCACCTGGAACAAGTTTCTTTTGAAGAACTATATCTCCTGATGTTTGAATTTCTATCGACTTTCCAGGGCTTTGAGCGTTTAGAGCAAAACCAATTATTTTATTTAATCCAGGTATTGTGCAATCACCTTGAGTAGCTCTATTTCGAGAAGTAAAAGAAACAACCTCACCACCATTAAATGGTTCTAAAGCTATTTCTTCTCTAAGTCCTCTACTATCTGGAGTTCTTGAGTTTTTTCCTTTTACATATTCTACATCGTCTTTCTTATCTCTTAAGGTTTCAGCTACTATATCACCTTTCTTAACGGTGTCATTAGCTTCTTTTGTTGATGAACAATAAAATCTGGCAATCTTAGTATAAGTTCTTTTATCTAAGTCTGCTTGAGAAGAAAATTTATAAGAGAAATTTACTAAATCAATTCTCTCTGCGTAGATATAGAAATCTATTCCGTTTCTATAATCTGCATCTGCTCTGTTTTCTTCTCCAGAAACCCAGTTGAGCTTTTCATTGAGATCAATTTTTTTAATTGAATTGCCTACATAACCATTATTTCCTATAGAAAAAATAATTTTTGAAGGCGTTTTTATCTTCGTAGGTGTTTCAAGAGTGAAAGAATTTTCTCTCTCGTAGTAACCAGGAATTTGTGCTATCTTCTTTAAGAATAAATCGCTGTTTGTAACTATCATGTAAAAGGTTCCTTAGAAAATTTATGATTACAATTATCTTTATTCGTTGAAAAAGTTTTATAAAAAAAGCCATGCTAAGCATGGCTTTAATACAAAAAACAATAAGTATCTAGTCTTTTAAAATACCCTGGCCTTTTACAAACCAAGAAACACCAAAAGCAACGAGCATTACAGCTTCAATTATTAATATAAAATAATTTCCACCAAAAGAAGTAATGCCATGCAAACCAGCTAGAACAACACTAGCAAATATTACTATTCCGCAAGTCTTATAAACAATGTTTCTCAGTTTATTACTTCCTTTGCTAAATTGGAAATATGACAAAGCAGCAATAGAGAGAAAAAAAACTGCGGCTGAAACATAGTGAAGAACTCTAATAGCAGGATATTGAATATTAAGAAAATTTCCTGGCTCGAAATAAGCAAATGGAAAAAGACCAATAAAAATTGCAGATACACCAGCTACTTTTGATAGAACATTGTCGAGCTTATCATATCCATGATATGAAGTAAGAAAAGCTCCGGCTATAGCGAGAACGGCAACAAACACGTCTCTCATATTTGTTCCATAGTATGCACTAATTGATCCTTCTACTTTTCCTTTTCCGAAGAGTAATCCTCCCACAACTACGAGAAAAGAAAGTGACACCCCTAAAATTCCTACTATTTTTCTTAATGTAAGAAAAGAAATCAACATATTTTGTTTCATTTATACTCCTAGTTGGTTTATATATAACTTACACTAAGAAAAAGAAATATTATATAACTCTAGTCTAATAGCACTAATTCGATATCTTGCCTCTTCTCGTTTATTTAATATATTCTGAGGGATTAATAAACCAGTCTCCTGAGACCTAATTACATGCCAATCCGTATCACTAAGATATTGAAGCAAACGTTGTTCTTCAGAGCGAAGAAGTTCTTCAGGACTTGGGCCCGGATCAGGCTCGTATGGGGCAATAGGACCGAACTCACCAGCTTGTATTCGGGCAAATATTTCTCTGCCATGAGGTTCTGGATCATCAGGAGTTGCTCCAAACGGTAGAAAGTTTCCAGAATTATCAAAATCAATTTCGCACACATATCCAGGGAAATCTGGGGACATTACTTTTATGTTTCGTATCTGCATTCTCTACTCCTTATGCTATTCTTTGAAGCCAAACTACCCACGTGCTAGTGCTATCCCAATCACTGCCTGAATATAACACAGCACTAGCTCCTAAAATACCGTGTATATAGGCAGCGTTTCCTTGATTACTGTATACAAAATATGTTCCAGATGTGGGCAACCGCAGGGATACTGTTAGGTTGTTCGAAGAACCTGTGTTATCAAAAATAACTTTTTTATGCTGACCAACGCTGGGAGCCGTTGCGTAAAATGTTCCGGACGCATTGACAACAACAGTTTGAGCAGAGGCTTGACTCTGTGAAATCCTACTCACACTCATTACTCCAGAGGCAATCTTAGAAGCGTCAAGGTTCGGTATGTCTGCTGAAGCCAGTGTCTTTGAAGTTACTCCTGTTACATGCCCGGTAGCATCCGATGTAAAACCGCTCAACACCAACCCATTGGCATTCGTTATGCTATAGGTAGCATATGAAGGGTGTGTCATTTTGCCTGTTACGATTAAGTCACCAATTATTCGAGTGCTTTTTAAATTAGCCATTTAAATCCCTTAATATCAAAAATTTGTTTTTAAAGAGCTTCGTTAATTTCTTTAACATATACAGTATCTTTACTTATTTTTGTTTTTATTTGGGAGTTAGGGTTATACATATCATACAGTATTTTTACCTCTTCTGAAGTTAATGCTCTGCTGTAAATTCTTGCTTCGTCAATTTGATATTCTGATATTAAAGTGCTTCTATTGCCCACATATATCGTGTTGTTTGTTGCGAAAGAAATTAAAGGAGCAGCTGTTATTCCTCCTGAAACTCCATTTATAAAAATCTCAACACTTGATCCTGTATATACTCCAACTAAATGAACCCAAGTGTTTACTACGTTATTGTGGTTAACACTTCTCAAATATTGAGTAATAGAAGCATCCCCAACACCAAATTGCCACTGGGTAGCTGAAGAATATAAAAGGAAGCCATTAGCAACCCAATTATTGTCTATATATCTGTGATAATTGCCGTGTGCCGCTACCTTAACCCAAGCACTAAGAGAAAAACCTGTGGTTGGTGGTATAAAATTAGGGACTGCTACATAACTTCCTTGGCTTTGTATAAGCATACTGGAATTATCAACACCTGATGAAAAAAGAACAGTTCCTACCTGATTTCCGTTGTAATTATTACCACTATAATCCTTAACATCCCCGTCAAGTGGGTAGTATGCCATAAGACCATTAATAGGTCCTAGCTCAGAAATATCTAAAGATGTTAATGCTCCAGTTTCTTCAAAAGATAATTTATTGGTTTTTGAAATTCCTATAAAGGCAATTTCCATGGTGGTATTTAAACTTGTGCAAGGGTCAAATCTCCAACCATTTATATCTGAGTGAAGCCAATTTGGGTGAGCACTTCCATCAAAAATAGCTAGGTGCCAATTTCCATCACTGATAAGACTAGCTTGTATTCTATTTGCTCTATTTGCGCTTGTATATTGTTTGTTTGTAAAATATATTTCTCCAGTAGTTGGAGATCCTGAAACAACTCTATACTTATAAATAATATACTTGTATATATTAGGATCAAAATGTCCTAGATTATACATATCAATTCTTGGATCGGTGCTATCTGGTAATGAAGTTATACTTAAAATACCATCATTAAAAGAATTTATAGTTATTGTTGCTGTATTAAAAGGTTGAACCCCATTCCAGCTATAGTAATACCCAAAAGGATTATCTATTTCATTAAGAAATAAATTTCCAGTATCATCTATTTGATATTTTACTTGATAAAGCTCTCTAACATAATTTTCTGAAATATTTGTTGAAAATATTTGAACGTCTTTTATGTAGCCATTTACAAGTGGAGTATTTCTAACAAATCCAGGCATAGCATTTCTCGCACCTATTCTCAAAGGAATATCTGGATAGGCAATAATATCACCAGCAGAAAGACTTTCTGGGCATCTATCCCATGATACGGGAAGTTTGTCCTGCAAAACTCCATCTATATAAATATTTGCTCCTGATAGTAGCAGGTTCCCGTCATATGTTGCGACTATATGATGCCAATTCGAATCTAAACAATTAATGAATTTTTCACTTAAAACCTCTGTTCTGGCAACTAAAGCTCTTCTATCTTCAAAAACAGAACCAGAAAAGAATGGCCAGTAGTTAATTAAATGGAGGCTTAATTCACCGTTTGGTCCGTTTATATATAAATCTATATCTCCCAAAAATTCTTGAGAGGTTTCATTTCTATTACATCCTATTGATAATAAAGTTTGGGTTGTTGTTGATAAAGATTTAAACCATAAAGATATAGAAAAAGGAGTAGACGCTGTTAGGAATTGCCAATCTGTTTTTGTAGTTATTATATCTTTTTCTAAACTAGAGAAAAAATAGGAGTTACTTTCTTTTTCCCATTTTGGTGTTGTATCTAAATTCAATAGTAAGTCAAAGTTTTTTTCCAAGTCTTTACTTTTATAGGAAGCTTGAAAACAATCTGCTCCTTCTAATTTGATAGCAGCCAAATATGTAGGTTCTCTGGGTGCAATGCGTATAGAATTTATTCCTTCTGTATATGAATGTGTTATGTTCCAAGTATACCAATACCATTCAGAATTTATAGTAGGTACACAAACCTGAAATGTGTCATTATTAATTGATATAAAAAAAGAATCTTGAGTTCCACTTAAAGCTTTAACAAATAAAGAAAGGTTATAAGTTCCTGCTTGTCTGAGATATATAAAATATTCAAACCATTCACCTTGTTCTGGTACTATAGCTGGATAAGAAGAAATAATATAATTTTTAAAAAGTATTTCTGTATCTTCTATGGTTTTAAAAGGATTTCCGCTTCTTTTATTGAAATTAGAAGCTTCTATCACATTACCTTCTGATCTATGGCTTTCTACAAAATCAGTGGCATATGCTTTCTTTTCTAATTGAACGTTAGTAAATTCTATCCAATCTCCTATTGAAGCATTTATAGCAATTAATACAGCGCAAGTATCCGCAATAGAGTTTGTTAATGTTGTAGAAATTCTTGTAAAAGTAGTTCCTATAGAAATAGCCGGAAAAGAAGTGTTGCTGTTTGCTTGTCGCATCAAATATGCATAATTAAGGGTCATAGCCCTGTTTGCTCTAATATCAACACTAAGAGTAACTACTTCTCCTGTATCTACAAAAGAACCATACGGGCTTACTAAGCCATAATCCCCTGCAGTAGTTATTTCGCAACGAGCAACCCTCATACCGTTTCTAGTTTCAGATAACAAAGAAGCCGTTCCGTCAGCAGGAGACCACACTGACCATAATCCAGCGTTAAAGCTTGGATTTTGCACAAGGTTAATAGTAGGCTCTGAGTTTTGATTAAAGCTATAGTGTAGTATTTTTGCTCTAGATAATTCTTGGATTTCTTTTAGAGATAATACGTGGTTATAAAGTCTAACGTCGTCTATCCTTCCATCGTAGTAACCTGTATAACCATTTCCTATAATAATATTGCTTGAACTAGCTGTAGCTGTTCCATAAGGCTCATCTCTACTTGCAACTTCTACTCCATTAAAATACCATTTTGCAAATTCATTTGATTTTCTTACAACTAGTATGTGTGTCCAAGTATTTAAAGAAATTGTTTGAACAGAATTAATACTTACATATGGAGCTGTATTTGAACCAGAAGTTCCCCAATAAAAATTTAAAGTTCCATTTATTTCATGGGTAATTGTCCCCTCTCCACCGTAAGATTTATTCCAGGGATTTCTTCTCTTAGTGTTAGAAGTGGGGTAAATCCACATTGATAGCGTCATATCAGAAATAGTTTCTACTGTTGAGTTTGTAGGTATGGATATCTGCCTAGCTCCCCCAAGATCGTTTTCGTAACAAGAACCCAATTTACCTGCTGAATAAACAACACCTGTTTCTACTCCGTCATTACCATAACCTGAGCTATCTAAAGCATTTCCATCTAATTTCCAGTGTCCAATAAGTGACATACGTATCCTTTAATTAAAGATAAAATCTATAGTTTTTGATGTTGCGTTAAAGGAAACTGTTGCACTTGAGGTTAAGTTTACAACACCAGATTCAACTGTCACATCGTCTACTACTGAAAGTTCTGTATTAAGAGTTGCTTTTTTTCTACCTATTGCAAAAGTAGTTTTATAAGTCCAATCTTCTGGATCTGCTGATGTTTCTAAAAGAAGAGGATTATCAAAGAATTGAAATTCTCCGTTTGGAGAATTGAGAATACCATTATCTAAATAAGCTGTTCTATTTTCAAATCGAATGTTGCCCTGCATTTCATTAAGGGTTTTAAAGCCAAAATCTATAACATCGAGATTATTATTTTCAAATACAGCACCAGTTACCCCATTTTTATTGTATAAAGTTAGATTAACTTCTTTTGGCTCAACTCCAAACTCACCTCCAATTAAGCTTAATTTAAGAAAGTCGGCGGCAGTATTTGTTGGGTTTGCATTAGTTAGCTTAGTAGAAACAAGTATATCATCAGTAAATGTTTTAGCTCCAGCAATTGTTTGATCTCCAGTAAGTTTCACGTTCTGAGCATCTAGTCCAGTTACAAAATCTCTACGAGTTAAGGAATTAGTTGATGTTGATTGAACTGCTGAAGAAATAGGGTTAGAAGTAAATGTTTTAACATCTGCAATTGTTTGAGCTCCAGAGATTTTAACATTCTGAGCATCCAAAGTAGTTACAAAATCTCTACGAGTTAAGGAATCTACAGCAGTTGACTGAGCCGCTGAAGAAATTGGATTAGAAGTAAATGTTTTAGTTCCAGCTATACTTTGAGTTCCAGAGATTTTAACATTCTGAGCATCCAAAGTAGTTACAAAATCTCTACGAGTTAAGGAATCTACAGCAGTTGACTGAGCCGCTGAAGAAATTGGATTAGAAGTAAATGTTTTAACATTTGCAATCGTTTGATCGCCAGTAATCTTTACATTCTGAGCATCTAAAGTAGTTACAAAATCTCTACGAGTTAAAGAATTTACTTCAACTGACTGAGCAGCTGTAGAAATTGGATTAGAACTAAATGTTTTAATTCCATCAATCGTTTGCTCTTTAGTAAGACTAACAGAATCTATAATATATTCGTGAACAGTCTCACCAGGAGAGTTGTATACTGGTATATCAGAAGAATTTAATTTACCGTCTTCGTTGCCGAAATCTAATTGTTCTTGATAAATAAAATCTTGCTTCCAACTTCTGGAAGCGCCATCATATGTATAATTTTTATATCTTTGTTTGTCTGCTGGATTTAATGGAAATGGCATTTTAGTTCCTTTAGTTTATTTTTAAACTTCAACAATCGCAAAGTCTTCTCTCACAAGTCCGTGAGCTACAAACATATTCATACAGAAACCAGCTTTATTTAAGGGGAACAAGCCTTCGCTGAAAAACTCCATATTTCCTTTAGTTGATAGTTCGCTCATTTTATCAGAATATTTTTTCTGATCCTCGGTAAGATCTTCGTAGTCACAGTTTACACAAAAACCGTCTGCTTTTAATTTATAAATATCATAGTAGAAATCTATAGAATTAAACAGCATAGTATTTATTGCGTTATTGTCTAAATCCTTTATTGCTCTATAATAATCTTCACCATCTATATTTTTTTCTATCTGTATGATAAATCTTATTTGGTTTGTAAGAACGGGCTCTGTTATTACTTTTCCTATAAATGGTTCAAGAGAAAATTCTATAAACATATTGTCATAGTTTCTTTCTATACTTCTTCTTGTTTCTCTTAATGCAAATTGATCTTTTAATATAAGTATGTTCATTATAACCTCTCCTTAAATCCAAACTTTTAAATCTACTACACCGTATCCTGGCTGACCTGTGTGACCTGTTTCCCCTGGTAGTCCTGGAACGGATCTGACAGCATCTGAGACAGTGCTACCAGAACCACCGTTTCCTCCAGAGCCATTTCTGTTAACCGATATGTCCCCTAGTCCGCCAGAGCCTCCAACAGCGTCGGTAGTAGAAGGAAGACCACTATCTGCACCTGATGTAGTGCCAATAGATCCATTAGGTTCTCTAGAAGTTCTTCCTCCTAGCCCACCACAAACAGGGTCAATGCCACTGCTAGTTACACAAGCTCTTGCTGTAGTATCTATTAATGTTCCAAAATTACTTACGTATCCACTAGACGAAAACGCACCAAAATTAACCCAGCTATCACCAGAGCCAATAGGTCTTCTTTGAAAAACAGTTGCTTCTGGGGTTGGTGCTAACTGACTAGCTGTAGAGGCACTTCCTCCTTGATTTCCCGTATTTGGAGGATCAGACGAAGGTCTAGCTGTAGCCCCAACGCCTGGAGTTCCCCCAAGACCTCCGTTGCCAGGAACACATCTATAATCATAACCAGGAAGAAATAGAAGTTCTGTTCCTGCAGTGTTTATGGTTCCATTAGCATTTATCATCGCAAAACCAACTTCAGCCCTAAACCAAGAACTACCTCCTGGAAAAGGATATTGAGGAACAAACTGTTGTGCTAGGCCATTTGCAAACGATGAATTAAAGACTATACCACCAGACCCTCCTGTCCCACCAGCACATCTAGTGGCACAAAACATACAAGCACCAACTGCCCCGCTTCCGCCACCGCCACCGCCTTGCCCACCAGCTCCAGGAGATATCGCTTGAGTAAACCCTTCAACGTATCCTGCCTCTGCTGGTATAGTAAAATAATCAAGTGAATTATTTAATTCTAATTGTATTAAGTAGAACTTTGAAAAATATCTTACAGTTCCTAAAGTTCCTCCAGGTAATGTTACATGAAAAGCAGTTCTACTCGTTCCTTGAGAAGCAAAACCTGTTTGGTAAGGACCAACCCCAACATAAAATACATCGCTACCTTCGCCTTTAACGGCAAGAGCACCTATAAGAGTAGGGTCATTCATTTCTTCTACTGTTTGATACCCTCTAACAAAACCGTTTCTAAATGTTTCCGCTGAAGTTATAGTATTCAGATGCCTGTATTTATAAAAAACTTCCATAAAATTATGGACCTCCGCTAACTATTAAATCTACCCAAATAGTGCCTGGTCCAGATTCTACAGGCTCTGAAAGTGGTATTTTTATATGCGAGAATGTTTTAATTCCAGCAATACTTTGATCTCCAGTTGTATAAACTCCATTAGATACAGTAGCTGCATTTCCATCAATACTTCCAGAAATAGTTGAACTAAATGTTTTAATTCCATCAATCGTTTGATCTCCAGTAAGTTTCACGTTCTGAGTATCTGCAATATCTAAATCAGCAATAGCAGTTAACACATTCGTTCCATCAATTACGCTAAATACTGTATCGACTGGGAAAAGTATCTCATCTGCTTTTGGAGTAGCGTTTAGTCTATCAGTGAACAATCCCCATACTCTATTTCCACTACCATTTACATAAGGATATAGATATACATAGTTTCCCATTCCAGTAATTCTTAGATCAGCAACTCCAGTTTCATTCTCGTCACCAAAGAATTGAAGAACTACTTCGCCTAAGCCAACTCCCTTCTTAATAACGTGAATAGGAGTATTCCATAATACAGCTCTAGGAACATTAAATATAACATTCGCTGCATTAGGAACATCAACAAGAAAGAAGTTAGAGTTTGTAGTTTTCTTTAAAACCTCTGGTCGATAAATAACAAGCTTTATACTCCAACCTTCATTGGCGATATTCACTATAGATCCAGCATTGTTTATATAAGAAGCTCCATCTGTTCCAAATCGAATTTCTATATTATCATCATCAATGCCAAACAAAGAGAAGTTGGACGCTTCATACGATGAAGTTTCTTCTCCAGATGCACTTACCATAACTTTTACAATAAGCTCTGAAAGGTTTGCGTTTAATCCATGAAAATATTGGAATGTAGTTCCAGAGAAGTTTACTACAGGTTCCCATTCGGTAATAAATCGAGTAGAAGTAATTTCTGTAGCTGATTGTAAGGTTATTGCAACTTTAACAAATCCAAACAATGATATGTTAGTAGGTCTTGTTTCGTTTGAGTATCTTACAGAACTATAAGAAGCTCCTGCTATGAGTGGCTCACCAATCTTTCTCTGACTTTCCTCAAGGATATCATCTTGACTATCTAAAGCTGTAGATAGAGATAAATCTGTTCCAGCTGCAACATTTGGAGCTAGTGAAGTATCGGTTAGATGAGTATGATTTTGTAGAGCAGATAATTGAAATACTCCTACAAAGTGAAGAGTAGAATTTGCCGCTATTCCATCTAAGGGAGAAACGTTATTTATTGCATCATCTTCTGTTGCGTGAATAGAAAATTCAGTATCATTAAGTCTTCTTGTATAATATAAAGTAAACGCATTAAGCTGTCCAGTAGCTAGAGGAACAATCTCTTCTACATAAAAAGCAGTTCCAACTCTGGTTATTTTATGACCAGCACTAATTGTTGTAATATTTCCAGAAACCATAGCAACAGGATCAATTGCTAATGATGAAATAGTGCTTCGAATAAATACGTTATCACTTGGAGGAGTAGCATAGAAGTAAAAATCAGGAGATGCAGGTCTTCCTGCTAATCTATTTGATAGTTCAAACTTTTTTCCAATTACTGCCCACGCCTCTGGATAAGTAGACATTGCTACAGCTTCATTACCAAAAGGTAGCCATCCTGGCTGTGCAGTTGGATTAGAGGAGAACTTAATATCTCCTATGCTCATCTCTCCTGTAGTAAAGCCAGCCTCTATTTTATTTGATAAGTATTCTACATATTGTTCAAGATTTTGTGTAATATCTTGTTTAATTTGTTTTGAGGTAAGAATAGTTCCTGCCATTATTTACCGCCTTCTGGAATTCCTCTAATAAGTGTATCTCTCACTGAAACAGCGTCCATTCCACTAGGATAAACAACGTTTACAAGTTCAATAGTTTTTAATATTGAATGAACTGCAGCGATAGCTTTTTGCCTACTATTACTCTTTGCGTAATCATTGACAACTCTTTGAATATTATCTACTACAGTATTTGTTATATAGATGGTAGGATTAAGCTTACTCTTCTTATTTAGAGTTAAGCTTTCTGCTTCGATATACTCTTCGCCCTTCTTTCCCTTTGCTCCAGTTCCAGAGGACATAGCGGCAATCTTTACTGCTCTACTTGCGTAATTAAGTAATTTAAGAACTTCATCGTTGTTGTCATTGATAAGAATTTTTACTTTATACTTTGCTTCAAAATCTTTAATAGCTTGCTTAAACTGTTCTTTTCTTCTTTCGTCTTTTTTTGCTTCTTGATAGTCTTTGGTAACTCTAATATTAGCTAATCTTTCAGGAGCATCTTTAAGAACTTTCTTATCTTCTACTTTACCGCCTTCTTTTGCGGTCTGCTCTTCTGCTTTTTTCTTAGACCAATCAATCTCAGTATTCTTTTGAATATAATCTAGGAAAGATCGAATGATTTGTGCTTTTCTTTGTTCATCTTCTATTGGCTTATTGGTTTTTGTATCAATGATTTCTTTATCTTTGAATTCATAGTCCCAGTTTCCTCTTACAGATGTTCTATTAGTTCTTACTTGTTCTTTACCAA
>Ga0210043_1001817_pt1 | contig 15939 bp, 9 predicted proteins | sample CryGeymet201501t_FD_183990 | JGI IMG/M metagenome (GOLD analysis project Ga0210043, IMG submission 183990) | Groundwater microbial communities from Crystal Geyser aquifers in Utah, USA - Crystal Geyser metaG 2015-01t (SPAdes) (version 2) | ecosystem: Environmental > Aquatic > Deep subsurface >... | reverse complement strand
AAATACTTTAGCTTTGATTGCAGCAGCTACAAACTCTAGCATCCCAGGTCTGCAAGCATACCTAGAGGGGCCAAGTACTGTAGAGATTACAGCTGCAATTGCAACGGCTTCTCTTGCTGGAGGGGCTGGCGCCCAGCCTGGTGGTGGCTATCTCAGGGCACAAGATCTGGCTAGCTCCTTTGAGTTGCTGCAGAACGCTACTGCATCGGGTACACTAACCGCCACAGGGGGAAGTACAACTACGGCAGTTGTAACAAGTATTACACCGGGGTCATACACTGGGGCAACTCTTACATTTACTGCGGGTACTACGACCGTTGCGTTGCGTGGATTGTCTTATACAGTAGCGAGCAACAACGCTACTACATTTACAACAACCGAAACAATGGCAGGTGCTTGTGCCGCCACGGACACCTTCACTGTTACCTCTACGTTCCTAAACCGAGCCGTTTCTGAACTTCGTGATGCTGCCGGGTCTGCCGGTTCTCCAGCAGGAGACCCTTACGGAAGGTACCTAACCTTCATTGATGGGTGTGAATTCACTTTAAATCAGATCGACGGGTCTAGTGTCCCCAAGTCTACATTGTCGCATGCGTCCTTAGCGGTGGCGGAATCTCCTGCAGCTACTACTACGAATATCCCTCTCACCGCCACCATGCGACCTGGACAGTACGACGGGCTTTTAGCGACCATAGGAATTTCTGACCCAATACAGATTGATTATAACACTGAGTCCGCTATCTATCTCAAGACCCCGCTTCTGGGTGTACCACCAGCGGCCACAGCGGTGGCGATTCAGACCTCTGCATTGCCCGTTGGACGTTCAAAGTCTTTGTCCGGGCTGGTTCACCCTGGTGGACACCCGGATACCGCTAATGTGATTTTCATTCTTGACCTTGTACAGCGAGCTGTGGAGGCTTTTGTACTACCTTCATAACCTTGTGGTCACTGGGTGGGGGGACTTGTCGTCCCCTCCGAGTCCCTCCACCTTTGGCCCCCCTTTAGGAGATTAATCAAATGGCAGCAACAAAGACGTTTTCTGGTGCAAGAGCAGTATTCCTGATTGATGGAGCACCTGTAGCTTTCGCGGGGGGAACCTCAGGAGGCGAAGAGATTCAGTACGATCCAGTGGACGTTCTGAGCTTACTGGAAGTGCGGGAGTTTGTGCCGGTTGCATACCATGCGACCCTCAACGCGCAGATATTCCGGGTGGTGGGCTCGTCCATCAAGGCCTTGGGTATTCTTCCTACCGAGGATAACATTCTCACCTCCGGAGAACTGAAGGCAGCCATTCAGGACACCATTACCGGCGAAACCATTGCCCTGTTTACAGGTGTTAAGTGCTCTGGACACAACTTCGATGTCACTGCGCGTGGAATTGTTCAGGAGCAGGTTAGCTTCGTGTGCATCAGACTTCAAGACGAGTTTGAGGTACCGGCGTAGCCTTAGTCCTAGGTACTACTGGTTTAGTGTAGTACTATGAAAAACTAAGGCAGCGGGGTTGCTCCGCACTTTGTTCTTGCTATACTCTAAGTATCGGATATCGGACAACCTTGTCTTGTCATCCGATATAACTACTGAATAGTAGAGGGAATAACAATGAGTGAACTTAAAGTGCCCAAAAATCAAGGCGTATTTGGCCGACAGAATAACCTTCATACCTTTTCCGTGGATCTTGTAGATGCTGACGGTGTAAGGTACCAAGGTAAATTCACGACAAAACGGCTATCCATTGCGGACGTAGTAACTCTAGGCGTTCGCAAGAGCGAGATTAATGGCGGTATGTACTATGATTCTTCGCACCCTGGAAAGGGTGTGGATTATGGTACAGACGAACTAGGAGCTATTATTGCGCACTTGGAGATATCCTTGAAGGCGTTCCCTAAGTGGTGGAACCTTAACGAGATAACCAGCACTGAGGTACTCAATGCTGTGTATCGGGAGGTAAGCTCTTTCGAGGAATCGTTTCTGCAACAGCCAGGGACAACCGATAGCGGAAGTTCCAAACATGTTCCTACTGGCGAAGGAGATAGCGGCGGAAACGTACAGAAATCCGACATCGGAGGAATTTCTGGCGATGTGGTGGACGAAGAAATACAATCTGCCCTCGAACCATGAACTATTTCAGTCAAGAAACATTTTTGATCTTACAGTAGAGTACCACCTTGACATCATTCAAGAACACCCCCTGGAGGCTTACCGTGGAGAAAACGGAAGCGTTCAGTTCCGGGATACGGGAGATGAAGTGATTGATCAGTGGGAACAGCAAATCGCAGACGGCTTTGAGCCAGACCTGGCAGGAGCGTTTGCTCCTGGAGAGTTGGCTAAGATTCAACGCAGGCTGAAAAAAGCAGACAGATATTTAACGCCCAAGACATTTGGAGACGTGGCTAAAATCACTGCATCAGCGGATCAGAGTCGAAACGAGTCCCCAGCGTCGAATCCATTCAGTGTGTTTGGTAAGAAATAATGGCCGATTACGACAAAGACGTGAAGATACGGTTTACGGCGGAAGACAACGCCAGTAAAACCATCGCTGATCTCAACAAAAAAACACACGACTTTGCCAAGGGTGTTAAGTCCACGGCGGCTGGGGTGCTGCCCCCATCTATTTCAAGTAAAAAGAAGCAACAAGATACTCAGCGAAGACGAGACTTCAAAGAAGCTCAACGATTTGACGCTCAGCATCTCAATAACTTAACCAAGGAGCTTTCCCTCCAGAAAAAAATTACAGAGGAACGGAAGAAGCAAGCCAAGGATAAAGCAGAATCTTCCAAGCCTAAAGAGGGCTTCCTCGCTCGATTGTCTCCAAAGTTATTCGGAGATAGTGGGCTACTTGGGGGCAAGGGGGGAGGCGTCGGGGCTGGTCTAAAATCAGGGGCTGCTCTGGGCGTGGGCATAAGCGCAGGCATGTCCATCGCAAACCTGTTGACTTCGATGATTGCCAAAACTGTGGGCTTCATGAAGTCTCAGATAACCTCTGGGTATACTAGTTATCTTCACTATGGCAGAGCCAGAGCCGGGATTGCTGGCATGGGTGACCCTTCTGCTGCAGTGCTAAGACAAGGCGAGCGCAGCGGCTACTCCGACACAGACACCGTGCAACAGATGCGAGGCATGGGTAGGGCCACCGGCCAACTGGCCCCCACAATCAAGGCACAGCAGATATCTAGAAGCTACGGAGGGACAGTAGATGAGGTTACGGAGTTCTTTGGCACGCTTACCCGTGCAGGCCAAGGCTTCGGAGGAAAAGCCGGGCAAGGCGGTAATCTACAGATGCGACGAATCTTGTCCGACGCATTTAAGTCCGGGCTTGATCGGTCTCGTGCAGGAGAAGTACTGCAATCAGTCGCTTCTGGCGTAAAGGCAGCACAAAGCGCCACAGCTGGGGCGGTTGATGCTTCTAGGATTTCTGCGCTACTGTCCTTCTTCTCCCGCAGCGGAAAATCTGGGTTGCAAGGAGCACGAGGTGCGGCAGTAATGGGAGCCCTGGACTCTACCATAAAGGGGGCAGGTAGGTTGTCTGCGGGAGCGGATGTGACGAAGACTCTACTCCTTCAAAGCCAAGGATTTGGTGTTCCTGGGGGAAATACTAGTTATCTTGGCGCCACAAGAAACTTGGAGCAGGGAGTCTTTGGTACGGGCGGTGCCAAAAACCTTGTGAAAATGGTAGATCGCATCAGAGGTATGGGGGGAGACCGTGAAATGCAAGCCGCACAACTGTCGGCGTTGACGGGTGGAACACTTAACCAGTCCGTTTCCGGTTCGGTTTTGGATACCATTAACGCAGGCGGGGGATCTAATAAGGTGTTGGCTTCCATTGAAGCTATTACCAAGGAACAAAAGCCTATTAATGAGCAACTTTTGGATACCTCGAAAGAGAGTCTCAAGGTAGCTCAGCGTGTGGCGCACTTAGATAATAGGTTACTCGATATAGGTAAGCAATCTTCTGCTAGTATTGAAAAAATGCAAGATGCAATGTTGCACGTTGCCGACATTCTTATGCCTGCTGCACAGGCAGTGCTGCTGCGCGTAGCAGTCGGGGTGGAGCGGGTAGCTAGTATTGTAGATAAGATCTCAAAGTGGGTAAACTCTGATGAGGCCGCGGAGACCGTCGAAGGGGTCACACGGGCAGTAGACCAGGGGGTTCTTCCTGTCGTCCGTGCGATACCGGGGGGTTCCGCTGTTGATAATATCTGGGCCTTGGGTCAAGAATTGGGTCAAGAACTACAGTGGGACAGCAGTGGCGTCCAACGTCCCCCACCACCTCCCCCTCGGCGACGGGACACATTAGCATCTCAGGCTAGAAGTCAAGAGCAGCGACTTGCTCAGAGCAATGCCCCTCAACAACAGAGTCAAGCCCCGGATCCTCGGTATGCACCGGATCCCACTGAAAACTCGAACGCTCCTCTAAGCAGTCAACCCGCTGTACAGCAGCAAATGGATCAGACTGCGGTCATAGACACAGTGTCGCATCGATCTGCAGGGGCCGCTATGCAGCCCACTACATCTCCTACACCTAGGGTTCACTAATGACGTTTGCGCTAGGAGAAGACACTAATGATGAGTCCATCATTGTGCCCTCGTTGGCGATGTATCAAACTAGGGTTAAGGCTGATATATACAGCCACAACTATCCCACTCCTATTAACATCTCGTCCGACATCGTGTCTTGTGTGTCGTCTAAAACCACAAAAGGCACAGGCAAGATAAATATTACCCTAAATGCTTCACGAAACTACCTTAACTTGGTGTTTCCGAACGACATGATCAATGTCTATTTTCACCACGACTCACAAACTGGCTGGATTCGCACATTCTTTGGTTTTATTGATCGCATAGAGGAGTCTTACTCTGTGTCGGCAAATGGAGTACCTACCACTACATATGTACTGATTGGGTCTGGGTGGGAAAAGGCAATAGATAAAACCCAGATATACTTCAACCCTCCCCTAGCCAACCGACCTGATTTTAGTGGATCAGACTTTGCAACTCTTAATGTTGCGGGCTTGACCCTAATGACCAATGGCATCAAGGTGTCCGGAACTCCTGCAGACATAGTAATCAACTTACTTATGCTGCACATGGGATTTGGGGCACAGTGGACGCTTCCGCAAAGTGTTAATCCTAGGGTACCAAACGCTTTACTACAAAAACGGCAGGAACTCATATCCGGAATACTTCTACAAGCAGTAGAGAACAGTTTTACGGGGGACACGTTAGAAAGAGTTCGCGATGTTATCACCTCGGGTGAGCTTGAGCGGGCTGTTAGGGAGCCGACTAGCACTGAGGGCCCCGACGAGGGATCTTCCTCTGATACCCCCAACACTACGGCACATCAAGGAGACATTGATGTCGCTGAGACTACAAGGCTCCTGCACTTGCCGTCTGCAGGGGCTGGGGGGGAGTTTTATTCAGCCATTGCGCTATACCTGCAGAATGCACGGGCTCGCACGAGTAATGCGGCACTCCTAGACTTGGTGAACCTGACAGACTATATTGAGCGGTTAGCAATTGATGGGTTTATTACCGACTCTTCTATCTGGGAGCAACAAGGTTCTCTACTTAACATCATACGAAGTCAGTCGAATGAGTTCGTAAATGAGCTATTCTTTGATCTTCGGCCTGCCCTAGACATAACAGACTTGGACAGCACAGATACCGAGCAGCAGATTAGTTCAAGTTGGAGCCGTGAGCCGGACGAGTTTGAGGGAAACTTGTCCTCGGAGGGCGCTAACGCAGGACCTAGGTATGAGGCCGCTGTGGTTATGCGTGAGTACCCGTTTTCCACTGTGCGAAAAGTAAACGCAATGGGTATACCCTCTGGAGTGGCTGACGGATTTCTGGATGTGTATTACTTTGGGGCACTGTTCTCCAATGCGCCTAATGTTCCAGGGAGACACTTTGTACACATTCCCACAATCCACCCTGCACACAGGGTCCAGGGACAAACAACCTTGGGAGACGTTGCACGTAAGCACTTAGACGTAGCAGTGATTCATGAGCAGGAGATCACATCGTCTCGTCTAGGACGAAGCGACAATGATCACTATAACTTGTTTGAGGCTACTCTTCCAGACACCTTGGGAGGCAACTCAGTTAGGTATATGATGGTCAACCTTTTACCCATCATCACGCCCATCCATATCATGCGCCACGGTCTAAGAGTTAGAAGCGTCACAAGCCGTTTCTCACTCTACAATTTAAGCACGGCGGTGGCTCATGTTCAGCCAGACAACTCTCCTCCAGAGACTGCCGAGGCAGCTTCAGCACCTGTCGAAGAAGTTGAGTTTTCAACAGAGTTGATTCCGCCCCTTGCAGCACATCCCAGCATTAAGTTTTTCAATGCAAACAAGGGAGATTATGGTTATAGAGTCCACAACGGAAAATGGGTATTTCATAATGGAATAGACATTTCAGGTACAGCGGGGGAGGTTCCTGTTGTGGCCATCGCAGACGGCATGGTGGTAGCGTCCGCCGCCTCAGGAACTCCAGGTGTAAGTGGTTATGGAGAGTGCATTGTTGTTCACCACCCGCAGTTTCAAGGACCAGGTGGTAAGAAGGTCTACTCATTATATGCTCACCTAGACCGCAGAGACATCGGAAGTGCTAATACCGCTAGAAATCCCATTTATGCTTTTGCCGCTGACGAGCGGCATAGAAGGGGTAGATTCGTTCCTATCAGAGTGTCAAAAGGTCAACAACTAGGACTTCTTGGAAGAACTGCGGGCACCACGGAGGATTATGGTAGGATTATGGGTGGGCCACACCTACACTTTGAAATAGACTACACATGGCCATCTAAAAACAAACCTCAGACTCCAGACGTTGAATTTTCTCAAGTACCTAGCGGTGCGCTTGAAGCTCCTGTGGTGGCGTATGTTCAAAATGTACTACATAAGCCTGGTACAAACTCCAACAACATTGACCCTGTAGTTTTTTTCCAGGATCACGGGGTGGCACTTGTAGCTAGTCTTCATGCACTAGCAGGCCACAGTGAGACCACAGACGCCGAAGTTTCTGTGGAAGACGAAGGAACCGGAGGCGGCGAAGAAGCTGAGCCAGTCTCCCCGTCGAGAGCAAATACCGCCCACACAAATGAGGCCGCCGAAATACGGGCAACGGGTGGTAGGCAAGTTACGTCCAATGTTGACAACCAAACCTCCCGTAGCCAACTAGCGCGTTGGGCGCTGCTTAATGACCACTGGTTTCAACATAATCTTGAGTATCTTTCAGGTACAATCGCTATGCGAGGCGCGCCAGAAATTCGCGTAGGCATGAGGTTAGATATTGTCGAACGTAATATGAGTTTTTACGTAGAAGGATTACAACACAGTTGGACCTACCCCAACGAAATGAAAACCGTGTTACAGGTAGTGAGAGGACAAACAAATAATCCATATCCTGCCTATGTGGTACCACCTGCAGGAATGGTAGGAGATACAAACCTGCGCCGCAGGGGAAGCCGCCTCGCAGTGTACTCTTTAGTTGCGGACCCAGTGGCTGTACGAAACTCGCTTACCTACTCCAACCCTAGCGTGTATGTAGCTGACGGGGTTGTTAGCAGTCAAGACAGCCCAGATAACCCAGATAACTGGTCCGCCGATGGGTATGAGTTTGAAGAGGCTCCCTACGCTACCTTGTTCCCAGCAGAAACCGTGGATTATCAGGAAACTGCTCCAGTAGAGGTGCCACTGCCTGAGGACCCAGAGCTTGGGGACGGGGGGCTGGATGATTGGCTTGGCCCCGCAGTTAGTATTGTAGACGATCATGAGTAACCAACGTCCCATAGGTGGCCAGGATAGATCTGTTACACAGCAGGCTCTTGCCATAGATCCGAGAGACTATGCTCATTTTCGGGTAAGTATAAGTTACACTGGTGTAATACTCAACGTGTATTACTCAGACGATATTCATACTTTGGGAGCCCAAAGAAATGAGAATCATCGGGGAGTGGTCGCAGAGTGCTCAGTATTGTGCAACAATACAAACTCTGGGGCTCCTTTGCTCTTGGACCATGTTAGAATACCGCCATCTTCTCCGTCAGGCTTGGCTGACTTTTCAGAGCAGCTGCCTCGGGGCAGTTCTGTCTCCCTTGATGGTTCTGAGTTTTCTGGAGACTTTACTAACATTGACCCCCACACACTAGATGGGGATTGGTGTGTTGTGAACTTTCTAGGTGGAAACTTAGATCGTCCCTACATTTCAAACTGGTGGGCTCATCCACAAAATCGTTTTGACCCCGCAACAAGTGGATTAGGAAACCCCGACAGCTCCGGAAATCCTACAGCGTTGGATCAACGTGGTCGTACTTTTACACGTACAGGGGGTGTGGAACACATCATCACTAAAGAGGGTGATGTATACTTCTCCACTGAATTCGCTAACTCAGAGCTAGTTTTTGGCACCACTGCAAAGCCCGTCAGGGGATCTTTCCCTCACACCACCCAGGAGGATTTTGGAGGCTCAGTGAACGTGCGCATCAAGCAGTCACAAACACTTGAACTTGGGTGGGATCCCTCTGTTGAAGGAGTAGGCATCAATAGTGGATCGGAAAAGAATACTCCTCAAAAAAATCCCCCAGGAGTACAAGCCCAACCACAAGAAGCAAAATACGCCAGCTTATTCATGTCCAAGGACGATTGTGTCATTAAGCTTCCAACAAAGCTACTGTTGTCCTCTGGAAATACCACTACCATTATAGGTAAGAACCTGCTAGAATTGGACAGTGATACTCAAATAAAAGCAGGAAAAAACGCGGATCAGCCTAGTATACGGGGTGAAGATCTATACCAGTGGCTTAGCAACCTTACTGTACTTACCGCTACAGGTCCAGCAAAAATAAACCCTGCCAATATTGCATCATTTACCAACCCCCTTACCGGGGACTCTATCAAGAGTGCTAAGAATGTGCTTGAATGACGTTAGATATTTCCGCACTTAATAGTGGTTTGACCACTCTGTTTACTAGCCCCCCAGACTCGTTTTTGGGGTGTGCAGATCAATGGGCAGAGGCTGTCTACAACTACAGTTTTCTTGTGATTCCTACGTCTACCACAGCCGCTGCAGCGAAAGAAGCCTTGGCTGATTCGTTGAATTCGGCTTTCAGTACAAGTGTCTCTGCAGCTGTCACAGCGACTAACATGGAGGCGGCTTTTTCTGCTTATGCGACTACTCTTGCTGTAGGCATGTTGCCCGCATACACAGGGGTACCTCCCGCAGGATCCATAGGATTTGTCGATATATTTGAAGGGGAACCTCCTGTAGACGTAACTACTGCTGTGACTACTTTCTCGTCTGCTATATCAAGTTGGTTTCTTACGGGAACTGCTACATTAGTTGCACCTCCATACACTGTGCTAACCTGGGTATGATTTTATGGCTAGACTAGATATCATAAACCAAGATACTATATCGAGAGCAGATCACAGGAATGCCAACATTGGGGCTAAGTTTGATATTCGGGTACAGAAGATGTTTAGCCTGTACCTGTGGGAACCTGTTGTGGGCAAGGTTGTTGCGGCGCCCAACCTAGACCCCGCCGACATACGTACAACTGCTGAATACTTCTTCTTTACGCCCCCAAAGACAGTGTCTATAGAGGAGCCGTTTGCTACTCGAATCGTGGGCACACAAAATGGCGGCAAGTTTGTAGAGTCTCATGGGTCCGTATTCAAATCCATTCGAGTGCAAGGCACTACTGGATTCCGGCCACGGGCAGGAATGCCTGCATCTACTCCGGGCCCAATTTCTTTAGGAACCAACATTGTGTCTGCTTTTGCGGACAGCATACACAATACCCCCACAACTATTCCAAAGGAGGAAATTACTGGATTTGATGACGCAATGTTCCTAAAGAACATCTTTAGGCTCTATTCCGACTTGCGCGCAAGCGGCACTCAAGTTCTCATGATTTGGAGAGACTTGAAGGACGATGAGGAATGGGTGGTCGAGCCCAAGCAACCTCGCATTGAAAAGACTTCCAAGTCTCCCCTAACCTACAACTACTCCTTTGAACTCACAGGGTTAGCTAAGTACTCCCCAGCAACGGCTATAGCACTGGCAAGCCTTCATGACAGTCTTAACTTTGACACCAAGTTTGCTAACCTTCTTACTGATATTGTAGAGATAAGAAACCAGATGGTCCGAGCACTATACGTAGTCGCTACACAAATCAATAGGGTCAGTGGCTTTGTTTCTAGGGGTGCGGATCTTCTGCTAGGAACGATGACCCAAGCCGTTCGGGCTTTGGAGGCTATTGGGTCTTCACTTTTGAATCTAAGGAACAATGCTGCAAGAACTTATGCAGATGTAAAGGGGTTTATTAAGGATGCGCTTGGTGTAGTAATCACTGCTTGGGAAGAACTTACGGAACACGCTTCGACAACGGCCACGGTGCTGCCTGATTCCACGGACAACACATTAGAAATTCGCCAGGCACTTGTTCGGTCGTCAGCTGCATACCGTGCTGTACTTCTTGCACTTGGTTCAAGTGATTCCGTAGCGAACTCGCACAGGGTTCGATCCATCAACACTCGGGCTGCTTATAAAGCTTCCGATGTTCTTGGATCCAATGTCCTCAGCACCACACCCCCAGGTGCACCGGGCGGGTCACCCACTCCAGAGGGTGTGGAGGAGGGACGTGTTCTGGCTGGAGAAACCATTCGGGATGTGGCTGCACGGCTACTGGGGGACTCTCGTCGCTGGTATGACCTAGTACTCCTGAATGACCTCACTGCTCCTTACACAAGCGACAGTGCGTCCTTGGAAGACGGAGTATTGGCTCCCGGCGACGCCATTTTGTTCCCAAGTCGCAAACGGTCCAGCAGCACAAACTCTATCAGCAGTGTGTCACCTGATGAGGACAGTAGATTGCTCGAAAGTTCGTTAGCTGCTAGAGTATATGGGCGGGACTTTAGGCTTATGTCCAATGATCTTGGATCCGGGGTTACAGCCTCTGATCTCACTATCAACCAAAATGGAGACATCTCTTCTATAGCAGGAGTGGATAACGTAAACCAAGCTGTACTCATTAAGTTTTCCACAGAACGCGGAGAACTTCCCAGCCATCCATCGTTTGGCGCCTTAGCTTCCATAGGATCCAAGCTCGACACGGTGTCCTTCAATACCTTCAGGAATAGCACGCTAGCTACGTTTCTCAGTGACCCAAGAATTGACACTGTGTCAAACCTAAACTTCACTACTACTGGAGACGTCTTGGGCGTCTCTGCTACATTAGGGCTTAGTAAAACTAGCGACTACTTGTCCACTAACTTCGCACTGCGCAGACTGTAACTATGTCATTTACACCTAGAACACGTCCACAAATTCTCACCGACATGGTGAACTTTGTAAAGTATAACACTGATATTACCGACTTTACTGTTGGATCAGTAGTTAGAACAATCCTAGAGGCTGCAGCAATTGAAGACGACGAGCAATACTTTCAGATGGTACAGCTTCTGAAGGCGTTCAGCATTAATACAGCTAGGAACAGCAAGTTAGATCTACGAGTGGCCGACTTTGGTATTGTACGCAGGAGCCCCACTAGTGCCACTGTTCCGGTGAGGTTCTACGACGATACTCTCGTACAGGATCAGTTGGCACAGGACGAGTTGTCCGGTGCCACTAGTATCATCGTGTTTGATTCTACTGCCTTTCCAACTTCAGGATTTCCTTACACGATTCGCATAGGAGAGAACTTACCCGGAGTCCAAGATATAGCTGTACTAAGCAATGACATAGCGCACAACAAGTTTACCCTTGCAACGCCACTTACAAGTGACTTCTCAGTAGGAGCCCGAGTGACGGTGGTTCCTGGTACATCTGCAGGTCGTACATTCAATGTGAATACGGGAATTGCTGCACCTGCTACTACGTCTCAAGCCGAAAAAACTTATCGTACTACCGAAGTAGCACACATTGTAGCTGGTAACTTCTTGTCTAACGAGGTTATAGCTGTTGCTAACGTGGCAGGAACAGTGGGCAACGTAGCAGCCTCTAGGGTCACCAAGTTCACTGCTGGAGCCCCTTTCCAGGGTGCAGGGGTTGTCAACCAACGACCCGGTGCGGGAGGACTAAACAGGGAAACAGACGGTGAACTTGTTGATAGGGCACTAAAACAAATTCAAAGCCTGTCTCGGGGTACCGTCCGTTCACTAATCACAGGCGCTATAGGAGTACAAGATCCTATTACACAAAGTAAGTCTACGTCTGCCAGCCTTCTAGAAGACTTTGAAGGTAACGAAGTCCGTGTATACATAGACGACGGTACTGGGTTGATTCCAGACACGGTAGCCCATGCTGAAAGTTCAACAGGCGGCGGCGAACTTCTACCTGTCCCTACACTAGTACTTCCTGTGAATGACAATTCCTGGCCCACTACAGGGTGGATTTTGTACGGATTTACAGACGCAACTCTGCCCTCTGTGGTGCCTCAGTTGGTTCACTACTCCTCCAAGACTGCGACTTCTCCTTACGTACTGTACTTAGACACCACGGTTATGTTGGAAACATTCGTGGACACCTACTATGTAGACGTACTCACAGATGCTGCGGAGACCGGGCAGACTAGGTTTAGCTGTCATGACTTTCCCATTGTTCGTGGGGCCTTCAAACTGTACAGGAAAACTGGATTGTCTTGGTCATTACTTTCTCTAGGTACTGACTACTTGCTGAACAGGGGTACCGGAGAAGTCCAGGTGATAATTCCTGGAGGGCTTACAGCGGGGGACATTCTTGCTGCTCATTACACAAGGTACAGTAACCTAGTTCAGGAAGTACAAAAGGTGTTGGAGGGGGATCGCAATGACTCAGCCAACTACCCAGGTGTAAAGGCGGCAGGAGTGTTTCTTAGTGTGGAAGCACCTACCATTAAACGTATCAATGTAGTAGCTTCAATTGCTGGTTCTCCTGGAACTTTTGAAGACACCTTGATTCCTCTTGTGCGCAGAAACATGGAGAACTACATCAAATCCCTAAAAATTGGGCAAGATGTTATTGTCTCAAAACTTGTAGATGTGGCATTCAATGTTACTGGTGTGGCGGATGTGCACATAAGTAGCCCTGCAACAAACGTAGTCGTTTTGGAAAACGAACTGCCTTTGCCTAATGATAGTGTTGGAAACTCGTTGATCATAATCTCATGAGCGATCTATACCTACAAAGTGCGATCAACGAGGTCAAGGACCAGTTAGGTCTGGACACCGCTGACGGCCAGTATCTTAATGTAGTGTCTGCAAACCTTGGCATCATCCGTCCTATATTAGGGTTTTCTGATGCACGTTGGCGAGCGCTCGTCAAGATTATTGCGCTGCAGCACAAGCAAATAAAGACTAAGTTTGAAGATGCGCTCACTGTGCTATTTGGCCCAAAGCACACGCAGGTCACTACCTTGGCGGCGGATGCACTGACCGGGGACACAACAATACTACTTGAGGCCTCAGACACTTTTCCACAACTTGGAACCCTTATATTAGACAGGGGACTACCTGTTGAGGAGACAGTTACCTACGACTTTATTGACCGCTATACCAACAGGGCCCACCTAACTGTACCACTGGCCAATTCTCACCTGTCTACAGCCTATGGAGAAACCGTGCTTCGAGTTCCTTTAGGAGCCTCGGACACTACAGTGTATGTCTTCTCCGATGCGTTGTACCCCGGACCAGCTGCCAGTACTCCTGTATTGATTCAAGACCATCAGGGCATGGACGCATTTGCGCTAGTTACTTCATCAGGAAGTCCTCACAACTATCTAGGGTTGGCCGCTCCTACGATGCAGGATTTCCCTGCTCCCACTGCGGAGCATGTGCACGAGTACTTACTCAGGGACTACATTTACCCTTCAGAGTTTCTGACCCTGACCAACAACGATAAGTTCTTGCCTACTGGGTACGTCATGGTGGGGGAGTCTACTGAGTATACAGCGACCGGGGGATCTATCACCAGCGTCACTGTGGCGGCTGCTTCCTTTACGGCAGATGCACACGAGGGGTACCAGGTTCAATTTCGGGGAACTATTACGTCCGCCCTTCTGGGTATTAGGGCTTACGTTGTCGCTAACACAGATGCGGAGCTTACCTTCTACCCGCCACTAGCGGTGGCTCCTGTAGCGGGTGATCTTTTTGTTGTGTTGCCCGTTGTTGAGTATGATCAAAACGATGAAGATCAAACAACGCTACGGCTCAAGAGGCCTATTTATGATCTCACGATACCTCAAGATTCCTACGTAGAGCAGCTAGGAAAGCTTACAAGAGTAAAGACCGCACAAGTTCAATACATAGGAACTCAGTGGGATGTGATTCAGTCTAATCCTAGACTTGTAGAACTTCTTTTACCTAAGGCTTTGCAGGATGTAAACACAATAAGAAGTGCATCTTATGTGCACCCTGCGTTTATTTCACTGTCCACAACACTGGACTCAGGTGCTACCGCAGGAGAGACAACTCTGACAGTGGTCGCAGGGGACGCATTTCCTGTTGCAGGACAGCTTGTCATTAACGCGGGAGGAGGCACTGAGGAGTACATCGGCTACAAGCGGTTGCCAGTGGTGTTAGGCGTGCTGATGGGAGCCACGACGACAACGCACATTGTCACAACTAGCCTAGCCTTGCCCCCTATACTTGCAGGAAATACGGTTTATATCGAGGACAGAATTCAGGGGTTATCCCTGAGCAGGCAGGCAACGATAGTTACGGCTACAGAAATTGATTTCACTGACCCAATACCTAACTTACTTTTTGCTAAGTTCTCTGAAGCCACTACCCAGGTTTGGTACTATGATCCAAATGTGTTTACGACCGCCCAAGGTACGGGCCTTGTCAATACACACCTCGTAGGTGAGACTGTTGAATATTACAATGTAGCTGTAGATTCCACACTTCAGTCGGGTAACGTGTGGCCATCTGGCACTAATGAGTTCTCTGGTCCGTATGTATTCTCCCCGATTGATCATACAACCGAGGGGGCATCCATGTTGACAACCCTTAACGAACTGTATAGCGGGCCTACTGAGTTGATACTTGAAACTGTAGCTGGGGACACTGCTCTGGAGGTTGCAGATGCTACTGCTATGCCCCTTTCGGGTAATTTCAGCATCTCAATAGGCGCTGAAACCACTACGCGAGCCACTACTACAGCAAGCTCAGTGCACCTGAAGCAACGTGTACTGGAGACAGTGTCCGCCCCCTCCGGGATAGGTGACACCCTTCTGGACATCAGTCCATTCGGCGGCCCCCCTGGAGGAATCATGCCGTCTGGGAAAGGCTACCGAGTAATTGTGGATCGTGGGGGGGCAAATGAAGAGGTAGTTTATGTACTATCAGTAGATAGTGGCGCCAGTACCCTCACTGTAGATCCAATGAACTCAGTGCATGCCCCTGGAGAAACCGTCGAACTACTGAATGACGTGATTGTAGTGTCCGCCCTAACCCAACTGCACGGGGGGCGCATAGGTCACGATGATCGCACAGTACGATGGCCAGTGTACGACTGGACCATGAACCCTACAATCATTTCTCCAATATATTCCTCCCTTGAGGTCGTATCAACTGCTGGTTTGAGTAGTATTGGGGGCACTGTCGTGCTATCCTACGCTGCTGCTGACCAAGACATTTCAAGTAAAATTGCTACAGCTGCCCCTGCAACCTCCACCATACTAGTGTTGGAAAGCACTGCGAGTTTCCCTACAATCTACCCATACGAGATCCAAATTGAAAAGGGGGGATATCTAGAGGAGCGAGCCTTAGTCACGTTTAATGACACTGGAACCAATACACTTACCATAAACGGCGGAACATCTGGCCTTGTTGAGGATCACCCTGTGGGGGTTAAAGTCTCCTTAGTTCCTAGTAAAACCGAGATTCTCTCATACGATTCTACTACACTAACTTCCCTTGGATTCTCCGAGGGAATTATGCTAGACTCTATGCACCGTCC
>Ga0210043_1001816_pt1 | contig 15945 bp, 16 predicted proteins | sample CryGeymet201501t_FD_183990 | JGI IMG/M metagenome (GOLD analysis project Ga0210043, IMG submission 183990) | Groundwater microbial communities from Crystal Geyser aquifers in Utah, USA - Crystal Geyser metaG 2015-01t (SPAdes) (version 2) | ecosystem: Environmental > Aquatic > Deep subsurface >... | reverse complement strand
CCCGTCAATTTACGATTAATTTATGCAAAAAGGGTTATCTAAATCAGATTTTTTTCTCTTCAACGGTGTTGATGCTTTTATGGAAGGCAATAGAATACCAAAGGACGCATTATTTTATGCTGAAAATTCACGCTTTGCTGGTGGTCGTTGGGGTAGTCGGAAAGGATATACAGCCTTTGGCGATGAGTTGGAAGATGGCACTAACGTAAAAGGGCTTTCTCCATATATTCGTTTTCCATCAGGCGTGGAGACAAATTACCTTGTGGCATATTACGACAGCGAGTTTACCCGTTTTGAGGTTGATGATCCTGAAACTACTTCAACGATTGTAGCGGCGGGGTGGACTGCTGGTGATGTTGATGTTGAGGGAGTGAGTTACAACGGTTCCTTTTATGTTGGTAATGGAACGGATGATATTGGGAAGATTGCTGACACTACTTGGTCAACGGTGGCAGATTCTCCAAACGCTCGCCTACTGGCAACATGGGCAGAGAAGATGTGGGCGGTGGACAATGTGGCTCCGGCGACGGTTCAGTATACCGTGACTGCTACCTCTGGAACGCCTGCAAATATTGAGGACTGGACAGGTGCAGGAAGTGGAGCGCAGTTGCTTGGTAAGGGTGGAAGGATTGAATCATTGCAGAATTTGAATGAAAAATTGTATGTATTTAAGAGAGATCAGATTGATGTATTTACGAACTTTTACACGGATGCAGCTGCTCCGGTGGTTAATGTACAGCCAATTACTAAAAATACAGGTTCTATCAATCACAGAGCTGTAACAGTTGTAGAGAATGATATTTGGTTTCTCGCTCCAAACTTGGAGATACGAAGTTTAGGGCGAGAAGCTAACTATTTTGAGGAAGAGCGCACTAAAGATTTGTCGTATGTAATTCAGCGGCATAAACGGGATTTAGACCCAGACCAAACAGACGCGGTTTCTTGGTATCAGGATGGGATTTACAAACTTGCTCTCAAAGAAAACGGCTCAAATCAAAACAATCTGTTATTCACTTATGATCGTGATACAGGCGGTTGGGGGTTTGATAAGTCTACCTCCCCACAGGTGGCTTGTAGTGTTGACGGTAAATCATTTTTTGCCGTTGGTGGGAATACCGGACAAGTTTACAGAGATGAGAACGGTTTCTCAGACAATGGTTTTCCGATGTCATGGGGTGGTAAAACAGGACTTAGGGATGATGGCGCGCCTGACCTTTACAAGTATGGACGTTATTTGTATGTGCGGGGTGCGCGAAGTGAGAACACGGTTATTACGGTTTATTTGTTGGGTGAGGATTTTGCCAGACTAGAAACTCACACAATTGCAGTTCCTACGGCAGCAGAGATAGCCGCCGGTGATACGGTGGTAGATGATGACTGGGGAATGGTTGGTGATGTAGTTGGTGGTGGTGGATATACAGGTGCAGAAGCCGGTGCGCCACCTGTCTATAGATTCAATAAGATGATTAGCGTGGGTTCAACTGACAGGATGTTTGGCGTGGAGTTTGAAAGTTCACTCACGGTACAAAGGGTTTTTATAGACCAAGTGAAGCTTAAATACATACCTCGCAGCGAGAGGTACACATTGATAGATCAATAACCAAATACTTTTATGGGAGTCCAAACACAGACTAGATTTGACACAACCTTAAATGGTGCAATAACTGATGTTCAAACAACAGCTATTTTAGATGACGCACCGGCACAGACTACTGGTTACGGTACGCTTGAACGTGGCGATGCAAGCGAGGAGGATGTTTACTGGGCTGGACTAACTGGTTTGCAGCTTACCGGCATGTTAAGAGGACTTTCGCAGACCGCTCTTACGAATACGGAAGTAGCAGGAAACAAGAAAGCACACGTTGATGGTGTGAGTTTTGAGGGTACGCTCTTGCATTACATTATCAACAACAAAGCTGACGTTGATGACAATGAGGCCATTACAGGCGCATGGACGTTTAACACACAATTACCTACTTCTACGGATACACCAGGGGCTAATGCGGAGCTGACTACAAAGGTTTATGTAGATACGGCTGACAATTTAAAAGCCAATTTAGCAGGAGGAAATACATTTACTGGTGTGCAGATTTTTGATGATGATGGTGCAGAAAATCTAACCGATGCAGCTCCAACCTCTGATAAGAAACTTACAAATAAGAAGTATGTGGATGATGAAATAGCCGGAGCACTAAATTCAGTGGTCTCGATGACTGCCGGTGAGACCGTTACGGGTGCTACGGCACCTCAGCCAGTTTGTGTTGGTTCGACAAGTTACCGTGCAGCCCGCCGTGTTACAGAAAACAACTGGGTTGCTGGTTCAGGTGCTACTACCCAAAACGTTGGGAACGCAGACGCTACTTCTCAAGTAGCACAGCAATTTACAATAACTGATGCGCTTGCTGATTCTATTACTATTACACAAATAACTATAGCGGTCGCCGATCAAGGCTCACCAGTGGATAATCACTATCTTGAAATTCAAGAAACGGCTGGCGGTCTACCCAACGGTACAGTCGTGGCCGATGGCACGTCGGCTACGAAAACTAGCGTAACAAGTGGCAATAGAGATACTTTTACTTACACATTTAGCACACCTCCGACAATAGTTTCCGGGACGACTTACGCCTTCGTTTTCAGGAGAAGTGGAGTCAACGACGGAACAAACTACTATCAGCTTGGACGGAGTAATGCGGCATCCGTTGTCGAGGGAGGTTCTACGACCTATACAGCGTCTACGACGACATGGGCAGCCATTACAACGACTTCTGACATCTTCTACGAGATGATTCTCACGAAGAGTTACGGAGGCAAGGTGTTCTTGACAGATGCCAATAATCCACCTGTATCCCGCTGCGATGGTTTTGTAACTACGAGTGCAGCGGCAGACGCAGCGGTCACAGTTCAACCTGTTGGTATCATTACGGGACTATCAGGGCTCACGGCAGGCCAAAGCGTCTATGCGAGCACAACCGCAGGTAGCTTGACGCAATCACCAACTGCCGCCCACGGCACGGCGAGTGCGTTTCCCGAGATAGTTGTACCTGTGGGCAAAGCATTTGGTACAACCTCTCTGGCAGTGAAACACGGCCCTATGATGGCTGGCGGTACACTTACAAGTATCCTTCTTGATACGTCGGGCAGCAGCAAGGAGACCAGCATTTTTATAGAAACAGGTTTTAGACCAAACAGAATCCGTCTCGTTGCAGCAGGTCAAGCCGCCGCAGCTACCAACCAGGATTTTGTTGGGCAGATAGTAGCACTAGAAGGAGTTGAGTCATATGATGCAATTGTCGCCGACTTAGCAGATGGTTCAGCAAATAATATCATCACGGCTCAGTCCGAGATACACCTAAACAATGCGATACAGGGTTCTGGTGATACTGATTACATTAAAGTCGGAACGATCTATGATAGCGGCTTTGAGGTAACAATACGAACTCAGAACACAAGCTCATTGATAGATAGATTGTACTGGGAAGCCCTCGGAACTTAACAATAAACTCACATGCAAACAGGACCCAAAAAAGCCACAGACCCCGTAGCAGTTGCAGCAGCGAATGTTGCGAATATGCAAAAAGCACAAGCCAATGATCCGGTGAAAGTTGCAGCAGCGAATGTTGCCGCACTGCCACCTAAAGCACCGTCTTCCTTGGGAGCGCGGCAGTTTAACCCCCAAGAACAAGCAGCAGCAGCGGGCAGTAACTTTTCCAAAGTAGCCGCAAAGGTTGAGAGTGGAAAGGATTTAACGCCCACCGGACAACACATACTTGATTACGAAATGCGGAAACAACAGGGAGCGGTTACGCCCCCTCCTGTTCAGCCTGTTCAACAGCAACCATTGCCTGCACAACCAGGGGTAGGCGTGCCGCCTGTAATAGATGCAGCAAAAGAGAAAGAACAGATGGAGGGTGCTTTTGGTGACTTTCAAAAGGATGTTCAAGGCAATGTGATTCCTTTTTACGAGAGGAACCAGGAGCAGCAAATTCAGGTAGCGAATGATAATTTTGCAGCACAGCAAAAGCTACTTGCTGATTTGGAGGCGAAACAAACGGAGCTTGCTGGTAAACGAGACTCCATTATCAGTTCCAGTGCAGATGTACAAAAGCAAGAAGTACAGAATCAATTTGATTCGAACATGCGTGATGTTGAATTGCAGCGCAAGAAGGTATCAGAAGCATATGAGGACATGCTTGATGAGCAGGAACTGCTCAATAGGCAAAGGAAAGTTCGCGAGGAGACCACGCTTGGTATGGTGTATGGAGGGTTTGGAAGTGTTGCCGCTAATAAGAATTTGGAGGACACAATTATGCAGGGTGAACGTGCCGTTGTTAAACTCAAGAAAGATGCCATAAATGCGGATACGGAAATCCAGAATGAGATCACCGATTTACGGCAATCGTATGGAACGGATATTGCGAAAATTGAACAGTGGAAATCAGAAAAGATCTTCGACAACTATGCTCAACTACAAGAGTACATTATGGGGGTGAGGAAGGATGAGATGATGGCCACGGTCGATAAGAACAACCGTATATCAGACGCAGTTAGCCAGTATAATAACAAGGTTGCTGAGGTGAATGCATCAACTGCAACGATGCGCTATCAGCTATCGCAGCAGATTATTCAGCGGTCAGAGGAGATTGCACAGCGTAACTTTGACAATCAACTACGATCACAGCAAGAGTTCAGGGCACAGGAAGCCGAGAAGAGATCAGCAGAAAGCTTTAAGGATACCCAGCGCATGAATAGTATTAATGAATCTAGAGCAAACCTTGATCTTTTAATGAACACTTATGCGAATAAGGACTGGTCAACTCTTTCAGAGGATGTGCAGAAAAGAATGGAGGAGCTTACCAAAGAGTCAGGTTTACCGAAAGACTTTGTCCAGTCAACTATAGAAATGGTCAAAGAGGCAAATGCTGCAAAGGAGAACAAGGAGCTTGTTAAAGAAGATGAAGACGGAAATGTAACGGTGGTACGCTACAACTTTGATACGGGCACAATTGAAACTATGGAGCTTGGTACTATCGGTAAAGGATTTAAAGAAACCGCGCAAAAGACTAACACTGAACTACGCTATAATCCTGTATCTGGTGAAGAGGAGGTTTATGACAAAGACCGGAATGTATACTTGGGACCTCCCGGACAGGCGGGACAAACTAATGCAGATTTCAATGGCTGGTCATCCACAGTTGGTAGTGGCGAAGTAACGCAAGATTTTAACACACCAGTTTCTTATTTCAAAGATGGCCGTAAGACACATAGTGCTTATGATATTGATGGGGCAATCGGTGATCCGGTAAATGCGCCTGTTGCTGGCAAGATTGTCGAAATTGGGAATAAAGGCGGTTGGGGTAATACCGTCGTGATCGAAGACGCGCAGGGTAATCAGTGGAGGCTTGCACATTTTGATTCTCTTGAGAAACTTAATGTCGGCGATCAGGTTTCAAATGGGCAGTTTTTGGGACCTATGGGCAATACGGGAAATGTTATTAAGGGTGAAGGTGGTGATGGTTCCCACCTACATATTGAGGTTAAAGATTCTGCTGGAAAGCTTATTGACCCGGGAGGGATTAAAAAGGAGGAAGCCAAGGCTGGAATTGACGATACAGGGATAGCCACGACTACTAAAATTGGCGAAATGGGAACCGATAAAGATTTGGCTAAATATCCTGATACGGTACAGAATTTAGCAAAACAAATTAGGGACGGAAAGCTTGATCGTGCATCGGCAATAACCTCATTGAAAGATACAATTATTAACACCACACAACAAGCAAATTATTTAAAAAAGCTCGATGAAGCAGTGCAGAAAGCAACGGGTAAATCTTTATATTTTAAGGAGCCAAAGAATTCTGGAAGGAGTTTAGATGACCTTGATGATTTGGATATTTAATATTCCCATACGCTTAAATTATGCCACTCCCCTACTTACAAGAAGCATTTACTATAGGTAACGCGTTTCAGAAAATGAAGCGCGATTTGGAAAAGTCTAAAGATCCAAAGGCAAGAACAGTGCTCGCGAATGTCGATGAGATGAGCAAGAATTTGACTTTGTTTAACCCCGAAAAACCTACGGTAAACCGCCCGAAACTTACCAATGACCCGCGTATTCAGGCCAACGTACAACAAGTACAGCCTACCTTGAGTACATTCAATGGCTTTGGCCGTGCCCCCGGGACTTACGGATTTTTAGGGGGGGTAGATTTACGGCCAAAAATGGGGCCTGAATTTAGGGATATCTGGTATCCAGGTAAAAAGATGCTTAGTCCTGTGGAGCAGCAGAAGGCAAAACTTATCGAGGAACATAAGAGAAACTTCCGTCAAACCTATATTTCCGCTCCTTCTAGTGAGCAGAAAACGTATAATCAAATTATTAGCGAAATTGGTGTAGACCAGTACGGAAAAAACAGGCAGGGTGCGGAGGATTACTACAAACAACAGCAACAAGAGCAGGAGGAGTCGTTACTTGCCGCGCAGGAGCGAAAAGAGCAGTGGGTACGAAAGAAGCTAGACTCGGACATTACGCTTATGTATAAACCACGTAAAAAGCCGCTCACTCCAAGGCCTATGTATGGGCCTGTGCAATATAGTGACTTAAAATATCAGTTCCCCGAAGCGGTGAAAAAGGCTGAAAACGAATATGAATCAAACCGTAGAGTATCGGGTTTTTTAGGTGCAGTTGTGCAGGCGTTTGATAAGGATATAACTGAACGTATTGGTGGTGATGAAGAGCGTGCACGTCGTGAAGTAGCTCAAGCAACGTTACATTTCCTAGACCCTAAGAAAATGTTATCGGGGCTCACTCTGGATATTATTGACGGTGAGGATTTGGCGAATCTTGGACAGAGCGTTTATACCAAAGGAGGCAAGCTTTATTACAAAGGTTTTGAAATTGGTGATGAGTACTTAACAACAGCTGCACAAAACGTGCAGGAAGCCGGCGATATGGCTTCACGCTTTCTTGGTGCTGCTCCAACCTATTTTGCCGGTGCTGGATTGATTGAAACAGGCATTGGAGTTTTGGCAAAAACAGCAAGTACCTCAAAGGTAGCACAAGGGTTTAGCAAGCTCGCTAAGGGCATTTTATGGGCGCAAAAGAAAGCACCGATACTTACAGAGCTCACAGCCTTTAATTTGATGGAAGAAACCGCAGAAGCAATCATCAGGAAAACCGCCGGGCAGGAATACACTTTTAATGATTTTGTCAACAGCTTGAAATGGGGTGCTGCATTGGGTGGCTCAATTCAAGTTGTTGGTAAGGTGATTAGTGCAGTACAGGCACGCAAGCTTGTACAGCAAATGGAGAACCAGCTAAGTACAAACCGTGTTATTGATTCGTTTGATTCGTTGCGTGAATTGGATTTTGAAGGGCGTAAGCTTGACGCGTGGTATCGGGATACGCGGTTTGCATATTTGAAGGAGCCAGGGGAAGGCAGACCAGGTATTGAGAAGCCAGCGCCATTACCGCAAACAGACCTCCAACAATCAATCTCCAAAGCCAAAGCCTCTGGCCAGTCTTTTGATGAGTGGGTGAAGGGGCAGGGGGAACAGAGCTACAGATCTGCACACCAAGTTAATTCAAAAACAACCTCTCCTATAACTAAAATTGCCGATGGAACATTAAACTCCTTTGTTGATGAGTTTAAGCGTCAATATGGCTATCCTGCATTAAAATCAAAAGAGGTAAACAAGTTGAAATCCATTATCTCTAATCCAGAAGCAGACATTAAGATCTATAGAGCTTCTCCAAAAAATGAATTGAATGATGGAGATTGGGTAACTATTGATAAAGATTACGCCAATGATATTAAGAGACAGAATGGTGGCAAGGTTTATGAGCACACTGTGAAAGCGGAAGACTTGTTTTATCCAAAAACTATTGAGGGGTTCAAGGAATTACCGTCATTAAACAAATGGGGGGCATTCCAATATCAGTCTTCTAAAACCCGCTCCCAACTAAAAGCAGAGTGGGATAAGGTATCAACAAAAGAAAAATTTAGGGAAGGAGGACTGCCGGAGGAGGCTAGAACGAGGGCGGAGATTGAATCAATAAGGGCTGAAACTAGAGTGGAAGCCCGAAAAGGAAAGGCAGGAGCTAAATTAGACAAGAAGGCTAAGCCAAAGGGTGAAGTTAAAAGTATTACCCAACGAGTAAAAGAGAATGTCGATTTAATGTCACCACTTAAAGCCGTTTCAGAAAGAATCAAAAAAACCAAAGACATTACAGAGGATGATTTTATAGAGCTTGCCAAAAAGATAGAGAATAAGAACGCCACAGAAAAAGAATTTTACGAAGCTTCTATAGAGGTGGCAATGATGAGGGAAATAGTGGAATCTAACCCCGTTCGAGAGCTTTCTAAATATGAGTCACGTACTACTGGTGAGCTGGCTGAAGTGACCGGAAAGGGTAAAGGAGATTTTGCAAGAATGGGAGACCAAAAAATGCAAGAACTAGGGTTTAAGGATTCTGAAGAGGCTAGAGAGGCATACCAACGATATTTAGTGCAAAAGGATAAACTGGCACGCTTGCAGGATAAACTTAAAGAAGTGCGAAAAGAGCGGGGAGCTATTGCAAAGGGTGAGGCTTTAATGGCTATCGCTGTAGATTCAAGGCGTAAAAAACTGGCAGCGATAAAAGATCATTACAATCTTACTGATTTTGAATTATCGAAATTGAGACAAGGTAAAGACTTAACTGCTATGACAAAGGAAGAATATGCAACTTTTTTAAGGGATGTTGACTCAAAGGCTGCGGACATTTCAATTACCAGAGACGCAAAAAACCAAGTACAGGCATTTATTAGGGAGAGGGAATTTATTAAGTGGGAGAATTTGCAGGAGGCTATGAAGCTACCCCCTATTGAAGAGATGACAGTAAAGCAGCTACAACAATTAGAAGACGCATTGAAACCTTATGCTAAGGGGGATGAGTTTTTGCCGGTGCGTATGTTGGAGACGATTAAAAACACCGACTTGAAGGGTGTTAAAACGAACCGTGAAGTGATTGAAATATTGGCAAAGAAAACCGGAAAACCATTGTCTGAAATGAATATAATAGAGATGGGTGAGTTTGATGGATTTAGGGGTGATTATGCATTGAGCAAACAAAATCCATTCTTTGATTTATTGGTGAGGCGTAAGGTAGAAGGATTTTTAGAAGCTGATGCACGCGCATATGAGTTGATTGATAAGAATAATGCGTTGGTACGCAAGGCACGGGCTTCTGTCCAACGGGGCGTATTGGATAAGTTGATTCCCGAAGATCCACAAATAAAAGAGTGGATAGAAAATGTGGATAATCGCGCGGAGTTGGGCAAGAAGATGACTCCCGAGCAATTGGACGCTGCAAGTTATCAAGATAGTGTTTACCGTGCTTATTACGATGAGATGGTTATTGATGCAGCAGGTAAAAAGTTTTCACGGTTTGAGGATAAATACTTCCCCCATATCCGAAAGGACTTTTTGGAAAATTGGAAAGATGACGGTTTGATCAAAGCGTTTAAGGAGACCCGTAAAGAGTTTGAAGATAATAAGGCTGTGAAGAATATTTTAAATAATCAGACGGGTGAAATTTTACCTTATGAAAAATGGATACCATTTGAGCAAAAGCGTACGGGTAAGTTAGTGCCAACTGAAAACACAGCAAAGGCATTTTCTGTTTATGTAAAGACCCTTGAACGTGCACGGTATTTAGATTCTTTGGTTCCTGAAATTATGGCTTATGTCCATGTTCTAAGCCCTAAAGGGTTAACACCTAGAGGATTAGAACTTGATTCGCAATTAAAAGAATTTGTAAAGAAGTGGATTAACACTAATAAGGGTAGAGTGCCGACGCTGGCGTTTGAGCCTGGTGGTGTGGTCGATTCAACAATTAGGGCAGGTGTAGTTGTCACACGCACGCTTGATCTTGCATGGAATTTTCCAACACAAGTGATATCACCAATAGGTGAACATATGATGACTTTGACCATGCTAAAGAAAACAGATTATGCAAAGGCGGTAGCACGGAGAGCGAGTAAGCAGGGGCAGAAAATCGTAAGTACTTATGAGAATTTTGTGGGACGTAGTTTTTGGAAAGATTTAACCGACCCATCGGAGAATCTGGGTAGTCAATTACGCAATACTATGTTCCCTCTTTATCACTTAGCAACGAAGAGTGCTAATGAGATTTTCTTGTTGGGTAAGATGACGGCTGAGGAATTTAAAACAGGAAAGATAACAACTAAACGTCTGGCGGATATTCAGTTGGAGATGGCTGAATATAGGCAGGTTAGAGGTATGGAATCAATTATAGGGAAGACCGGAGAGGCACAGGCATTTAAACAATACAAAGGCTGGGCTATCCCTGTTGCAACGGCAACGATACGCAATGCAAAAGACCTCTATAAGTTGACTGCAAAAGCAACGAAAGCAGGAGGTGTAAAATATGGATTTGTTACAGCAGCACAGTCAAAGGAAGCGGGTAAACTTTTCTTTTCCATCGCTTCAGGGCTCACAATATACGCACTTACAAGTGAGTATTACGAGGAGTTGGGAAAGAAGAAGAATAGAAGTTTTGCGGAAAATGTAATTTACAAAGGTATACGAGACTCATTGACTCTATTTGGCGCATTTGACCCCACGTTATGGGTGAAAACACGCGTAGGTGACTTTGCTTTGGATGTCGCTGTGATGTTAAAACAAGCCCTTACTATGGAGCGATATGCAGAATCAGGCAAATATGAAGGAGGGTTAAAAGCACCTGAAAGTGCTAAACGGATATTCACACCGGCATCGGTAAAACCATTACTTCCGGGGAAAAAAGAACCATACGAAGCAGCATCAGAATATATAAATGTTTTAACCAAAGAAGAACTTAGCGAGTTAAATGCGGAGCTTGATGAAGCCGTGGCAGAAGGGAAGTTGACAGAAAAGCAGGCAGATACAAAATGGGATAATATGAAGAAGAATCAACAAATAGCCAAGAAGATAAAGCAATTTAAGGATGAGGGATTGTCAAAAGAAGAGGTAAAAGAGCGTGCTACAAAGGCATATCTTGAGGAGAGAATCAATAAAACAACCGCTGAAAAGTTGATTAAAGGGTATTAATTACTTCACTTAATCCCAAATAACTTTGCCAGAATAAGTAGAACAGTTATACGACCAATTACGTTAAACCCTTCTCTAAAATATGAGATTTCCGTAATTAGAACAAATGAGATAAGGGTAATAGCGAAAAGGACAACCAAGATTTTTTTAACACCTTTCCAAAGATTTTTTATATCCATAATAAATATTTTAGCATAACAGAATTGCGATTTATATAATGTATACTGACTATGGCAACATATCCCGTTGAGTTCGACACCCCCCACAAAGGCAATGAATGGTTACAATACTACCAGCCACACAACGTATTTCATCCCGGCTGGGATTTGAACAAGGGGAAAGGCAACGCAGACCTTGGCAATCCCGTTGTGTGCCCTATATCGGGAGTGGTGACCTATGTCTCGCCTTTTGCTACGCGTCGTAATAATGCTAACGGTGGGCTAGGGTTGTTTATCGTGATCTATCACGCTTCTATTGACCGCTACACGCGTTACGCACACCTGAGTGACGCTGTGGTCGAAAAAGATGCCCGCGTCGAAGAGGGGCAGTTTATCGGACGTGTGGGCAACACTGGCACGGGTTCCGCTCATCTACACTGGGAGGTGTGGAAACCAGCGTTATTCTCTATCCAGAAGAACCACTTTCGCCCCTTCGCTTTTTATCCCAGCGGTAAATCTAAAAAATGGGTAGAGACATACTATGAAGACGGTTTAGCCTTAATCCAACAATTAAACATGTCCCCACACTACGCACAAAAACAGAGTGATCGCCTCGTCGCCCTCAAGTGGTGGAGCGAGGGGAAAGACCTCGATGGCCCCATGACACGCGGCGAGTTTGCCGTAGTAGCAGATCACCTGATAGACTATATCAATGACGTAAAGACCAAGCTGAACAAGCTACAGAATGAGCTACGATTACTCAAGATCGACTCTTAACCACTCAACCCCATGAACAAGAGACTTGAACGCGCGATTGTCCGTTTTCTCAAGACAGGAGCAGCAGCGATGCTTGCCTCAGTTGCGATCTTCCTAAAAGCTAACCCCGACGGGTGGCAGATGCCAGAGACCTATGTAGCTGGCATGTTGGTCGCCGCTGGAACAGGTTTAATCTCAGCAATGGAGAAATGGGCCACATGGCTCAGTGAAGAAGAATATCAGGCGACGCTGGGGAACGGGAAATAAAACCCTTTCTTGGAGTTGCCCGTGTCAGTCGGCCTTCCCACCTTTCCTCGCTTGACGTAAGGGATGACGTGGGGAGGTTTTAGCTACGAACCACGCCCTACCCTCTAACTTTTAGGCAACAAAAAAAACAACAATATGTGACGTTAGAACGAATTGCGTCGCCTAATGGCGCGAGAATCTTGTAAGAGAATTCTAACGTCACATACTATCGTTTTTATAGCTGGATTAAGTCATGTACCGCCTGTCTCATCGCGTCAACCTCCTCGTCTGGGGCAATGTACATTTCCCCAAAGGCAAGACTCTCGAAGAGTGGGGCGACTCGCTTACAATAGTCGTCGTCGTCTTTGACTGTTCCGAGTGAGCGCATGAGCATAGCTAAACCGATCTGCACTTGAGTGTAGAGCCTGTGCTGTCCTTCGTTAAGTTTAGGGTACTTGTCCTGCTCCATGTTGCCTTAAATTATACCCTCTTTTTTAGACTTCCCTAAAATCAATCAGGGGGTACTTGTAGAGGAGCATCTTTTTCTTGAGCAGGTAGATCGCAGTTTTAGCTCCTTTTACGTCCTCGACCACTTGGCGGCTATCTTCTATGTACAGGAAGTCCGCAACGTAAGCTATGGCCCTTTGCGCGCCCCATACGGGGTGTTTAAACTTCTCTTGCAGCTCAAACTTAGGTTGTAACTCAAGACGCGATATTTTCCCCGCTCGCTCTAGCAGTTTGAGCTCGCTGTATCTTGTGGCCTCTTTTTTGGAGGGGAAGACATGGTTGTCGATGATTGTTTTGCGGTTTCCGTACTTGTTGTACATGCCGTCATTGTACTACGAGACCGGACTTTAGTAAGAAGATCAAAATGCCGAAAACACGGCAAGTGTGATGTCCCACAGAACGGGGATAGCGCGCACACAAATCACGGATAAGGTGACAAGAAGTAGGAGCGGTATCCAAGCCACAACAGGGTCTGGGGGTGGATATTTCATAGGATCTAAAAGTAATAAGTTAGTGAATAGTGTGGCCTACCATGAGCATAACCTCAACGTCCTTTTCTCCTTCGCACTCTACAAGTAGCGAGCCTGTGGCGGTGAGCACGGCAACGAGCTTACCCTTTACATTTTCTCCGATTGAGACAGGTGCGCCGATCTTCATCTTGCTGGCGCACTCTTCTACTTCCTCGCGTGTGGCGAGTCGCATTTGTTCTTTCATGGATTATTCAGTTTAAAAATTACTTGCTCTCGGCAGGATAGGCGGGGTCTTCAATCTTCATAACTCGCTCAACTATCGAGCGTAGCCATTGGTTTTCCCTTTCTAGTGCGACAACAGTTGATTTTAAGCCTCGGACTATAGGAAGTGGGTCGCTTCCTTCAAGCGGCTCGTTTAGGTTAAACATATCAGTCATGTGTCTAGGTATTTCAATCATACCTAATGCTGTGCGCAATTCACTTCCCACAGCTCTTTTTGCCTCGATTGCTCCTTGTTCCAACTTTTTATTGCCCCATTCTTTAAGACCTTCTAGTATTAAGTGAAAATCATCTTTGTAGTACGAAATCCCTGTAAGTTCTTTAAGGTTGTAGAGGAATTCTGAGTATTTCTGTTCAATCTCTGTAGTTTTTCCCATAAATTGTTGAGTTATACCGCCCCCACCAGCGGATTGATATTTGCGGGGTTATTTAAGTAATTTTGCTCGAAGTGATTGCATAGTTCGCCACTCTCGCCCATCTATAACTTCTTTTTCACAATCCACGCATGTATAATTCTGAAATTGATCTAAACTGGCCTCCCCACAGTAGGGGCATTTTTCAAGTTCTGCCTCACAATTTTCGCAGTCGCAATCACAATCCACAAATTGCATCGGCTTCGTGTCCTTAAATTGGTGCTCCAACTCTAGTAATTTGATTTGATCTTCGTTCCCAAATTCAGGTCTCATACATCCGCTCTCGGTTCCGCCGAGTCGGGGTTAAGTAATTCTGGGTTTTCATAGATGTTGCCGATTACTTCACAAAGACAATCTATAAACTCGTCGCGGCTCCAAAAGGGGTAGAAAGCACCATTAACAAACTCGACAACTCTAAGGCTACCATCTGTTGCCTTTAGTACATCGCCCTCAAAAATCTCGCCTCCATTCTTGTCTTTGAGTCCGGTGTATTGTTGTGGAGATTTAAGTTTGCCCATTGGGGAATTAGGTGATGGAAATGTATTATCTTCTCGATCATTATATAGTTGTTTAATGTAAAATTTTTCGTATGTTTCGTCCCAAAATCTGAATTTAATTCCTCTCATTTTCTGTGGGGTTAGATAGTATGGCATTCCATTTCTAGGACTTTTTCATAAAGCCAGCGAGCAGGAATAACACCTTGTACCGTCCTGCCCGCCATTTCGGCATTATTATAAATTGCTTTCGCTACCCTTTCTCTCTCTTCAAGCTTTGCTTGTTCAATAATACTACCTACGTTTATCTGTTTTAAGAGGTCATTCACATCAACAGTCCATCCAGCTCCATGATGATCGTCAGCTAAGCGATAATTAACATCACTCTTCTTTATCCAGGCCACTAATGTTTGCCTTAGGTTTTCCTCGATCAGTTGCTGTGTTGTCATGTATAGTAAAGTTAGTATGGTTTAGCGATTTTCGATAACTTAAGGCTCATTGATGTGATATTGATATTTCCCTTTTGCGTGTTTTGTTATACCTGCTTCGTCCCTAAGTGCCATTAAACCAACTCGTGCCGCTCTCAACCTTGTATCTAGATCTAAAGTCTCGCAAAACTCCGATACAGTTTTACCGTCAATGAACCTTTCTCCGTTCCGTACTTCAACAGGATAGTTTTTGCCATACACGTTACATTCTCCTTTTTCTCTCTCATGTTGATATATACCGCATCGACAACATATCTTATTAGGTGGGTTTTCTTCCTCGAAAGATTTTGCTGCTTTCCTCGCTGCTTTCTTTAAAGCATCATCCACAAGAAACGCTGGTCGTCCTGGTGATGTTCTTGCTTCTTGCCTGGAGGCTTCTAGGATCTCCATAATATGCCGTCTGAGTAGGCCCTTGGACATCGGTACGCTCTTGGTCGCGTCTCTCACCAGCAGATCTATCTTCTCCTCAAGGGTATGGGTGTCCTTGCCGCACTCGCACTTTGTTGTTTTGGTCATGGGATAAGTGGTTAAAGTTGATCTGCCTCCTTTCTGAGCTCTTCGATCTTGGCTAAAATCTTGGCCTTCTTATCGTCTCGTGCGGTGTCTTCCGTCACGTCGATACCCGTTATATCTTTGAATATTTGCGCGTCGAACTCGGGTATAGAGGTGAGCATATTCTTGCGCTCTCGCGGCAAGATAGCCCATAGGTTCGCCCACGCTTTTTTGTAATCATTCACCTTGAGGTAGCCGCCCATGACGTAAAATTGAGGCTGATCTTTCTTTTCTTGTTCGCTCATCCTGTTTTCTTCAATCCACTCGGTTATTCTAAGTTCGTAGTCTTCGTAGATTTTCGCGTCGAGTGTGCGGAGTTCGTTAAGACGAGCCGTCGTGACGGGCTTGTTGAAAACATGAAACTCTTTGAATTTGAGCTTGTAGCAATATAATAGGTTTTCGCACTTGTTGCAGTTGGACGAGCCGTCGCAGTTGTACGAGCCGTCGCAGTTGTACGAGCGGTTGCAGTTGTACGAGCGGTTGCAGTT
>Ga0210043_1001808_pt1 | contig 15999 bp, 13 predicted proteins | sample CryGeymet201501t_FD_183990 | JGI IMG/M metagenome (GOLD analysis project Ga0210043, IMG submission 183990) | Groundwater microbial communities from Crystal Geyser aquifers in Utah, USA - Crystal Geyser metaG 2015-01t (SPAdes) (version 2) | ecosystem: Environmental > Aquatic > Deep subsurface >... | reverse complement strand
GCTTGATGATGCCGTGGCTGCGCGCCTCTGCATACACGCCGCTGGTGGGTGGCGTCTTGGGGACCTTGATGAGCTGGACTGATGGGCGCACCAGGAAGCCCATGCCGATGAGCTTGTTGACATCCAGGTCATAGACGATTGGGCCGGTGGTTGCGCGCACCCAGATGGAGCCTGTGGGAAAACCTGAACCCTCATCCTCTGTCCAGATGGTGGCGCTGAGGCCAATCTTGTACATTGAGTCCAGCGCCTCAAGCACCTCACGCCAGCGCTCGCCCTCCAGGTGGTGCACCTCATCAAAGAACGCCACATCATAGGCCCTAAACAGGGTGGTGGTGCGGTCCAGCTTCTCACGCTCGCGTTCGATGCGCTCGGTGACGGGCTCGATGCCGACCTTGGCATCCAGCTTCCACACGCCGTGCTCGTTGACCTTGATCCACTCCCTTGGCTTGTACAAGCACGAGGCAATGCTGCGCTGCGCCTTGGCGATGAGCAGGTCAAGTTCGCCCTCTGTCGCTGTCGGCGGGGTGGAGGTCAGCGCCTGACGCACCCTCCTCTTGTGCCGCTTCAGCCGTGGCTCGATTGGCTCCATATTCCTGGCCAGTGTCTGGACGCTGGCGACTGTGATGCCCTCCTCATTCCATTCGCCGTCACCGATGGCCCCGATGGGGACGCGCAGCGTTGACTGGAACACTCTCTGCGTCTGCTTGAGCAGGAGGTCGGAGGTGACCAGAAACAGGGTGCGGAGCTTGAGCCGGTCAATGATGAGCGAGGCAATCACTGTCTTGCCACCGCGCGTTGCGACCCGCACCAGGCATTTGCCGGTGACGAGCCCTCGGTCAGCCACCACGCTGTCAGCAGCCTCCACCTGGTAGGGGCGCCCGGTCCACTCGGGATTCCAGTCAGTCTCAATGGGCGGATGCAAGGGGCGGCGCTGATCAATCCACCGCAGCCTCTCACCCCGCTCCTTGGCGAGGTCGATGAGATCGGCCGTGAGGCCGACAGGGGCACGGTATCCTCCGCCACGCGTGAGCGGGATGGCTGTCACCAGCCGTTCCTTGCCGTCCCAGCGGTGCTTCCGAAAGGCAGGAACGTGCTCATGGCCCTCCACCAGGAAGCTGGTGCGGGCGGACAGCTCGCGGATGAAGGGCATGGGCGCGTCCTTCACCACGAATGTCTTGTTGTCAAGGTACACGTCCACTGGGGATGCCTCCGCAGCTACCCTACAGCGGCATGAAGGTGCCCGCGCCCTCGGCAGGGTGTCCGTTCAGGGGTGGGTGAGTTGCCCGGTCTGCATCAGCATGAGCTGATGCTGGATGGCGGCACCCTGCTCATACTGGACGTACATCCCCATCCCCGCGCCTACGAGGGCGATGACGAGGGCGATGACGAGGCCAGCCGCGATGCGGCGCCACACGGCTGCGACGTTGTCTGCGTTCTTGTCGCGCTCAGCTTTCTCACCTTCAAACTTGGCTTTCCACACCGTGAGGTGGCGCAGTTCAGACTCCATCTCAGCCTGCTTGACGGTGATCGCTTCCAGGCTTGACATCTGGCCCTCCACATACTTGATACCGGCATTGACGGCAGCTATCTCGGAGGCCACAAGCGTCAACTGCCCACCCAGCCGACGCTCCAGCTCGCCCAGTGCTCTGTGGAACTCGGCCTCAGTCATCAATTGACCCTCATTGGCAAGTGCGGGCTGTATTGGACAGCCATCGCGACCGTCGTGCGGGGCTGCACTCATGTTTGCCTCCGGGGTATTCTACCCCGTTTGAATTGGATGGGCCTGGCAGTCTGGGCTGCCTCCAGGACAGGGCACGCACTGCCCGGCAGGAGCGCCAGCTGCCAACCAGCGCGAGTGCTCATGCGCCAGTTCGACAGCCGTCATCAGGTCACGCATCCCGGTGTCCAGAGCCCTGTTGGAACGCTGGAATGCCAAGAGGGCGAGCTTGCTGGCCGTGCCCCAGTCGCCGTCAACGCCGTCCTTGTTGGGGCCGTAAGCACCAAGGTTGTAGCCCAGGTCCACGAGCATCTGCTGCCAGTCGCGGTCACTCCGGGGCAGCCTCAACCCCGTCGCACGCCGGTCCTCCACCAGCTTCTGGAGGCGCTTGCCCGGGCAGTTGTCCTTGCCGAAGTGGTAGTGACCGAAGGTCTGGGTGGAGTCCAACCCCAGGAGGTCGGCCAGGGCGGGCAGGAGCCGGTTGAGGGCAGTGAGCTGCGCCTCGGTGGGGCCGCGCGCCTTGCCCCTGTAGGTAGGCCCATCGAAGTCACCGATGACGCAGATGGCCAGGAAGTTGGTGTTGGCCCGCGTGCCCGGGATGGGGTTGGCGTGCCCGCCCTGGCTCCAGGTGATGTCCTCCAGGTCGTTCATCAGGTTGACCTTGCCACCCGGGTCGATGATGAACGTGTAGCAGGCACGGGGGCACCCGGTGGCGCTGATGTGGTTGGGGCCGATGTGATAGGCATTGACGCCCTCGGCGCTTCCGACGCCAGCGGACTGGTGGATGACGAGGCCCTGGATGGCCGACTCACTGCCCTGGCCCTGCTCATCCGCAGGGAGCACGAAGCGGCGCGCCCACTTCTTGGTGCCGTGGCGTGGCAGGTCATCGCGCCGGTCCACCAGCTGTGGGACCTTGGATGTGAGGCGCATGATGAGGTCATCGCGGGTCATGGTGCGCTCCTGTGTCTGGTCGTGCCATGCGCACTACCGGGATCGAGCTTCGATGGTTTTGTGCTGGATGAACAGTTGTTTCCACGTCTCTGCCAAGACCTCACGTTGCGCCTTGAGCCGCTGCTCCTCTGCGCGCAAGCGCTCCACCTTCTGCCGCTGCTCAGAAAGGGCCAGCTCTTCACCAGCCAGCTGGGCGCGCAGAGTGTCATGGTTGACTTTGAGCGTGCGCATGATCCCAGCGACAGGGGACAACCCCTCTGGCGGGGCGTGGATTGCTGCCTCCAACTCGTGCTGGGTGATCTGTGTGTGCGCAGAGGTCAAGGAATTCTCCTGTCCCATTGTGGCCAGATGAGAGGTCATGTCAGAAGATTGGCGGTGGAGGCAGCGATCAGGTAGAAGGTGTTGGTGCCGCTGTCAGATATTCCAGTTGCGCCGTCAATGATGTTGCCGATGATGAGGCAGTCCAGTGCTGCGCTATCAATGACCACATCAGCTGTTGTTCCGCTGAGGACATTCCCCACAATGGCGACTTCATCACCGTTGCAGTAGATGTCACCGGTGCCCACCACATTGCCCACTGCCACCCCGTCCAGCACATTCAAGCTGAAATTGATGCTCGTGCCTACCACATTGCCCACCACCACGGCATTGTCATTGGTCACATACACATCCCCACTGGCATAATTGCCCACCACCGTCGTTTCAAAGCTATTGGTGATGTTGATGCTTCCCTGCTGGGTATTGCCCACCACAGTGAGCCAATCAGTGGTGCCCATGGTCAGCGATCCGCCGCTGTTCCCCATGTATGTGCTGCTGTAGCATGTGGGGAAATAGGCGCCAGGGTCATTGCCCACCACGTTGCCCATGATGGCCACTGACGCAAGAGAGCCACCATTGATGCTGTAGGAACCAGCAGCACTATCAATGGCATTTCCGAACACCGCCTTGTACGACTGGTCAACATACAGCGCAGTGCTGGCGCCTGTTGGTTGCTCCAGGACATTGCCATAAAATGTGGAGTAAAGCCCTCCAACATAGTTGACCACCGTGGCGCCACTTGTGGACGACATCAAGATATTGCCGTCAAACGTGCTGTATCCAATGCCGCTATCGACAGACAGTGCTGTACTCCCCGCATCGACGATGTTGCCGCTCACGACAGCATACCGCAGGACGGCACTTGTGTCCCCTCCAAGCACGATGCCTTCATACACATTGTAGATGTAGTTGTTCAGGATCTGGACGCCGCGAGCCGTCACAGAGCCCGAACCAACATCCACCTCAATCCCGTTGTGCCCCACGTTGGTTTTGCCGCGCCCTCTCACAGTGTTCATGGCAATAAAGATGCGAGAGCCTGTGGTCTGCGTATCAGGCTTGATGTGCATTACTGGCTGAGAGGCTGATGCCGAACGGTTTGCGTGAAGCATATTACCGGTAATCCGGACATCTTGGACATTGGCGCTGTAGTCCCCAACACCCACCACCGCAGCGTCTGTCACCATGTATGACGTAAGATGGCAATCGCTGATCCACAGGCCAGTCATCCCCAGGGAGCGATACAGCTGGTCATTGATAGTCCCCCTGATGTTGTGGATACGCACCTGATCCCCGTTGATGCCGACATAGCACAGCCCACCTGCGGCATAATAAGGACCCACCCCACTGCTCTGCTCCATTATGATATCGTCTAGCGTAACATCATAGATGTAGCCAGCAGCATACACAGCGGCGTCAGTTGTGAATACCCAGCATCGCTCCATTTCCACGCCAGTCACATACCCGTTCCCCGAGTCATATATGACGTGTGGCAAGTTGCCAGTCGTATACCACCCAGCGACATTGAATGCGCATCCGCGGAATGCCAGTCCCTGGATGGCGCCAGTCCCCTGACTGGATACCACGGCACACACACCTGATGCCGCAATGCCGCCATATTGGAATGTCAATCCCTCAAACACCCAGTTGAGCACGCCGCCTGTTGCCGCCACACTGAACAATGAATTGACATGCGACCAGATAATGCGCGAACCCTTGTGCAGATTGTATACTGCATTCTGAATGCCCCTTGTCGCCCGCAGCCCTGACGCCCCCTTGAAGGTCACGCCATGCGGGTAATGGTAAACCTCACCCATCTCTGCGCTGACTGTGACATCTCCAATAATCTCAATGGTGGCGCAGGGAGGTGAGGCAGCTGACTGCTGCAGAGCGTACACGCGAGCGAGTGCCTCGCCCAGGTCTGTGTATGCGCCTCTGTGGTCAGGCTCCTCTGAGACAGTGAGAGTCAGCGGCTTGTTGAACTCCTTGACCAACCAACCGATGTCGATGATCATGTCCAAGAACCCGCCGCCATCAGTGCGCACCAACGTCAGCGGCACGCGACCGCCAGTGTTGGCCGCGTCAAAAGTGGCATAACCAGCAATGAGGCCTGTGCCTGGATCCCAAGCGCAGTATGACACACTGGCAATGCCCAGCCCAGTCAGCGTGGAATTGGCAACCGTTGCGAGTTTTCCCGCGCTGTACACTTCTCCAGCGCCATATGTGAGAGTGGCGGTGCCGATGCCAGAGGTGACCGACCTTGTGATCCACCCCTTGTGCAGCATGCCGCTGAACATATTTGTGGCCTCTGCCATAGTCGTAAGCAGGGGCTGGGCACTGAAATCAAATGTGCGCGGCGCGCCGCCACCACTGACAGTCCCGATGTAGGCAAACCCAGCCAGAGTTGCCACAGAGGCAGAACGGGTGATGACCGGCCCCATGATTGCCACAGCATAATCAGCGGCAGTGGTGGACACGACTGACTGACCAAGGGTGCCTGTGGTCGTGGCCTGGTTGCCGCTGATCGTCACCGTCTCGATGGCCGTGGCATCAGACGGGCTCTCAGGGTTCACCAGCCAGATGATCGCCGTTCTGCCAGTGAAATCATCGCTGGCGTCCAGGGTGTGATTGCCTAGCGTGAATGTGATGGAACCGCCATTGTCCACGGCAACGCTTGGCTCATCGACATGGGCCAAACTCAACTCGTGGTAGTCATATTCAGGCGAGCCGTCTGATTGGTTGACGGCCATTGCCTGCGGCACCATGCCTGTAGTCGCCGCCATGGAATAGTTGACAGCAGCATCCTCGAATGGCACTTCATTAGTGTAAATGCCACCTGCCGCCTCGCTGATGACCGAACCACCGCCATCCACGCCATACATGGCGCCGAAGTCCAGCATATTGACGCCACTGCCATCGGTGACACCAACGCCTGCGAACCAGCTACCGACATCTGTAACGGGCGTCTCCCCCGTGGTCATCGCCTTGGTGTGCCGCTTGATGCCATCTTCCAAATAAGCCAGGAAGCGGGTTCCTAGTCCCACTGACCCTAGCACGCGACGAGTGAACAGGTTGATGCGTTCGGCATTGGTCACAGGCATTAAATGATCTCCGCCAGGATGCGAACGTCGTCAATGTACCACCCCTCGCCAGTAGCCACAGGGGTGATATTGGAATTGAAGTGTGCACGTAGTGCCACCGCAGCCTCGCCAGCCGCCCAGTCAGTGATATCTGCCCGATAACGGGTCCATGCCACCAAAGGCGAGCCGCCAACCGTCTCAACAGTCGTGAATGTCTTGACTAACAGACCGCCAATGAGAACTTGAAGCTCAGCTGTGTCATTGGCATAATCCAGCCGCGTCTGTTGCCACCATTCAGCCCAGATACGGTGCGTGGATGATGACAACACGCTACAATCCACTGTGGGCGAGGTTGCATAATCATCAGCACTGACCCCTGCATAGTCGCCAGCCACGCCCCAGGGGAAGTATCCAATCTCAGACTGTCCGTTATACAGGGAACCTGCCCCGTTTGCTGAGAGATACCTGAAACTGGTGTTGTGCCAGCGTCCAGTGAGCGTCCAGTTGGACCACACATTCCAACCAGCCGGGGTGAAGTCTGTCCAAGAAACTGATGCAGGCAATCCCTCGACATCACGCGAGACATCACCTGCCTCGATGGTGTCAGTGTACATCCCGTGCTCGAACACCAGGACATTGTCCAGGTAAAGGTCGTCAGTGCTTGCCGTCAGGTCCACAACAAAGTCACCTACAGCTGGGTGGGTCGCCGGTGACAGTACGTGGTCGATGTAGGCAACCCCATCAACCCATGCCTGAATGCGTATCTCTGTGGCCGTCTCCAGGAATGAGTGAATAACCACCCCCACCGGGTCATCAACGGGCATGGTGGGCAGTGCCTGTGAATCAAGGGTGGTTGGGACACCTCCCGAGATCTGGATCAACTCCAGCGTATTTGCGTCATTGTCCAAGACAATGCTCAAGAAGTTGTTGCTGTCAGCCTTCCTGAATACCCATCCGCACGTGACAGAGGTGCCAACCAAACGGATGCTCGTGTGCCACGTGACGGACTCCAACGCGTCAAGTCCAAGCGCATTGAGCTGATACTCTCCACCTGCCGCAAACAGGCCACGATAACTGACATCATCCCATACAGGGCCATCCCCTGCGATGGTGGCCCATTTGCCCAAGCCGAGCTGGAAGTCATCAACGAAAGCAGCATAACATATGCGGATTGCCTCGCCCATCGGGCGATTGAGCTTCACCAGCTCGTGGATCAGGTCCCTGTCCGGGCTGTCCTCATCCATGATCCAGACCAGGGACAAATACTCATCCTGATCACCATAGGTCTGGCCGACCAGCCATGGATCCACGCCGCCAATGCCCTTCATGCCGATGATGGACTGGTCCACCTCAACGCGCATGTAGAACCAGCTCCAATACAGCACATCACGACCAGTGAACAGGCGCACGGCATTCTTGATGCCGGCGGGCGTTCCTTTTTGCTTCCACAGGGAGGAGCTAAGCCGGATCACCTTGCGCTTCTGCAAGTCAGCCAGGCTGTCAGTGATATGCTGGAATGACTTGGTCCACCCCACTACCCACAGCAAATAGTCCAGTGCCCATGAAGGGCATTGGTCGATATCAAACAGGTCCAGGAGGGCTGCTTGGTCTGCCTGTGTCCGCTCAAAGGCCTGCTGGATGCCTCCAACATAACCCTCCAACACGCCTCTGTCATCAGCATCCCTGAGCGGCTTGATCAGGAAGCGATAGACATCGTGCGCAAAGCTGGGGTTGATCTTGGCCATCAGCTCACTGTAATCAACAGGGTGCCCTGTGAAGGCAGCCCCTCGGCAGGGATGGCAGTTGGGGCTGCAGGCAAGGTCATGGTGACGCTGGTGATGGCACTATCAGTGTTGTAGATGGCCGCGAGCACCTTGCCGTCAGGCACATCCTGCCCATAGTCCCAGGTGTGCGTTAGGCCATCGGCATCCACAGCCAGCGGGCTAAGAAGCCCAGCGAGCGCCGTTTCAATGGACTCCTGGTTGCCGCCCGCCACAGTTGCGGTAACGTCGATGGGCACGAGGGTGGCGTTGCGCACATACACCACCTGGTTGGCAACCATCACGCCGGATGTGCCCTTGCCGTCATCACCATTAAAATACTCCTCCATCCCCAGCCTGTAGGCGCTGGAGACAGCGCCGCCGTCAGGCCCCACGACGTACAGCGTGACCGTCTTGGCGCCATAGGCGCCCTCGATGGCTTTGGCGCGCTGGACGGGGATGGTGCCGTCGCTCGCCACCCACTGCGTGGCCAAGAACTCAGCATCTTCAGGTGACACTGCCCGGCTCATGGTGCGAAGGTCAGCTGGCCCCTCCAGCTTCACCAACTCCAGGTCGCTCGCGGTTGCGCCGCGCCGGGCCACCCAGCCTGCCGATGGCTGGGGGTTGTAGACCTTGCGCACAAAGGCGAGCCCGCCCCTGATGCGGACGATGGTGGAGGAGCCGACATTGCCATCAGTCTGGGCATCGGTGCGGTACACAGCTGTGATGGTGGAGGCGATGGGCGGGATGGCGGCGTTGATGCCGTCACCGAAGATCACCGTGGCCTCTCCATCGCTGTTCACCTCGGTCCTGTAGTGCTTGTCAATGGAATTGCTGTTCAGGAAATTGTCCACCTCGGTCCAGGCGGCGATACCCACCATGACGAGGATGGTGCCCGCAATTACGTTATCATTGCCCAGCGTGAACCGCTGCGACTGCGAGCCGTCACTGGTCCCCAGCGCCGCGTCGGTACGGGTGCGCCCCTGCGTGACCGACACCTCGGCATAGAGGTTGCCCTTGTCCCAGTGCACCCTGTCGATGACCGGCGCGGTTGGCGTGGAGACGCTGACCACAAAAAAGCGGATTGGGTAGCCGGTGAAACCGTTGATCTCGACAGGATCCCAGTCATACTCGCTGGTCTTGGGGAGCGTCCAGGCGATGTCGCCATCCTCAATGAGGTCCAGCGTCTCATCATCGAGCCCGGGCACATCGTACCAGTGGCTGCCCACCGTGTAGTCACCGGCATCAGTGGAGGGCGAGGTCTGGCCCAGGAAGCCAGTGGTCATGATGTAGTTGTTGGCGCCGTCCCACTGGATGACAGCGTCCTCGCTCGCGCCGGTAGGGTTGTACTCTACTGCCACCGTCCTGCCAGCTCGTGAGGCATTCGGGCTCAGCCCCAATAGGGAATCCACCACGACCTTGAGCTGCGTCCCTGCTGTGGCTACGCTGTCAGGAGCAGCATCGCCAACGTCGTCCTTGTACACCTCCCACACACCGGTGACGCCGGCCATCGGGGTGGTCATTCCGGCCACCCTCAGCTTGTTGGTAAGGGCGCTGGAGTGCATGAACACGATGTAGTCGCCGCCACCAGGGACCGCCGGCAGCGCAGCCCAGGTCGATGCATCAGTGTTGGCCGCAGCAGTGCGGTCGGTGAAGACCGCAAGGTCAGCATCATAGACACAGACCGTACCCAGCTGGTCAGTGCGGTCCACATCCACTGCGCTGTCGCTCTCAAACACCACCGGTTCCTCGTCAGAGGTGCGCTTGGTGCTGAACAACGAGTTGTCCTGCGCGATGGTCGTGGTGCTTACCAACGTCTTGGTGAGCTGGAGCACCACATGACTCTTGGCCGGGATGTCGCCAGCGACCTTCCAGCCAATGAGCGCCATGTGGGCAACCACGGAGTCGCGGAGCTGCGATGTGGGCATCAGCGTCTCGTGGGCGACGATGTCCAGGTTGACGTTGTTATAGTGGCCCACGAGGGCGAATGCCCGCAGGAGCTGGATGGCCGGGTCTGCCGGGTTCTCTGTGCTAATCTCTGGCACATTGGTCCGCAGCCAGATGATCAGCGCCTCCAGAATCTGGGGATAGTAGCCGCCAGTGGGGTAACTGAAGTCAGGGACCTGGATGGAAGCGGCCATGTCAGCCGTCCTGTTGCGTGATAGGGATGTTAATAGCCAGTTCCTCGTTGGACTCCACGCTGATGAACACCACATTCATGGTGTTCTCGCCATTCTCGCCCTTCTCAAAGCTCACAGACTTGAGAACAGCCAGGTTGGTCCTCCCCAGGTAGAGCTTGAACATCTGCTGGAGCTTGCGACGCACCTGACCCTTCCACGCGCCATCGCTGGACAGCTGGAACACAGCCTCCAAGCCAATTCCCACATCTTGGAACGGATTATCGCTATCGCAATCGGCAGCATATGTGCGGACCAACTGGGTGATGTACTCATCACCAGCCAGCAGCTTCAACCCGCCATCACCACCAATGGCAACGGGCATGGCGAGCCCTGATGCTTCACCTGTGGCATGCACGCTCATGCGCTATGCCTCCTTGCGCAGGCCAACGACCTGGTTGAGGGGCTTACTGTAACTGAATTGGCCTGATCGGGCAAGACCAAACTGAGCAACGCGCTCACGAGGCAGCACATGGCCGTGGCTACAGTCCATCCAATTACTCCGCAAATAGCAGGGAGGAACTGAATGACCCTGCTTGCAGTGATGCTGCCAATGCTGCTGTGTTCGGGGCTGGCAAGGCGATCAGCCCAACCAGCTCAAGGAGACTAGTCGCCAACAGCGCCTGGAGTCCAAGGGCGCCATCGACAAGGACAGGGGTGCTAAGCCCCAGTTGGTCCACCCTGAACTCCCCCACATCAGCCAGCACAGAAGTGGCTGAAAGCTTGATGGCAGAAGTAGATGTGAGGTACACGCCATCTTTGTCCATAACCAGCGAGTTAGTGCCGCCTGCGTGGCTGATGGACAGTTGTCCCAACTCACTGCCAGTCGTATCATCCCACAGCAAGACATGGCCGCGACCGGTCTTGATCCCACGCCGTTGCGGATAATTGATCTGAAATTGAGCATCCACCGCATCATCGCCGCGCGACTGGACACAAGCCTGCCACCTGATATTGGGTGCCACCACGGAGCTGAACCCAGGGCGTCCATCATCTGGGGATGCTACCAACACCCTCAGCTCCACCACCACGCCAATGTCTGGGGTGAAAAGCCACCCACCATCACTGGCCTCGCTGTTGCTGCTGGACAGGAATGGATATAACGGCTCCACCCAATTGGGCAGCTCGCCCTCGGAGGGTGCGAGAGTGCCGCATTGGACCTTCAGCCGCCCTCGCTTCTCCTCATCATGGTTGTCAGTGACTATGCCATAGTGGATCTCGATGGAATGCCCTTGGTGCATCAAGTCACTACCTTGTTTGCATAGAACTCACAGACGTACCCAGACATTGCATCAAACACGTGGCGAACAGTGGTGAAGTACCATTCACCTCCCAACTGCACCCCCAACCCGACAAGTATGTGGGTGTGCCCAGCCTTCAACACCTCCAACCCGGCTGTCTTGCCGCGCCCGGTGATGAACTGGTCCTTACGTGCCCTGAAGAAGCTCTCAGCATACAGCTGCGCATCCTCTGCACTGTCGAAATGAATGCCAGGCACAACCTCCACGTTGATGCCACTCGCTGCGATGCGATAGGATGATGAGTTGATAATCTCATCCTCCAGGAGGCCAGAGCCAGTGAACTTGATTGACTCGCCTTCCCCCTCCTCCTCCTTCAACTCCATTTCTTCCCATGTGCGCGTGTCCTGGTCGAAATACAGCACCTTCACAGTTGATGGCAATCCGGTTATTGCCATTTCAGGCTGGAATGACAACAAGGTGGACTGTTGGCCCTGGTTGTACACGAAGGTGTACTGCTTTTGCTGATCCCAGATGTCCGGTCCCCACCAAAGCTCCCAGGTGTTCAGGTCCTCGCTCCACCGGACCTTGACATCATAGCCGTGGAGGCGCGCGAGCCCCTGGACCAACTCCCAGTCAGTCATCCCCTTCTTTTTGGTGGTGTTTTTTTCAATTCCGACGCGCACAAAGCCGCCTGTGGCAGCGCCCTCGATGGACTCGCTGGATTCGATGTTGGCGATGAAGGCATAGCGGTTGGCAACAGACAGCACCACGTCACTGTGGGCCGTGTCCTCCCAGACCTCGCCCTGGCGGCAGGCCTCGCCCTCCATCATGAGGACAGAGGCGTCATAGGCCATGATGGTGAGCATTGCCGGGCCATCTTCAGGGAAGTTAGGCAGAAAACGCTGGATGATGCCTGCACCCACCAGCTTCTCCTCGGCACCGTAACCCATGTGCACGAGGATAGTGTTGCCAGGCTGGAACACCTTAGAGTCAGTGAAGGCAAAGAAGCCGGTGTAACCACTGCCAAGCACGTCCTCCTGCACATTGAGGACGGTGAGCGTGATCTTGTCGGCCATGTCCACCGTCTGTTCACATGTGCACTTGGTTACATACTTGGTGACGTCAGCGGACAGCTCGGTGCCTTCCACCGTGATCCTGATCGTTGGTTGGAGGCTCTCATATGCCATCAGACGCTACCCCAGAGGCGGTGCGACCTGTAGTCAGCGCTCCGCTTGTCGAGGGTGGAGCGAAACAATTCCTCCTGACTGGCGCCCCTCCTGAGTGCCAGAGACTGGCGCTTGGCATTGTGCTCACGACGCGCCGTGGCCTTGGGTACGATGTGGAGCCGATCGCCCTCGGTGAGGCCGGTGACCTCATACCCAGGGTTGCGTCGGCGCAGCACCTCGCCCAGGTTGGCATCGCCGTACAGACGCTTGGCGATGACCTCGAAGGTGTCGCCCAGCTTGGCATAGATGATGAGCGACTCGCTAGCGGCCACAAGGTCGGCAACAGCATATTCCACATACCGCGCCATCTCAATGCGGAACATGACGCCGCGCAGCGAAGCCGGCTTGGCCCCCAGCAGATACTCAGGTCTGGCGCTGTCGTAGCGGATGCCGCCCACGGAGCGCACCACCACGTCCTGCTGGTAGTCCTCTGTCCAAGTGAAAGTGAACACGTGCGGACGCCCCAAGTTCTCATCCACCCGGGGCAGGTTGCGGATGGTGTCCACCAACTCCTTGATCTCGTCAGCACCCGCTCCGGTGCCAAACACGCCAGCATGCTTGGCCCAGACCTTGGCGTCAAAGCTAATGGTCTCCAGCGAGCCACGCATAAACTGGAGGATGGGCTGCTGAAGGCCCAGGGTGGCGACCTCAGCCCACTCACCGCTGACATTCTCAACAAGATTGTTGGGCCTGAACTGGCCTTCCACCCCGACGCCCGGCACATCAAGGCTTGCAAGTGTCCATATCACCTCCTTCTGGAAGATGTTACCGAGGCCCACCTAGCCCTCCCTGCCCGCTCACCCAGGCACAAGGACACCCGGCTGCCCACCACGCTGCCACGGGGGCTGCCCGGGGGTGTGTGCCTGGGTATCGGTGTGGGTCTGCATGTGCGGTGCCTCCTGCATGTGTTTCTGTTGACGCCTGCCACTATGGCAGGAGGGCGGCCCCGTGCTCCAGGATCATCCGGCGCTGCCACGGCTGGCTCGTGGCCCCGGTCCTGTCCTTGATGTCCTGGTGGTGAGATGCCGTCGCGATGGCGGCCTCACGCCCATCGACTGACAACCGGGTGTCGATGTTGATGGAGCGCTTGTCCTCGTTGACCACAGTCACCTCTGGGTCAGGAGGCGTGACCATGTCTGCCCCGGTGCGCTGCATCAGATCCAGCAGTTTGGTGCTGAGGCCTGCGGCCTTGTCCTGCGGTTCCATCCACTCGGGCATCGGCGGATCTGCGATGAAGTCCTGCACCCCGCTGATGGCAGCGTCAGTGTCGATGCCGAACAGCTTGAACATCGCCTGGCTTGCTGGGTTGCTCACCAGTGTCTTGTACATATCCAGGATGGAGTTGATCGCGCCCCTTACCGTTGACGTCATCATCAAGGCCATCCCCCAGAAGATCCGCCCAAGGCTGGATGATAGCGTGTCTGCGCCTGTGATGAGGTCCAAGAAGCCGCCCAGGAAAGTGTCCAGGGCGTTCATCAGCGGAACCTGGAACTTGACGAAGACAGCCACACCCCACTTGGCTAGGTATGCGGTGGCCGTGAAGAGCCAGCCGGCCAGCTGCGCCACCCACGCCACGACGGTCCCAACGGTCTGACCGATGTCTGCGAAGCTCGCGCTGGTCTGCGGCCCCTCACGCTGGAACAGCTCCATGATCGAAGCACCAGCCTCCTTCAGCGCTTCCAGGCCAGGGGCGAATGCCGCCTCAATCACCGTCCAGTTGGCCATGAATGCCGTCTTGGCCGACTCCCACATGGTAGTCAGCGCGAGCCAGAGCCCGCCGATCAGCTCCATGAAAGTCGTTCCGTGGCCCTCTGCCGCCAAGAACATCGCGCCCAGGGCGGCTGCGCCGACGGCCGCGACGGCAGCGACGGCGATGAGGACAGGGATGAGCGCATCGCCCAGCAGGAAGCCTACCGCTGCGATGGCAGCGATGGCGAGGGCGACAGGGGTGAGTGCGACGGTGAGCGCCACCACAGCCGTGGTGACGATACCTGCTGTCTTGGCCCAGCTGGTGCTGCCCCCGCTGAAGGAGGCAGTGATGCCTCTGATGCTCTCGTTGACCCAATCGAGCCCACTTGCGATGCCATCAATGCCGTCACTGATGCCTCGGCCAAAATCTGCCGCAGCGCCCTCGCCCTCCCCAGCCATCCCCATGGTGACTGCCTGGATCAGCTCGGTGACATTGGTCACAGCTTCCTTGAGTTGGTCGTTGAGTGGCGCCATGGCCTCGATGCTGAAGCCCTCCACTGCCGACTGCATCAGGGTGAACTGGCCCTTGAGGTTGTCGAGGCGCAGCTTGGCCATCGCCTCAGCAGAGCCCTTGGCGTTCATCAACTGCTCGGTAAGCTCTGCGAAGCGCCCAGAGGTGGCCATGTCCTTGAGGTTGGCAGCAGCCTTCTGCCCGCGCAAGCCGAACAGGTCAGCGAGAAGCCCAGCCGCCTCCATGTTCCCGCCAGACTCCGCTGCCGCCTTGGCGATGCCGTCCAGGACCTGTGGGAAGGGGAGCATGTCACCGTGCGCGTCCTTGAAGGCCACCCCCAGCTTGCCCAGCTTGCCCTTGGCCTCATCACTCATTGTGGCCATCTTGGTGAGCATCGTATTCATCGCGGAACCCGCCACTGAGGCGTCCAGGCCTACGTCCTGCAGGAGGGCAACGCCTGCGACGGTCTGCTCCAGCGGGATGTTGAACTGGCGCGCGGTGCTGGCGACGTTCTTGATGGACTCACCCAGCGAGCCGATGGTGCTGTTGGTCTTGCTCGACGCCAGCGCCAGCACGTCGGCAACGCGGCTCGCCTCGCTAGTCTCCAGCCCCATCCCCTTCAGCACGTTGGAGACGTGGTTGGCCGTCTCTGCCAGGGAGTCACCGGATGCGGCAGCGGCGTTGAGCACGCCCTCGATGCCACCGCCCTCGCCGTTGGGACCGATGATGTCCACGACGTTGAAGCCAGCACGGGCCATCAGCTCCATGCCCTCACCGACCTGCGTGGCGCTGAACACAGTGGAGGCGCCCAGCCGCTTGGCTGTCTTCTCCAACTCACTGATCTCGGAGCGCGGCTTGAGCATCACAGCGCCCACGGCGCTCATCTGCTGCTCGAAGCTCGCTGCCTTCTCACCCATCACGCCGATGGCTGCCGTCAGAACGCCGCCAGCCGCTCCGATTGCCCCCATGGCCATCGCCACGCTTCCCAGTTTCTGGGACAGCGCGGCTGACGCCTTGGTGGTGGAGGTGAAGGCAGCACTGACAGAGCGGAGGGCGGCCACGGAGTTGCCGACGCCCACCTTGATGACTGCTCCCAGCGCCATCGACTGCATGAACGGCATTTCTGTCTACCTCCGTGGCTTCTTGGCCCTTGCCCTCGCTTCCTTCAGCCGCTCCTCCTCGCTCACCTTCTGCTGGTACAACCTCTTGAGGTGCCATCTTCTGACGCTGCTCGTCATCTGTTCGCAGTGAAGGGAGTTGAAGTGACCACCATAGGTGAGGGCAAAAACCTCCTCGTTGAGCTGCTCCTCTGGGGCTACAGGGAAGCAGCCC
>Ga0210043_1001804_pt1 | contig 16060 bp, 11 predicted proteins | sample CryGeymet201501t_FD_183990 | JGI IMG/M metagenome (GOLD analysis project Ga0210043, IMG submission 183990) | Groundwater microbial communities from Crystal Geyser aquifers in Utah, USA - Crystal Geyser metaG 2015-01t (SPAdes) (version 2) | ecosystem: Environmental > Aquatic > Deep subsurface >... | reverse complement strand
TTGCCTTCTTCTAATTGCTCATTAGAAAAAGCCCAAAATACTTTGTGTTGTTCCATTAAGGCGTTTACAGTGGTTTCGTGCTTCTTCTTGATTTCTTTATAGTTCATATTTTTTAGCGGTCGCCCGCTTTAGTTTTTTAAGTTCTCCCCCTGGAGCTGGCGGGCTTAATCGCACAGACCAGGGGAAGATATTTTCTAAGTCAAGAGGTATTTCATTTTGCTTCATCCTCTTAACGACTTAATTATTTTAATAGGAATTCCAACCGACCAAATAATAGAATTGAGAACAGAAGGAGGGAAAAGATTAAAATATCAGCTCGGCGTTCTCTTTTAGCTTTTAGTTTTTTTCTAAATTCTGTCATAAATTTTTGGCTCGGGAGGGGCGGGAGGTATTACGCTGACCCCCCGCTTATGCCCCCGATTTATTTCTTTATAATGTTAAACCTTCTTACATTATTTATTATACTCCTATATTATACTTAAGTCAAGTGTTTTAGTCATTATTTATCATTGTATTTTGGCTAAGATTAAACAAGAAAAAGCTATAAAGTTATCCACAGGAGCAAAACGCCGAAAAAAGAAAAAATAAATAAAACTTTAATAATTATCTAAGAGTTATCCACAACCTAAAGATGTTTTCTTGATAGCGGGAACACATAGAAAAGGGGAGCTCATTTTTATAAATAGATAGACCGACGGGAGCGATAGCGACCGCCCCGCCCCCGCTCCCCGCACCTTGCCCGCACCCTTTAAGGCGGGGATAATCAGGGAGTGATAAAAACGACTTAGGTCGGGATAAACTAAGAGCCCGCTAAACCATAAAGAAAACCCTTATTTTACAATATCAAAAGCCCGCCCGCCCTAGTTGCCTTTGCCTATTACCATAAAGAGAATACTAAAGGATAGAGGGAAGGAGCTAAGGGAACACAAGGCGACCCCGCACCCTTGCCACAGAGTGGCACATAGTGCCACGAAGTGGCTCATTGATTAGTGGCACGAAGTGCCACACCTATGATTATAATATCCCCGTAGGGGATACATTGTTTTTAATGGAGTAGTAAAGATAACGGAAGCAGGAGTGATGGACGGGGGATGGGTATTCTACCGCTCTGCTTTTATAACTCTTATACAGCATTTCCATTCTAGGAAAGAAGGTAGTGGGGGTATCGTAAAGCGAAACTTAACATCTTAAGACTTCTCCCCCTACACCAAGGACTCTTTTCAAGAGCACCCTTTATCACCCGTTTAAAACAAGCGTATAAACAAGCGTAAAACACTCTTGCACACCCGCACCCCCCAGTCGTGATGCGGCAGGGTTTTGGGGGGGGACTTTCGGGAGGGTTAAAAATAAGAAAAATATAATTTATTAAATGGAGAGATAACATATTTAGGGGTTTAAAAAACTCCCGCTGAAGCGAGAGCCTTTCCTATCCACTACCCCGGAGTGGTGATTTTTAGAAGAATGAATTTATGAAAAGAATATTTTGAAGAAAGAACTTGCCGGGGCACAGGACAGGAGTTTACGGGAATAAGCGAGCTAACCAATCTATAACAGTTAAAATGATCTATTATGAAAATATGCGATCTTTATTTTGTTAGAAAAATTTGGCGGCAGGCCAGACTTACCCCGTAAACAGAGTATAGGCAAAATAGCACAATAAAAAAATCGCAAAAAATATACTTGCGATTAGTTGAATAGTTTGTTTGTGATAATTTAACATAAGTTTTGCCTATTTATCTAAATTATACTATAATATAAATATCAAGTCAATAATTTAAAACTATGACATCAAACTCATCAGTCGCCAAGTCCCAACATTTCGATCTCATCATGTCAAACTATGACAAATATGGGAAAAAATTAAGTATTCGAAAATTTTGGACTGACTACATAATCCCCGTCGAACCAAGTATCAAATATCTGGCCTGGAAAAGATTTGTCGATAAATTAAATGTCGAGGTCACGCATCGGGTGGAAAATATCCTCGAAAAATACATCGACTCTAAAGTAACAGAAGCTGAAATGGAGCAGTCATCCATCAAAAATATCATGGCCATAACTAACGCCACCATCCAAGACATAGTCGCCCGACCAGAAATTCTCGCCACAGTCCCAGTCAAAGAGAGGATGAAGTGGCTTTTTAGTGCGATGAAAGCCAAAGATAGCCGAATGGTAGCCCTAACAAAAGTCCAATCAGAAAAACGCAAAACCACCGCTTACGAAGATATGCTTCAAGCCGCTCAATATGGGGCCGTCGAAGAAGCTGACTTCGATGAAGAACCGGAACCAACCCGTCTAAAAGAATTTAACAAAGAAGAATTATGAACCACCGAAACGCCATAAATAGCTCCTCCTCCGAAAAACCTATCGGAACGAATCAGCTTGCTAAAGACATAATTAAAGGCCGAAATGATCCGGTGTTCTTCGGCGAACACTTTTTAGGCTTGCATTTTCACGCCCGTCAGAAGATTTGGCTTTGGACCACCACCAAAACTAGAATAAAATCAGCCTATGATCTAGCTAAGCAAGAAAATATCCCTCTCCCAAAGCTAGATGAACTCCTTGAACACGACTTTTTAAAGAATATCCTCGCTCCAGGTAACCGGTTTGGCAAAACTTTCGTCACATCAGTCAAGCATGTTTGGTATAATTTCTATAAAATTGGCTGCACTGGCCCGCCAGAATACATAAAAGACATCAGATATGCCACTTTAAACATCTCCCCGCACTCAATGCAGGTTGATGCCGCTTATCGTTATATCGTTGACATCTTCCAAGACAAGCAAATTTATGAATGGGAGGGAAAGAAAATTAGAAACATTTGCAAAATTAAATCGTTTCTTGTTGATCATAAACAAGTTAAGAGAGAAATCATATTCGCTAACAATTCCATGATTAAAGGAGTCCCCACCGGAGAAGATCAGGCCTCATCACTAGCTGGAACGCAGTTTTTTTACATTTCCTATGACGAAGCCCCTCAATCACTTCACCTTCGTAGCGAACTCCCAGCCAAAATTCAATCCCGTTTACTTGATTCTGGTGGTCCGATGGACATTATCGGCACGCCGGAGGTAGATAAGCCTTCTCACGCCTACTATCAGCGTATTGTAAAATACGGCCTTAAATTAAAGGATGGTTTTTTCACTATGATAGGAGGCATCGCCAACAACATTTTCATTGGAGAAAATGAGAAAAATTCTATTTTAGCCTCAATTAAACAGACCGATAAAGAGAAATATCGCCAAGTAGCCTTCGGAGATTTCGTTTCCGCCGGGGCTAAGTTATTCCCTAACGCCGCCATTGAGCAATTATGGGAGAATTATTCCCCAATAGAAATGGGAATGCCTGGCCATAAATACATAATTGGGGTAGATTGGGGCTTTTCTGATACCGGCGACCCTAGCGTATTTTATGTCGTAGATATTACCGAGTTGATGAACTTCATTAACAAGAAACCGCCAGTTGACGGGGTTCATTATCGCATTGCTTTTAGAGAATCAGTCAAAGGAGCATCGCCATACGCCGCTTTAGCACGACTTAAATTATTACAAATGGACTTTAACGATGCCGAGATCATTCACGACTCATCATCTATGGGAGGAATTATCATTTCTAAGATGTTAAAAGAGATGAAAGTCAGACATCTTCACGATTTTTCAATTTCTAGAGCTCCAAAAGATGACATGTTATTCTATTTTGTGCTATGCTTAACACATGGGAGGAAAATTTCCACCGATGAAGATGGTAAAATCACAGAACTTAATAAAAATTTTGGCAAAATTCGCTCCTATATTATCCCAGAGCTAGAAGAACAGCTAGGAAATTACCGAGTTCAAGACCTAAAACTGGAACAAGACGAGGTAATGGCCCTAGGAATGGCCATTTGGTATTGCGAAAAGAAAATCGCCAAGCACCAAACTAAGGTATTTGATGTAAATTTATTAGCTAATAATGCAAAAGATGTCCTTAAAATAGCAGGCCAAAGAGAGCTTGCAGTTAAAGAATTAACAATAACTGAAAGACATTTCTAACCATATGTTAAATTACAAAAAAGACATGACCGACAAAGAACGCTCAAAGTTCGAGGAGGAATTAAAAAACGAATATCTAGAACATAAAGGGGAAACTGAAAAAGACCTTAGTTTTAGACTCAGCGGCGTATCCGCTACCAGAGGATCTTCTGGTAAACAATTCGTTGGCTATACCACCTTAGGAGAATTTTATCGTGGCGATCAATGGTCCCAAGACGAGCCACCGGGAGCTTCGCAAAGAACAGATAATTATTGTGCCACTATCGTTGACACATTTTCATCTTTACTATTTGATGCCCCAGTTGAAATTAACTGCCCAGCTCAAGACGAAACAGACGAACTGCTTGAATTAAAAGCAGAGTTTAAGGAAAAACTTTTAAAAAGAGTTTACGATGACAATGATGCAGACGACATCGTCTTTCCAGAATTATCTAAAACTGGCTCAACTTACGGCGACACTTTCATTAAGGGTCCTTTTTTAGATAAGGGCGACAATAAAGATAAGAAAAATTGGAAAATTAAATTTTATAATGTTGAAAATCCTGCTAATATCAGGCCTATTTTCCTAGATGAGAACTATCACGACCTATATGGATTCATCGATACCACTTCAATTTCGCCAATGAAATGCGAAAAACTATACGGCGACAAATTAAGATCTAAAGGTTTATCAACCGCTATTATTATCAAGAAGTATAAAGCAGGTAGCCCTAATTTCAGATCACAGCCAAATATCACATCGCAATCAACTAACCAACGGATGATTAAAAGAAGTGAGTTTTGGACTGATAAGTTAATGGCAATTTTTATTGAAGATGAGCTAGTAGATTACTATTGGCATAATTGGAATTTTGTCCCGCTTGAATACATCAAAAATATTTATGTCCCTAATCACCCTTACGGAAAATCAGACATCGAGGATGCCATCGATCCGCAATTATTTTACACTAGAGTTAACAACGACTTAGCGAATGCTTTAAGATTCCTCTCCACCATAAACTTGAAGGGGAAAAATTTAGACGGAATGGAAGTTCTCGTTCATGGCCTTTCAAAAATATTTAATATGCCAGATGACGGAGAATTAGATCCGATCTCAAGAGCCGGTGATCCTTACGCATCTTCAACTTTTGCTGATGGTCGTCGCCGAGCAATTCTAGATGTTACCGGAACCTCAGAAGCGTTAATGTCGTCAATCCAAAATGGAAATATCTCAGGTCGTTCAATGTCGATGGCTTTACAGTCAGTTATCAGAAAAATTACCCCTAGAATTAAACGCTATCAGAAAGCCCTTCGAAGTTTGAATACAAACATTTTTAAATTACTTGAAATTTATTTCCCAGAAACTAAGGAAATTATCATGGGAGATTACACTAATGAGGTTAGTATTATTTCAACTTTACTTCGCAACATTATTGATGAACTTAATAAATTACAATCTGGCGTTCAATCACTTACTACTACGCAGAAGAATTTGGGCATTCCTCAACCTAAGATTGAACAGAAGCGAATGAAGCAAGATTTAGCCGATCCAATATTGGGACCACAAACAGCACGACAACCGGGGTTATTGCAAATCAATAATCCAGAATCATCAATGCCACCATCAGAAGGAGAAGGTGGCGGTGGTTTACCAGCTAATCCAAATCAGGCAGGAGCTAGTGCCAGTGCCGCCGGTGCGATAGCCGGATCTAATCAAAGAGCAGCGGGCGGAGCTATTCCTGCCCCAGCCGTAACCCCATAAAAATATGGCATACGAAAAGTTATCACAAAAAAAGCAGATCGCTACAAACCTTGGGACTTTCATAGATTCCCAACTGCTTTTGATTACTCAAAATAGAGTTAGAAAAAATTTGGCTGATGAGCAGAAATTCAACAAAGCAGTTCTAGAGGATAATATCACTCTAGATCAGCAAATTGAATTTAGAAAAAATCAGCTAAAGAATATCGAAACCGGAGATAGAGATGAAAGACTAAGATTAAAAAATGAAATATCTTCTTTAAAAGATCGTAAAGAGCAGGAAGATTTCACTAATAAGTATATCGAGGAACTTACCAAATTAAATTCGGGCACTCAATCGATCGACAACACTTTAAAATGGTTAAGAACAACGATGAATAATACTACCGATTCAGCTATTAAGTCTAACATCAAAGAAAATATTACCCAGTTAGAATCTAAACTCTATGAACAGCGTAAAACAGCTTTGCAATATAACACTAACTACGCTTCTGAAAGTCAGGATATAGAAATAATTGACAAGCAAAAAACTAGAATTAACGATGCTAGAGTTCAAGCTATCAATGCCGGTAATGATGACTATGTCGCCTTACTAGATTTACAAATGCAATCTCTAGATAAAGCTGGAACTGAGGCTAAAATTAGCAAGGCTCTTTTAAATATGTCGGTTGCGACTATGACTGGAAACTCAGCCACCGCTCTTTTAAATGAATTCAACTCTCAACTAGAACAAGCTGATAAAAATACACCAGTAAATATTGGCGGAATAAGATATGAATCAGCTAGTCAATTCTGGGAAGCAAAACGAGGGGAGTATCTTAACGACCGAACAGCTAATGGATTTTTCACTCGCTATCAATCAGAATTAAACGATCAAGTTACTTACAAGAGCACTAGAAACATTTTAAGCAACGATGCTCTTAAAGATGTTTCAAATTGGTATGACACCCTAAAAGAAAGACCAGAACTCACTGAGTATTTAGAAAGAATCGATCAGGACAAACAGAAATCTTTAACTGCGACTGCTGATCTTAGAGGTAATAATATTTTAAATAATTTTGCTTTAAATCTTGATGCTAATAAAGCCCTTAAAGAGTTAGCTTATATTCAAGACTCTTACGGCGTAGATCAATCACTAAATTATCAGAAGATAGTTAGCTCAGCCGCTAAAGAGAAGCAAGATCAAGTTAGCCAGATTTTATCAACGATGTCGTCAATTATGTCGGCTAATCCGGGAACAACTAACGAACAAGCAATGGAAATGGCTATTAAATCAGGTGCCGGAGCCACAGTCACGCCAGAAGATCTAGCAACTAAAAAGGCCACAGATATTATTGGTGGGCTTTCTGATACCGCTCAGAAGCAAGAATTTGGCGACACCTCACCTTTAACAGTAGCATCAGATATGACTAAGAAATTTACCACGCCGACTCTAGCGGAAGGGGAAACTTATAAACTTCCTAACGACAAGACAGTTTATAAATACGAAGGCGGAGTATTAAGACCTTTCACTGGAGCTTGGGATGAAGCTACCTTCAAAAAATATACTGGATCTGATTTCAGCTCAGTTAAACAGCTAGATAATATTGGCAGTATTTCTAAGGGGACTCCGATTAACACCACCGATGTCGCTATTCAAGCCCCAACAGAAGCACCGGGAGAAAGAATATCCAGTCCAGACCTTCTTAAGTATTACAAACCAGAAGAAATTATTAAAAAAGGAACTGACATATTCTTAAAATCAGGAGTAAAACCAGTTACTAGCAAGATCTTAAACCCAAGCGAATTTACTCAGTTGCAACAACAGTATGACCCTAAGACTTTAGAAAATAAAATTATTAGGGCCGGTAAAGATATTTATTTAAAATCAGAATAATATGGCTCAATTTAATGTTTCATTTCTAAACCCAGCTCTCCAAAAATCAGGTGGAGGATCTGGAGCAGGAATACTATCAGACCAGCTTTCTATTTTAGAAAATAATTTGGCAAAAGACGGATTTTTATCTCCGGGTGATTATGATATTTTAATTTCTAAGGCAAGAGAGATTCAAATGAATGGCGGACTAACAGCGGATCAGCGTTCTAATTATGATGTAAAAATATCTAATTATGAAAGAGGGAAATCAACTTCAGAAATAGATAAGTCAGACGACATTACCAGAATGAATAAAATCTTAAACAGCGAGTCTAACGAAGATGTAATGGTTGTTGGTAATAACCCTCGTGAGTTTCTAAAAGGAAGGATGGCTAGTATCGAATCTAAGTTAAATGATTTAGCTGAGATAATCGAACGCCGAGAAAATTCTGGTCAAGATACCACTGATTATTATAACGAATATAATGCCGCCCTTCAGGAATATCAAAAAAGAGCTGGAGCTTTTCAAGCAATGGGAGAAGGAGTTACCGAAAATATGACAGAGCCAATACCTGGATTTGTCGCTTATGTCGAAACTAATTCAAACGGGGAAATTGTTAATGTTGACTACGCTAAATACGGAGAAAAAACCGGATATGCCGAAACTAACGGCATGATCGATGGCTTTCAAGTATTTGGCAAAGTTAATTACAAACGGGATGGTGATAACTATTTCAAATTAGGAAATCAGACATTTTCCGCCGCTGATATGATGACCCCAGACCCAAACAATCCGGGAGCTTATAAACCAAATAAGTTAATGGCCAATGTCCAATCACAGGGAGTTATAAAAAGAGCCGAATCTGGTTATGTCAATATGTCGCAACCAGATCTTAGAATTCAGGACTACTTACCTAATAATTCATGGGCCAAGGGAAATAACGGAACTCTATATAAAAAAAGAGAAGATGGTGGTTATACCAAATACCTAAATGCCACCCCAGAATCTTTAAATATAGATGGGCCAATTCTTAATATGCCAGAAGGTTTTGAAAGATCACTAATGAATAAGGTTGATGAAACAATAGACCCAACAATACCAATAGCCCCTGAACAAAATATGGGAATGGAACCTGTTATGGAAACTCCGGGAATGCAAGATCAGATAATGCAAGGACAAACTCCAACAAAAATGAATTATGGACTAGACAATCCTTTTAATCAACCTAAATCTGAGCCAAAATCTCAAGCATTTAGAACCCCGCAACAGCCTAGTGCTAAAGTGGATAGCGGAGCATTTTCCACCGCAAAAAGGACAGTTCAGTCCGGGATAGATTCTGTTAAAAGACTATTTAGTTAAATTTTATGGCTAGACCAAACGATTATTATCAACAAGAACTACAAAAAGAAAAGTTGCAGACAATCCCAGTTGCCCCGTCTTTGCCTACGGAAATGCCTAAGTTAAATCCAGCAGCAACAACATCAGTAAATACTGTCGGGCTACCAACAACACCTCAACCAAATTTAATGCAGAACATTCAAAAAGAAGGGCAGAAACAACAAGCGGTAAAAGAAGTAATGGGAGTCACTCAAGAGCAACTAGACCAAAATTTAAAAAAAGTTCTTGATAAAGCTCAATACGACTCGGCTCTGAAAGAATCAAATAGATCACTAGCAAGCTCACTGCCTTATGAGTTACTAAATACTGTCGTTAGGATGCCTGATCAAGGATATTGGGAAACTGGAATGACAGCTTGGGAAAAAATAAAACATGTCGGGACAGAGGTTCCAAAGTTTCTTGGCAGACTTACAGTGGATTTTGGAAAAGAGTTAATTAAAACTCCACTTGTCGCACAGAGAGGGGCTCAATATTTAGTAGAAAAAGGTTTTGACATAATAGACAAGGGGGTTAATAAAATAACCGGAGATGATAAAGAATCATATAGAATGGGATCTGAGGGGTATAATTTAGGAGTTTTAGGCAGAGTTAAAGGAGCAACAGACCCGTATCAAGAAGGTATCGATGCCGGACTAACGCCGTTACAGGCAACCATTAAAGCAACGGGAGAATGGGCTGGAACAATAGCAATGACACATTCAATAACGGAGGCATTTAAGGCTACGATTTTTCAGCCTAGATTAGCAACAGTCCAAAGGCCAGTTATTGGAAAAGACTTTAGACCATTGCAATCAAAACAACTAGAACAAGTAAAATACAGAGCTGATGCAAAAAAACTAGACACTGGCGTTATTGAGTTTGGGCCAGCAAAACAAAATCCAAATATCGAGTATATGCGGCTGACAAATAGTTTGGCCGCCAGATATAAAGGAAACGCTAATAATACATTTGCGAAATTAGTCCCAATCGGAGAAGGTTTGGCAAAATATTCAGTAGTTCAAACCAGAAAGTCATTTGCCAATATGACAAAAGATGCTCTTGCTGCTAAGTTTGGTAAAAGTAAAGTAGTCGAAGGAGCAATGGGTCCGGAGTTGGTAGTAGATTCGGCAATTATTAAATATAATCCCGCATTTTTGGCAAAAAAAACACCGGCATTAACAACAACTGGCCAAGCAATACCGTCACTAGAAACAGTTTTAGGAAATATGGGAAAAACAGCACCAGCCACCTTAGGACAACAAGCCTTAAAATATAATAGTGCTGAAGAATTTATTAATAATCAAGGGGCACCATTTTATCATGGCGGAGAAGGAATAAAAGGAGAAATAGACCCAACATATACAACAAAATTCCAAAAAGAATCTGGAACTGATAAATATAAAAAAGGTTTTTCACTATCATCAAATAAAGAAGTAGCGGCAGATTATTGGAAAAACATAGAAGAAGTATTTATTTCTCCTAATGCTAAAATAGCCAATCCAAAAGATTTGCCAGAAGTTAAGTTTACTAAATTTGAAGATGGTAGTATTGCCTATAATCAAGAAGATGCAGTTAAAATAGCTAAAGAAAAGGGATTCGATGGAGTTAATCTTGATGCTTTCGAAAAGTTAACAACAGATCCAAATATGAATGTTGAAACGCAAATATTCAATAAAGATATTATAAAAACAAAGAAGGAGTTACAAGAAATTTGGCAGACAGCTCAACAAACAAAAATAGAAAATATAAATAAAAACTTATCAATCGACCCTTACACCAGAGCTAGACTAAATAGGAAAAATGCAATTACTTCCATTGATAAAAATATGTCAGTTGAAGTTCCAACACTTATGGCTAAGCCATTAAAGGGTTTTGAAAATTCATTAGTCACTAATAAGCAGGCTGATCAAGTATTAGGATTATCAGCAGAGAAAGACCTTCCTAGTGTGATGGTCCAAGCCGTCGTTAAATCAATTACAGGAAAAGATAGTTTGTATGAGTTAACTCAGGAAGAAGCCTATGATGTTTCTGAGTCAGTCAGAATGTTTGGCAATGTAAAAGATTTACCAGAATCAACTCTAAAAGTTTTAAACACATCTATTCAATCTTTTACTCACCCAGCAAGGTATTGGATGGAAACAGCAGAAAGAGAATATAATATACCTCTTTATTCTGAGGGGTATCTTGCTTTTGAAACTGCCGGAAGATTATCTAAGGTCTTTAAAGAAAGCAGGATGAATGAATACAGAGATAATTTTGGAAAATACTCATCAGTTAATGATGCTGATAACAGAAGATTAGTTTATTATTATGCAGCAGGAGATAAGTCAGTAATTATGAATAACCCATCTTTAACTCCAGAAGCTAAAATGGAATTATCAAAAATTGGAGATTATACTAAATCTAAGATGGAAGAATTTTTTAAACTTAATGGGATAACCTCAGAAAGGTGGTTCGGACATTACATGCCACAAATAAGAGCTGCCGGAGGAATTCAAAAACTTTATAAAAGCAAAAATATTCCAGATGAAGTTAAGCCTTTCTTTGAATTTGAAAGAGAAGGATCACTTAACCCATTAGAAGATGATGCTTTAACTGCGTTAGATATTTATACTTCCGCAACAGCAAAAAAATTATTTTTTTCGGAACCAATAAAAAATTCCAGATTACTAATATCTAGATCTCCAGAAAGAGTAGGAAATGCTTTTAATGACTATGTCCAAGAAAAATTAGGCTATCAAGATGCGGTCCAAGAATGGAGCGACAGATTCGCCGAAAAATTATCTAAAAATACTAAGGGATTCATTCCTGAGGACATCAATAAACAAACAATGGATTTTCTAATGACGACATCATACGCCGGAGCTTTAGGTTTGCCTCGTATTATGCCCTTACTTCGTGATGGCATTCAACCATTGATCACTACTTATCCAGATCTTGGCCCTAAGTGGTTTGGTTATGGAGTGAAGCAATGGGCCAAGAAAGGATCAACTAAAGAATTAAAAGACAAAGGATTTTTGGTAGAAATGGGAGTCCCCTATGGAGCAGAATTGTCAGCAGAATCAGGTAGGGGGTGGATTGGCAAGACAGTTGATTTCTACAAGAAGTTAAATAAACTAGCTATGAAACCTTACGGAGCCGGAGATGCTAGAAACAGAGCAATTACTTATTACGGAGTAAAGGGTAGATTTGAAGATGCGTGGAATGCTTTTAACGAAGGTAAAATAGACTATACTAGATTCGAGCAAGAAATAGATATGGCCGGATTTAATCCAACTCTTAGGAAAGTGCTTAATCAGAAATTTTCAGAAAACACAGCTAAGTCGTTAGAAGAAGCTCAAGATTTAATGGCTATGGATATTTTAGATAGAACTCAATTCCCTTATCGCAGAGGATCAGAATCTCGAGCTTACTATGGATTAAGAGGAAAGTTAGGATTACAGTTTGCTCAGTGGTCGCACGAATATCTTTTCACTTTGAAAAGTTGGGCCGCTAGAGGGCAATGGGATAAAATACTTAGATGGTATGCAATGAGTGAAGGGGTTAAGAGATCTATTGAAGAATCAACCAATATTTCCGCAGAGAAGTGGGCTGGAGTTGGACCATTTTCTGGTTTCCCTCTTGGACCTATCGCTAAGATAGGATCAGAATTTATTGGTATGATCAATTCAGCCGCCAGTGGTATGGATGAAGAAGTAAATAAAAGCTGGAAAGATATAACTAATGCAGTAAAAATTTATGGCGGAATATTAACTGGAGTTGGAGCTCAGAAGATAGCAAATTTCATGCAGTCAGTTAAAAGGTATGAAACAGGTAATGTCCAATCAACCGACCCCGACCCTGAGAAAAAATTTGGTATCTGGTCAACTACCGGAAAATTGATTAGATGGGTTAGTTTTGCAGAGTTACTCCAAACTTTAATGGGATTTGAATCAAAGTCAGGCAAAGAGCAGTCAGAAAGAATATCTAGAGCTCAGAAGTCACAGATAGAATACCAAGCAAATATAGATAAGGCTATGAACTATTTAATCGATGGAGATTATGATAAATTTGACAAGGTCATCACTAAAAATGGTATAATGATGCCAGATATAGCAAATAAGATGAAATCTTATGTTATACCTTTAGATCAACGCATATTTGAAAGATTGCCGCTTCCACTTAAAGACAAATATTTTAACGCATTTTATCCAACAGAATAATATGAACAAATTACCAAACCAAGCATCGTTTCAATTAGACGATACTAAAAATCAAGGTCAAGACAAAATAATCCTCAGGGAAAGAGAGATTGGTTTTGTCCACGCTAAGTTTGAAAATCCAAATACTGAGTTTGACTTAATAGTTGAAGATATGGCCGGAAATGAGCAGCTAGTTAAGCGTGGATGTAAAAACCCAACGGGGAGGTGGGGAGAACGAATTGACCTAGCGGTGAACGATAACTACTGTAATGTGCGTGTAGAGAATGTTAAAGGTGGAGGAAGGCTAGACTTGTTTTTTGAATAATGTTATAATTTAGTTATATGAGTGAAATAAATAACCCGGTCACCCCTCCAGCAACGACTGGACAGGCCACCGGACAGGCCCAACAGCCTGCAAACGCTACTCCTGCCGCTAACCCACAAGGTCAGCCAGATGGAGGAAACAATGGTGGACAGAGAATCGAACTAGATCAAGCAGAAGTCGAAAGACTAAAGCGAGATGCTGGTCGATGGGAAGCCTACCAGAGAAAAGCTCGAGAGGAACGCCGCAACAATCGTGGTGGCCAACCTCAGGAGTATCAAGATTTAGACGGAGCCGACCCTAAGGTCTTAGAAGCATTGAGATCAAGGGACACAAAATTAGATGAGCTCTCTCTAACGAATAGGGAATTAGCAGTAAAAGACAAAGTTAGAGATTTAATGGATTCCGATGAATACAAAAATATTCCGGCGACCATTAGAAAGGCTATTATTCGAAATCCCCTAGGGTTCGTTAATAGATCCTCAGAATCTCTAGAAGATGCCGTTGCTGACATTCAAGATTACTTAGACGAGGAACTAGATAATCCATCAGTTAAACCGCAAGGTCAACCTGAGCCGGATAATCAAACTCCTCCAGTTAGTGGTTCTGGACCAGCCAAACCTACTGAACATCAAGAAGTTGATGTCACTGGAAAAACTGGGCCAGCTAGATCAACCGCTATTTTACAAAATTTATTAAGAAGAAAATAATTCAATAATTTCAATACTATGGCCTTACAAACACCAGGAATGACAACTTCCTACGATCAAAGTGCAACCTACATTTTGAGTTTGGACCCAATGGTTGATGCAATTTTATTAGATGATTCCGATGTCTTATCAACACTTGGTTTCGCTAATGATGGCACACCAGTAACCCAAACCAAACATGAATGGGATGAAGATGAATTAAACCCAGTAACAGTAACAGCTGGAAGAATCTTAGAATCAGCCGTTTCCGCAACCGGATCCGCCTTGGTTTTAACTTCAACAGCTCATGCTGGAAGAATCACTGCCGGAACACTTTTAATGGATCAATTATCCGGTAAGAATGAAGTATTACAAGTAACCGGAGTTAGTGGTAAATCTGCCACAGTTACTCGTGGTTACGGCGGAACTTCTGCCGAAGCTCATGGAGCAACAGCAATTTATGACATCATCGCCAATCCACGCCCTCAAGGTATGGAAGGACCTAAAGATGAGTCAGTTGCTAGAAGCCGAAGTTATAACTACACTCAGATCTTTTCCAAAGGCGTTCGTTTATCAGGCACAGCTTTAGCTATTGCCCATAACGGAATCGGAGCAGAAGATACTTATCAAGTTGATAAGAGAATGAGAGAGTTAGTTCGTGAGTTAGATAGAACTGTAATCATGGGCGTTCGTGCTTCAGCTAATGTTGTTGACGGAACTTATGGAACTATGGGCGGTTTAATTGACTATATCAAGCACGCAACTAGCGGTAATACTACTTCAACAGTAGAAACCTTAGTCCCAAGCGTTTTGAACGCTATGATCAAGCAAATTTGGGATGATGGTGGTAGTCCAGATATGGTTTTAGTCGGTGGTGCTCAGAAGCAGAAGATTTCTGCCTTCGATAAGGAGTATCGTCGCTCAACTATGGATTCTCGCAGAGCCGGTTTCACAGTCGAGGAATTTGTTTCCGACTTAGGAATCAGCTTGAGAGTAGTAGTTGATCGTTGGATCCCAAGCGATATGGCTATCGTAATCGATTCTTCAAGAATCGCTATCAAGCCATTACAAGGTCGTGGATTCTTCTTGGAAAAACTTGCTAAAACAGGTGATTCAGAGAACTCACAGATCGTTGGGGAATATACTATGGAAGTTAAGCAAGCTGCTAAAGCTCACGCTATCCACTGGAACCTTAAACAATAGCCTTTAATTCATTTAACCTTTAAATCTATGCCTTCAAGAGGAGATTGTATTTCAGGTTATTACCCTAATATGAATGGAACTAGCGGCGTTAAGAGTTACCTTAGTAACCTTAAAGCTCAAGTCATCAGCGGCACGATTATATCGGCCAATGTGGTTTACGCTAAAGCCCATCAGTTAGGAAAGGTGCCAGCCTTCATCGGCATTACTCCAAAGTTAGCCGTCAATGAAGCAAAGAACTGGACATCAGGAGCAGTAGTAGCTCAATCAGCAGCCTCGGCCGCTACGACTACGAACTTCTATGTAATCGGTAATAAGCCCGGTATTAAATATACCGCCTTCTTACTGATCTAGCCTTAAATAGCCTTAAAAAAACATGCGGGAGTGTTGACACTGGTTTTGTGTTAGCACTCCCTTTTGTTTATAAGTTGTTAATTACCACCCTAGAGCCTGTTTAAAAAGTTTAATAAAAAGAGGATAAAGCGGAATAAAAAAAGTAATCCCCAAATCATTAAAATTTAATAACAGGAAAATAACAGCCTTATCAACATAGGAAAAGAAAATAAAAACCAACAAACAAAATAGAAAATAAAAATTAAATTAAAGTTTTAGCACTTATCCCCACCACTTATTACTATTATTATATAATTATTAACTAATAATAAC
>Ga0210043_1001801_pt1 | contig 16080 bp, 23 predicted proteins | sample CryGeymet201501t_FD_183990 | JGI IMG/M metagenome (GOLD analysis project Ga0210043, IMG submission 183990) | Groundwater microbial communities from Crystal Geyser aquifers in Utah, USA - Crystal Geyser metaG 2015-01t (SPAdes) (version 2) | ecosystem: Environmental > Aquatic > Deep subsurface >... | reverse complement strand
TCAAAAAGTTAATCGTTTTGGTCGTAGGATTTCATCTGTGAATATATACATTGAGAATATTAAGCGCAAGAAGAATGATCCGACATCTGCTAGTGTCCAATATAGTGTCAAACTCCCTGGTAGTGTTGTGGTTGTAAAAAGAACTGCTGCTGATATGTATGAGGCAGTGGTTTCTGCCACAAATGGCATTATGCGCCAAGTCCGTAAATGCAAAGAAAAGAGGATTACCAAGAAACGTAATTAATCATCAAGTTACTTCTTGATAATTTAACCTGTTTCGGGGTATTGTACCTGTATGGCAGATAGTTCAAATAAAAAGAATCCTCTAGACATCCTTGAAGACATTTTAGACAATGCTGAGGCAAATAAAGAGGAAGAAGAAGCAGCAAAAGAAGAGGCTAGAATAGCTGCAGAAATGAGGCTCAAGGAAGAAGAAGCTCGTAAGAAAGATATGGCTTTGTTAGAACAAGAAAGGGCCAAAATGACAGATATTGAACAATCTCCACAAGCACAAGCAAGAATGTTTCAAATGGCTGAAAAAAATGAGCAAGCTCAAGAGAGAGCTGATAAATCAGAAGGATATCAGATAAAACAATTAGGTCATACAAAAATATAAATATGCCAGGTCCTGCCCCGACTCAAGGTTCTTCAAATAATGGATTAGGTTCACTGGGTAGTGAATCACTGAGTGAAATGGCCCAACAAATGGGGGGTGGTTCTAGTGGTTCAACACAACCTTCAGCTCAACAAATGCAAGCCATGCAACAACAGATGGCGGGTGGTCAGAGTGATCAGAAACCTCGTGAAGTGGGTAGTATTGGTGAAGAGCTAGTTACAAGACCTCTTGAAGATATTGCTCAAGGGATTAGATCAATATTCTCTATTGATAATTTACTAGGTCAAGAAAGTTCTAAGCCAGACCCAGAAGCTCAGGCAAAGAAGAAACAACTACACCAAAGATTTAATCAATTAACCCAAGAAGAGCAAGGAGTGGCACGTCAGAGATATCAGCAAGAGATGGAGCGTAAACAAAGAATGGCTGAAGAAGATCAGATGAGAAGGCAGCAAGAAGCTCAATCAAAACAAGCTATCCAAATGCCTTCAAGCCCTCAAAGGGGTAACGGGGGACAATCAAAGAAACAGAGTGCAATGCAACAATTACAAGATGATAGGACAAAGATTGGGAAGGTCCAGGGAGCTAATTAATAATACCGATGTTGCATTATTAATAAACTAATTTAAAATAGCGTCAATGAATAGCAAAAAAATCACACTTAGCTGTTGTGTCAGACCAAAGTTATAAACTTGGGTTTTTTTTGTTGTATGACCACCCAAGAGGTGGTTTTTTTATATAGGAAACTAATTATCAACGACAAATTAACATTTATTAATATTAATTATTTAGAAAGAAAGAGCTATGTTTAAAGAAACTTTAAGAGTCAAAGAAAGTTGGAAAGAAAAGGGAGTGGGAATTGTATTAGCCCATCCAGATGATGAAGCTTTGATGTGGGGTCTAGTGGAGTGTCTTTGTTGACACTGGAGTATCAATTACAGTTATTTTAATGACTCTAGGAGAATTAGGCTCTGTAGAAGGTAGGCCAGACTTATTCCCTGAAGTTGTAAAGGAGATACGCCTACAAGAGTTCCAGCAAGCAATGAGTAGTTTAGGGGCAAAATATGAGATTATGGGTTTGAGAGATTTTGGATTATCTACTATTCCCTTAATAGAGATTGCAATTCCATTGATGAACGTATTAAGGAAAAATGATTTTGGTGCAGTTTTTTCTTTTCATCCATATGAAATAACTCAAGACTTTGATCATCCTGATCATAATATGGCAGGTTCTGCAACAAGATTTGCATCATCTGCTCAGGATGTTAAGAATTTCAATGTTACGCAAGATTTTACAAATGAAGAAATAGCACAAGCGACTGATAGTCGACCAGAATTATATTTTTGGACAACTGATAGTAATCAAGCAAATAAGAAGATAAAGCTAAGTAAAGAAAGCCGAGAGAGAAGGAACAATTATTTAATAAATAACTATGGATCACAATTTCCTAGTAAAAGTAAATCTAGATGGGGTAAAATCTTTGATAGGATAACTGATAAGAGATTATTTAAAGGTCATCAAGAATATTACCAACGAGTACGTTAGAAAATTATTATGAAACTATATAACACCTTAAGTAAAAGTATTGAAAAAATAGAAATCCCCAAAGATCAGGAAGTTGGCTTATATGCCTGTGGTCCAACTGTCTATGACTACACTCATTTGGGACATCTCAGAAAATATACTCTAGACGATGTCTTAGTTAGAGCACTGAGAAAAGATGGTTTTAAAGTTAAGCATGTACAGAATATTACTGACGTGGGTCATCTAAGCGATGACGGAGATACTGGAGTGGATAAATTAGAAAAAGGTGCCAAGAAGTATGGTGAGAGTGTATGGGATCTTGCTAAGAGATTTGAAAAATATTTCTGGCATAGCATGGATATGATTGGAGTAGAGAAGCCTGACATTAGTTGTAGAGCCACTGATCATATTGAGCAGCAGTTAGAGATGGTCAAGACTTTAGAGAAAAAAGGTTTTACCTATATTATTGAGGGCGATGGAGTATATTTTGATACCTCAAAGCTGGATGATTATGGCAAGCTAGCTAGATTAAATATTGAAGATTTAAAAGAAGGTGCCAGAGTTGAGACAAAAGGAAAGAAGAATTCTACTGATTTTGCTTTATGGAAGTTTGAGAGAGAGGGTGAGAATCGAGCGATGGTCTGGGATAGCCCTTGGCATGAGAGAAGTTTCCCAGGTTGGCATATTGAGTGTTCGGCAATGAGTATGCATTATCTTGGAGATCAGTTTGAGATTCATACTGGTGGGATAGACCATATCCCGGTTCACCATACAAATGAGATAGCACAGGCAGAAGCGAGTACAGGTAAAAAGCCATTTGTGAAAGTTTGGGTCCATCATAATTTCCTTCAGATTGAAGGGGAGAAGATGAGTAAAAGTTTGGGAAATGTTTTTACCATTGATGATGTGGTTGAGAAGGGCTTTGATCCGCAAGCATTGCGATTACTATTCTTAACCGGCCATTATCGTAGCGAGATGAACTTCACTTGGGATAATCTAGCAGGGACTCAGAAAGCATGGAACAAGCTGCTTAAAACAGTAGTTACATTGAGAAGTAAAGTAAAGTCTGATCAGGTATTTAAAGATAAGGATAAGTCTAAATTAGTTGATGGATATCATAATGATTTTTTTGAATCAATTAATAATGATCTTAATACTTCTATGGCTCTAGCAACGTTATGGGAAGTAGTTAAAGAGAAAAAGCTTTCGGCAAAAGACAAGCTATTCTTGATGCTGGAGTTTGATAATGTCTTAGGCTTGGGTTTAGAGAACTCAGCGATTGATCAAAAGGCAAACTTAGAAGGACTTAATAAAGCTCAGGTTCCAGAAAAGGTTTTAGAGTTGCTAGATTTAAGAAATAAAGCCCGAGAAGCTAAAGACTGGCAGAAATCAGATCAGTTAAGAGATGAGATTGCTGAACTAGGTTTTAAAGTTACAGATGAAACTAATGGCCAGCAGATAGCAAGACTTTAGATTTAAGGATAATTGAGTAGTAACCTTTTTGTGAAACAATCACGTGATCAATTAGGGGTACACCTAGTATTTTGCCTGCTTTGATAATTTCTTTTGTAGTCTTGATATCATCTTCACTCGGACTAAGTTTCTGGGAGGGATGATTGTGGCAAAGGATAATAAATTTAGCATTATTTTTTAAGGTAGGGGAGAATATTTGAGCCTGACTGAAGATAATTTCGTGTCCATTAGTTTTTATTTTTTTTTGTTCTAAAATCTCTCCGTTGGAGTTGAGATAGAAAATCATTAAAGATTCAGATGATTGATTGTGAATGTCTTTTGTATGGATGAAGACGTCTTTTGGGTTGGTAATATTTTTCATAATTGGGAGTATAGATGCTAGTTCTTGCAAAAATCTTTCATCACTATGACTGATAATAAAAGTTTGATATATTTGATTAATATGCGAAAAGTAATTTCTTTTTTTCTCATCGGCCTACTTGGCTTGATGATTCTGCCAAAAACAATATCAGCTAAACAATATGACAATCTGATTGATTTGCCATTAGATGAGGCTCAACAACAAGAGTTGCTTGAGATGGAAGAAAACTCAGGAGAAGTACTTGGTGCAACTATTGTTGAAGATGTAGCAATGGCTGAAGATATTGGTCCCCATTTTTATTATGGTGAAGAAGTAGTAATTGATGAATATCTAGTAGGAGATGTTTACGTCGCTGGAGGTGATGTTGAAATTAATGGCACTATTGATGGAGATTTGATGGTAGCTGGAGGAACAGTTGTCTTAAATGGAGATGTCATTCAAGACGTAAGAGCTATTGGAGGGACACTCCTTGTTAACGGAGTGATCGGCCAAAACCTTACTATTGCTGGAGGGACTATTGAGTTTGATTCTAATGCAATGGTGGGGAATAGCATTGTTGCAGGAGCTGGAGAGATTAGTCTAAATGGTGAAGTTTTAGGTAGAGTTTTACTTGGAGGAGGCGCCGCCAAGATTGCTGGAAATTATGGTTCTGATGTAAGTGCTCAGGTAGATACTATTGAAGTTGCTCCCGGAGTAGTAATTACTGGCTCACTGATGGCTGAGGCTCAAATTGATGCTCAAGTTTCTCCAGAGGCTGAGATTCAAGGTGAAAATCTTGTCTCTGTTACTCCAGTTGAAGAAAGAGTGAGAACTAGTAATCAGAAAATGGACTCTGTTGGAGGTGTATTGGTCAAAGCTAGTCTAGTTGAGTTCATTATGAAATTGATGATGGGTGTTGTATCTGGTGGGTTATTAATTTACTTTTTACCAAAGCTGGTACTTCAATTATCCGAGAAAGTAATCACATCACCAATGTCAAATCTTGGTTGGGGTTTTGCCTATCTGTTTTTGACTCCAATTGTTATCTTATTAACCATGGTCAGCATTGTTGCATTACCTATTGCAGGGGTGATTACCCTTTTCTATATTTTCACCTTCATCGTGGCAAGTTGGGTTAGTGCTTATGCTATCGGAGTTAAGTTAGCAGAGAATCTAAAAGTTAAAGCACTTGAAAATAGATATTTAGGTTTTGCTCTAGGGTTATTTATCTTGAATGCAGTTGGCTTTATCCCAGTCCTTGGTTGGGTTGCTAAATATTTTGCTTTTATGATTGGGATGGGTGCAATTTTCTCTATGGTAAAAACAAATGTATTATCAAAAAAATCTAAGAAATAGGAAAATAATTAGATGAAAAAATTAGTTAGACCAAGAAAGGGAAGAAAATTTGCAGGAGTAGCGATCGGCTTAGCTAACTACTTAAACTTAGACGCTACAGTAGTTAGATTAATCTGGGTATTCCTCTTTATACCAGGAGGTTTACCAGGGTTAATCCCATATCTTATTTGTTGGTTGGTAATACCAGAAGACAAATAGTTATTAAATAAATAAATAAATAAATAAATATAAAGAGCTACCAGTAAGGTAGCTCTTTTTGAATGTATAATGATCTCTGTAAGAAAAGAAATAGGAAGATCTATATGAATGAACCAAACAACCAAGCAACAAAAGAGAATCCTGTAGGACGATTTATGGTAGCAGTTGGGGCTGTTATTGAACTAGAGGGGACAGGTAAGATTTTGCTTAATAAACGAAGTTCAAAGCTGGATTGGCATCCAAATGAATGGGAAATTATGTATGGCAGAATTGACCAGCATGAGGGTCCCATTAATGGCTTAAAAAGAGAGATAAGAGAAGAAACTGGTTTAGAAGATATTGAGATACATGAGATATTATCTGTTTGGCATATTTATCGAGGACAGGAAGAGACTCCAGAGAATGAGTTAATTGGAATTACCTATCATGTTACTACTAAGCAAAAAGAGGTAACTATCTCAGGAGAGCATGATGATTATGGCTGGTTTACACCAGAGGAAGCTTTAGAGATGGTGAAGGTGGAGGGGATTAGGAGGGATGTGTTGAATTATATGAGGAAGAATGGGGATAAATAACACATAGACCTTACCTTGACAAATTCTCCTTGCAATAATACAATCTCCTTACAATGACACATTTAGCTACTATTACATCAAAAAGACAATTTACTATCCCCTCTAAATTATTCAAGTCTATTGGTTTTTCTGAAGGCGATAAAGTAATTGTTGAAGAAAATAATGGTGAACTGATAGTTAGGCCAGTAATGGATCTAATTGATAAACTGGCAGGTTCTGTTTCCGTCCCTAATAATTTGAAAGATAAAGATATTGATTTAGACAAGATTATTCAAAAATCTAAAGATCAGTATTTTAGGAATAAAAAATGATTTTTATAGATACAAACTATTTTCTTCGATTTCTTCTAGATGATGTTTCTTCACAAAATGAAAAGGTAAAAGAATTATTTAAACAAGGTGCAGTGGGTAGGGAAAAACTATTTACTTCAACTATTGTTATTTTTGAAGTATTTTGGGTTCTTAGTAGTTTTTATAAACAGAAAAAAGAAGAAATAATAAAAATATTAAGAGGTTTAATTGGGATGAGTTTTATTAATTTAGCAGAGGCTCCAATTTTTGATAGGGCTTTAGATATCTATGAGGAGAGTAGTTTAGAATTTGAAGATTGTTATAATATTTCTTATGCAAAGAATAATAATATGACTAAGTTTGCTAGTTTTGATAAAAAACTTGTTAAGTATTTGAGCTAATTATTTATAATAAATGATAAGCTATGAAAATAACAAAAAAATCAGATGCCATTAATTTAGAAAGAGAAGATAAGACTAAGATTTCATACTATATTTTTAAAGAATATGAGGTTCACTACGGAGAGATATCTCCTGGAGTCATACAACCCTGGCATCATCATCAGAAGATAAATGAAACTTTGTTTATTGTTGAAGGAAAGGTTAAACTGCATTTCCTAGAAGGAAATAATAAAAAAGAAAAAGTGATTATTGTTGGTGATGTTGTTCAAGTAGAAGATACCCCTCATACTTTTTCTAATCCATATAATGAAGTTTGTAAGATGGTTGCTTTTAGATTTGTGCCACATGGAATAGATCAACATCAGTTAATCAAAACCGATAAAGTTTTGCATCCAGATTTAGATTAATAAACAATAATTGATTACTAAATCTACTCATTACTTGATATAATTCCTTCATATGTCTTTATCTATCGGAATCGTTGGCTTACCCAATGTTGGTAAATCTACTTTATTTAACGCCCTACTTAAACAACAAGCAGCTTTAGCTGCTAATTATCCTTTTGCTACCATTGAGCCTAATGTGGGCATTGTCCCTGTACCTGACTATAGACTAGATAAACTTCAAGAAATTGTTGGGACTAATGTTAAGAAACCAGCCACTGTTGAGTTTGTTGATATTGCTGGACTGGTTAAAGGTGCAGCTAGTGGAGAAGGTTTGGGAAATAAATTCTTGGCAAATATCAGAGAAGCAAATGCAATCGTTCATGTCTTACGTGCTTTTGAGGATGAGGAAATAATTAGAGAAGGTTCAAAAAACCCGGTAGAAGATTTAGATGTTATCAGAACAGAATTACAACTGGCTGATTTAGCTACGCTTGAAAAACAAAGACAACCAAAAGGAAAAATTGAAAAAGATGAAGCACTACGCTGGGAGATAGTCCAGTTATTTAAAGAGAGATTAGATGGGGGAAACAATATTCGTAATTCTGGAGTGGGTGAGTTAAATGAAGATGAGCAAAGAGTTGCTCAAGACTTAGGCTTATTAACTGCCAAGAGAGAACTTTTTGTTTTAAATGTTTCTGAGGAGACATTACTTAGTAGTTCAATTGGAGAATTAACAAAGAAATTTAGTGATCAATTAGCTGTTCCACTTCAGAGTGTGATTGTGATGTGTAATAAGATTGAGAGTGAGTTATCTAGCCTGGGAGACGAAGATGCTGCTTTATATTTAGGAGAACTTGGCTTAGAAGAAAGTGGCTTATCCAGATTAATTAAGTCCGCATATGACGTCCTTGGTTTACAAAGTTATATTACTGCTGGAGAGATTGAAGTAAGAGCCTGGACTATCAAAAAAGGAGCAACAGCCCCAGAGGCTGCTGGAGTAATCCATACTGATTTTGAGAAGAAATTTATCAAAGCAAAAGTAACAAGCTATGAAGACTTTGTTGCTCAGGGTGGCTGGAAAGGTGTTAAAGAAAATGGAAAATTAAGATTAGAGGGTAGAGATTATGTGATGAGGGAAGGTGATATTGTTGAGTTTATGATTGGTAGTTAGTGATAAAACACAAGCATTCTTTCCTTAGCTATTTATTTTTTTATGTTATAATCCACATCTAATATAAATTAAACTTGCTCGTTCAAGCAATTGCTTGAAAACCAACGCTTAAGGGCAAGTAATAAAGGAATAAGCACCTATGATGAAACTCATCGCGGATAAAACCGTTAAAAAATACGAGTTTACCTATTTGCTTCCAGAATTTTATACCAGTGCAGAAGTTGCCAAGGTCGTTTCAGAACTTGAAGACTTAATCAAAAAGCACAGTGGTAAGATTGTCTCTACCCAAGACTGGGGAAAGAAATCTTTATCTTATAAAATTAAGAAGCACGGTAAAACTCACGCTGAGGCACTTTTTACTCATATGATTCTTGAATTTGAATCTAAGAGTGTTCCAAAGTTTGAGAGAGATGTCTATCTTAATGAAAGAATCATTAGACATCTTCTAGTAGTTGAAGAAAAAGAATCCATAGCCATAAAGAAAGAAGAGAAATAAGCAGTAAGCTTATTGTAAGAATTGTGGTTTAATATGGGCACAGTTATAAATAGAGCCTTATGATAAAGGCCAAGGCCCACATAAAGGGCACGAAAGGAAAATTATGTCATCAAGATCCCTCAACAGGGTTACATTGATCGGTAACTTAACCAGAGATCCTAATCTCAGATACACTCCAGGTGGAGCATCAGTTTGTTCTTTTGGATTAGCAACTAACAGAAGCTGGACTCCAGCTGATGGTGGTGAAAAACAAGAAAAAGCTGAATTTCATAACATTGTATCTTGGGGTAAATTAGCTGATATCTGTGGTCAATTACTTCATACCGGTGACAAAGTATATTTAGAAGGTAGAATCCAAACTAGAGATTGGAAAACAGAAGATGGTCAAGATAGAAGAATTACTGAAATCGTAATAGAAAACATGATTCTTTTAAATTCTAGATCAGGCGCAAGTTCCAATAGCTCTTCAAATGAAGCTCCAATGCCAGAAGAAGATGCTGGCGGATCTGAAGACGTCTCTGATGAGATTCCATTTTAATTAAAGGAAAATTATGGCAGGAAGAAAAAAAAGAATTAGATTACCAAGAATTGCAAAGATTTCATCTGAGCACAGATTCTCATATAAGAGAGTTGGTGAGCTTAGAAGATATATCACTGAGCAAGGTTATATTTACTCAAGAAAAGTAACTAACTTAACTCAAAAGCAACAAACAAGTTTAAGAACTGCTATTCAAAGAGCGAGAGCTTTAGCACTTTTACCTTACACTCAAACTTTGTAATCAAATCAATTATGAAAAATAATAACCCCGGATTTTGTTCCGGGGTTATTTGATTAGTACGATATAATATGTACATATGACACATCAAGCAAATCAACCCCATCATCAAGCAGAAGAAGCAAGAGAGTACCAAGATTACCAAGTTGCATTGGAGTTAGCTGTTGATAGCGAACTCTCATATGATGAAGCTGGAGATCTAATCGGTTTCAGTGAAATTCAATCAAGTAAAGCTCTAACATATCGTCAGCTATTTAAAGTAAGTAAGTCTGGTCATTTTTTAATATTGGCTAAACATTTAGCTTTAGCTGCTGTAGAGATAGCGCAAGCTTCTGGTATCAAAGAAGCACTAGCTATTCCAGTCTTTAATTTAGCAAAAGTATTTGAAGAGGTCGGAGAATTAGATCAAGCTATCAAGCTTTATGAAGAAGCACTTTCTCATATTAGTGCAAATTCTCCAGTTCACTATGATAGAGAAGCAGTAAAGTTAGACTTTAAAATACATTTATTATTAGCCAGAATGAGAAATGGCGAAACAGATCTAGAAGAACAAGTGGTTGAATCAATCCATCAAATGGAGGCAGATGAAAAAGAGTCTGATTATAATAAAAAGAATTGGACCTCAGGAGCATATCTCAAATTAGCTGAGATACTGCGAGAATTTAAGCACTTAGATGAAGCTAGAAAAATTATTGAGTCAGATGATCGCTTAGAACTAAGAAATATCGAGTGGCAAGACTTATCAAATGAGTTAGAATAGTAACTCAATGAAAAAAAATAAACTCTCCTTCATAGCTTTGCGAAACATTATTGTTATTACATTGGTCTTTGTTTTGGGAGCTATGATTGGGACTCGTTATGGAAATAAATTTTCATTTATAGATAGAGAGACTAGGAAAATTGAGTTTAAAGTTACTAATCTTGAGGCTCCTAAAGAGAGAGAAAACGTTGATTTTAGTCAATTTTGGGAAGTGTGGGGTATTTTAGCCAATGACTTCATTGATCAAGAAAAAGTTGATGATGAGAAAATGGTTGATGGGGCTATTTCTGGGATGACTGCTGCACTTGGTGATCCATACACGATGTATTTACCTCCAGAAGATGACAAGAGAGCAGCTGAATCACTGGCTGGAGCATTCTATGGTGTGGGTATTGAACTTGGTTATATAGATAGAACTGTTGCAGTTGTCGCCCCACTTAAAGGTATGCCTGCAGAACAAGCAGGAGTTAAATCAGGAGATTTAATTGTCGGCATCATTGATAAAGCAAAGGATTTAGATGAAGATACTAGCCAATGGACTCTTAATGATGCTGTAAACAATATCAGAGGAGAGAGAGGAACAACTGTCACTTTGAAATTGTTAAGACCTGAAGAAAGTCTTGAGGTATTTAATGTTGATATTGTCAGAGATCAAATTGTTATTCCATCTGTAGAGTTAGCCTTTGAAGAAAACAATGGTAAGAAAGTAGCTCATATTACCTTATCTAGATTTGGTGAGAGGACAAAGGATGAGTGGGAAGAAGTAGTTCAGAAAGTTTTGGCAGAGAAAAATAATATTTCTGGAATCGTACTTGATATGAGAAATAATCCTGGAGGGTTCTTTGATGGAGCAATTGATATTGCTAGTGAGTTTATTGATAATGATGTAGTTGTTTCTCAACAAGGTAAATATGTTAATCAAGCATATAAAACAAAAGGACAAGCAAGATTAAGAGATATTCCGTTAACTGTTTTAGTTAACAGAGGTAGTGCTTCTGCATCAGAAATTGTAGCAGGAGCTCTAAGAGATGATTTAGGTATTAAGCTAATTGGAGAAAAGACTTTTGGTAAAGGGACTGTTCAAGATAGAAGAGAACTATCAAATGGGGGAGGACTTCATGTTACAGTTGCTAAATGGGTTTTACCTAGTGGTAGTTGGATTCACAAAGAGGGTATCCCTGTTGATGTTGAAGTGAGTGATGATAGTGAAACTGAGGTCGATGAAGTTGTCTTGAAGGCGATTGAAGTACTTTAATTAGTACTTTATTATCCTTGAGAGACCTCATTATCATCTTCAATCATTTCTTTTGTCTTACTGATAACTTTATATAAATCACCTTCTAAAATAGTTGGGAGATTGTGCCAAGATTCTTTTATTCTATGATCTGTTACTCTGCTTTGTGGGTAATTATAAGTTCTAATTTTCTCTGACCTCATATTACGACCAATTGCACTTCTTGCATCACCAATTTCTTTCATTCTCTCTTCTTCTTGGATTTCCCAGAGTTGGGAGCGAAGCATTTCTAAAGCAATTTGTCTATTTTGAGCTTGTTTTCTTTCTTGTCTAGCACTTACCTGAATGCCACTTGGAGTATGAGTTAATCTGACAGCACTACTAGTCTTATTTACTGATTGACCACCAGCCCCTCCAGCTCTGATAAATTGCCATTCTAGGTCTTCATCACGTATTTCTACCGCACTAGCATGAACCTCTGGTAATACGGCCACTGAAGCAGTTGAAGTATGGATTCTACCTGCTGACTCTGTACTAGGAACACGTTGGACACGGTGGACACCTGACTCATACTTAAAGGTGGAATAAGCAGTTGGGCAGAGCTCGTTAAACTGCACATTATCTGATTTTGTATTTCCTTTTACTTTAAAAACTAAGTCATCAATATATTCAACTTTTAGTCCAAGTATTTCACAAAACCTCAAATACATTCTCTTTAGATCCTCAGCCCAAAGTTTAGCCTCATCACCACCAGCTCCACCACGGATTTCGATGATACAGTTTTTAGCTTCTTCACCAATCTTAGGCTCATCAGATTGGGCCGCTTCAAGATCTGATGCAGCTGACTCTAATGTTTCTTTTTGTTTAGTGAGTTTTTCTATTTCTAGTTTGGCCAATTCACCAAGTTCAGGATCAGAAAGCAAAGCCTCATTTTCTTCAATTTGGCTTTGGAGCTGATCAATCTGGTCTTGGTATGGGTTGAAACTCATAAATAGTTACGATAATTTAGTTGTCAGTTAGACAACAGTAATGATTATACCTTAGGGAGTTAGCTAAGCAGCAACTTCAGTTGTTTCAGCTTTAGCTTCTTGTTTCTCTTCTTTTTTGAGATTAACTTGTTGCTCAGCAAGAAGTTGTTGATATGTTTTAGAATCAGTTTCTTCTTTTTCAACTACTTTAGCTACTTTCTTAGCTTTAGCAGCTTGTTTTGCTTTAGCAGCTTCCATTTTCTTTAAGAATTTATCAACACGTCCTTGAGTGTCAACAAATCTCTCTTCACCAGTGAAGAATGGGTGACATTTGCTACAGATATCAAGTTCAATACTTTCACTCATAGAACCAGTTGTGAAGGATTCACCACAAGCACAAGTGATAGTTGCATTATTATTCCAATTTGGATGTAAGTTTTTTTTCATGATTGTCTTTCTTTCGCTCTTGCTAGTTTACAAGAGTTACTCTAGAGGATGAATTATACCATAGATGTAGAGGAAAGATAAGTTAAAAAGGTTTTGTAAATATGGTAATTTAAGATATAGATTTAAAAGAAAGGACATATGGCCATTAGAAGATATAGATTTAAAAGAAAGGACATATGGCCATTAGAAGAAAAAGTACTCTAGCAGAAAGAGGGGGAAAAGGGCGTGTCTCTGCTCAAGCTGATATAAAAAATGAATGGGAACATAGTTCTATGGTTAGAGTGCAGAAAAATCATCAAGGAGGCCTAGCTAGAACAACAGAGTGGGGAACTAGGGGATTGGATAGTTATGGAAATGAAGAAACTAGAGAGGCAGCTTTACAAGAACTTGAATCAAGAAAAAACCCTATACCTAGAGAAGTTGTCTTAGGTTTTGAGAGGAGAGAAGGATTATCTCCGACAAGAGTAGCCGCATTGGTTAAGCAAAACAGAATTATTTTTATTGGTGGAAGATTGCAAGAAGTAGATTAGTCTTCGTCAAAAAGGTCTTCAATAGGACGATCCCCAGGCTGATCAATCTGAGCATTTAATCCTATGCCAACTCTTAAAGGACAAAATGGGTTATGATCTCCTTCTCTTTGATGAGTTGCGGCATCATCCTCTGCATTCATCCAGTCTTCTGAAAGTGCTTCGTCCATACCAAATTCATATCTTTTATTTCCTGTGGATTCTTCGTCTCCTGCATTTTCGCTTAAACCACAAATGTTAAGATATTGGTCCCATTCTTCTTGTGCGGCATCTTTTCCTAATACTTCTAGCATCTCCTGCCATTCACCAGCTGTAGCATATTTCCCAAGCTGTTTTATATAGTTTCTCCAGGCATCATTTCCAGCATCTCTTTCTGGTTTCACAACGTAAGGTCTCTTTTCTCTTTTTTCTCTTTCTCCCATACTATATTTTCTTTCTACTATTTCTTTTTTCTGCAATAAACACTCCAATAAAGATTACTAACAAAGAGACAACTTGTATAGTATTTATTTTTTCATTCAGCATGATGTATCCCAATGGAATGTAAATTAATGGTTGAAGATACCAGAATAGACTTGCTTCTGAAGCTTCGATACCTTCTTGGCCTTTGATGTATGCAGTCAGGCCAATGATTGAGCCAAAGATAGCCATATAGAATGCTGCCCAGAGTACTGAGAAATTTTGTAATTCACTGATCATTGTATTAATCAACGTCATTGGATTAGGGCTACCTAACTCAAACATAACTAGGGGAATAAAGAAGACTAAACCAATATAGAAACTAATCCCACTGATTAGTAACTTGGGGGCTCCTTGATAGACTCTCTTTGCTAGAGGGAAGTAAAAGAGATTAATGATGTTGTGAAGGAGAATTAATAAGTTCCCCCAGATTGAAAATTGAGTGAATTGACCATTTAGAGAAAAGATTGGAGCAAGAGTGAGGATTAATGTCCCAATAAATGCAATAATTAAGCCAATCCATTCATTTCTTTCTTGTTTTTCTTTAAGGAGGAAAATCCCTCCTAGAGTAACAAAGATCGGCACGGTAGTAGTTAGAAGATTTGCTTCAAGAGCGGAAGTGAATTTTAATCCAGAATAGAGAGCGGCTAAAGCTAGCCCACTGCCCAAAGCTTCAAGAAGAATAATCTGTTTTAGTTTTACCTTTTTTAATTGTTTCTTTGAAATATTTTTAAGGATCAATAATATGATAGGAATTGCAGCAATAGTAGCTATTAAATAGCGGTAGAGCATGTACCTAAATGGGGTAGTGTACTCAAGAGCTGGTTTAACAACAATTAAAGCCGCTCCCCAAACAATAGTGTTAATCAGGAGAAAGAAATATGATTGGAGTCTGCTATTCCTTTTTTTAGCCATGACTAAGCTTAACATTTTTTGTTTATCGTAGTCAGTTGAACTATGATCCAGTATTGATTGTCAGCATCTATCTTCTTATACTGCAGTTGTTAGCAAATAACAGAAAGGTTCCTATGTGCGGAAGTTGTGAAGAACATAAGATGGGTGAAGAAGGCTGTTCAGATTGTGGCAATAATCCTTGTACATGTGAATAAGCTCCCATGCTTAATAAATGAGCTTTTTAATTTAAAGTTCAATTAAGCAGCTGAAGATTATTTAATAATCTCAGCTGCTTTTTCTATACTGACAATTTCCTGGTTTCCAGAAATCAAGTTTTTGACAACCACTTTATTCTCTTTGATTTCATTTTCTCCAATGATAAGGACGAAGGGAATTTTTTTACTATCAGCATACTTAAATTGTTTACCTAATTTATCAATATTTGGATAGACTTCAACATTTATTCCTGCCTCTCTCAATGCTTGAGCAGTCTCAAATGAGGCTTGTTTAGTATTATTATCAAAGATGGTAATGAGTGCTGTACTGGTAGTGTTTTCAAGGGGTATGAGATTGAGACTAATTGCTGCTTCAACAGTTCTATCAAAGCCAAAAGCAACCCCAACTGCTGGGACATCAACGCCACCTAATTCATTAATGAGATTGTCATAACGGCCACCGCCTCCACATGATCCAGAACCATACTCAGGTAGAATAATCTCAAAGATCATCCCAGTGTAGTAATCAAGTCCACGAGCGAGGAAGGGATTAAAGACTAATGCCTTTTCTGGAACTCCAAGCTGTTCAGCTGACCCGATTATTTCTCTAAGATTTTCTGACATTTTAGAATTTTCAATTGACTCTAAAGCTTGCTCAGCTTGTAATTTATCTAAGCCTTTTTCGACCAGTTCAGTGATAACTTCTAGTTTTGTTCTTTTATCTAGTTTATCGATTGATTGGATAATGGAGTAGACGTCAACTTGATCAGTAGCAAATGCACTTAAGCCATTCATCAACACCTGACGATCATTAATATTGAGTTGAACATTTTCAAAGCCAATATTTTTATAGGCAAAGTAACTACAGGCTAGTATCTCACTATCAGCGATATTTGACTTACTGCCAAAGATATCTATGTCACACTGAGTGAATTCACGATAACGACCTTTTTGTGGCTTATCTGCCCTAAAGACA
>Ga0210043_1001800_pt1 | contig 16092 bp, 6 predicted proteins | sample CryGeymet201501t_FD_183990 | JGI IMG/M metagenome (GOLD analysis project Ga0210043, IMG submission 183990) | Groundwater microbial communities from Crystal Geyser aquifers in Utah, USA - Crystal Geyser metaG 2015-01t (SPAdes) (version 2) | ecosystem: Environmental > Aquatic > Deep subsurface >... | reverse complement strand
GAATTTAGATTCTACGCTGTTGATATCGCAGAAATCGCTGGCATCAGCAACACAGAGCAACTGATGAATTCCATCAAAGGCTCCAGAAAAGATACAGATCTGATCGACAATAGTGTTCTTGGACAATATGAGTTCTTGTTGAGGTTGTATAACGATGGTGGCCTTGAAACAATGGGTCCAGGTCGAGAATTCACCTGGAAACCATTGTATACTCCAAGCGGACTGTCTGATGGCGACAATGATCCATTCGAAACCATCCGAGCGGCAAGCAACGAAGTCTACAGTCCCGCCCTGGATATACAGTACCAAGATATCGTCATGAATTTGTTCTTGGATGATTTTGCTAATCCGACGAATGTCAATTCAAAACTAGCTGGAAAGATCATCGACGGTTCAGATATGGGATTGGGGGCACATGCCTTTAATGCTGAAAACATCGCCATTTTTGTCAACGCCAGAGTTAAAAGCGTCATCAATGAAGCTATTTCCGATCCGATTCAAGTTAGCTTAGATTTATCAGCAATGGACTTTTCATTCCCGGCTAAAACGTTAGAAGGGAATTTCATAGGATTTGAGCAGAGATTTTACAACAGTTTCAACCCTGCCAGTGGAGGTGGAAACACTGCATATGATGGGTTGCGAATGTTCTTGCCAGCCTCCTTGGCTGAAGATATCAACAACTCGACCACAAACGTCTATGATTTTCAGTGGAAAGGTTATCCAGAGTTGACGAGCATGGTTCAACTGTCTCCTTTCAATAGCAGTACAGAAGTTCCGAAGATGGGATTGAGGGCTTTGGGAATTTCTGGAGGCCGTGTTAACCAACTCTCTGATGAGGAGTGGATTAAAGTATTGAAATCAAGAAATGGATCTTATTTCATCACTTCCCCATACATCATGGATTATACTTTGATCGCTGGAGGCAAAGATATTAATTGGTATTTGGATTTGGATGTCCAAGAAATAGTACAACCAACCAGCGGAAGAACGAACGATTCTGCGGACTCATTGCTTGCGTATTACAGTCTTTTGTTTGTTGATGAGTCGAATAATATCATCACTTTAAAACAAGAAGGATTAGCCAGAGGAACATCTGATAATTTGCCTATAGGCCCCCTCGTTTCTGACATCACATTCATGTCATCGGGATATTTGTTGCTTAAAGTTGTTCTGGCAGTAGATTCTCCTGGGCTTACTGATGATCCAGCCATAGTCTATGTCAACCCTTCGACTTCGGGAATACGGCACGAAGGTAGCATCAGAAAAATCATCATGACTGGACCCCTGGGGGATGTTCAGGGGGGCAAACATATAGCTTGGTTCAGAGGCTTAACAATCGGGAATTTTGATAGTTCCCAGGATATGACTTACATTATGGAGGCAAATAGTGAAACAGGATGGGCATTGCCGAACAGTGACTTTGTTTTCTATGGAGTGGTCAGAAGTCCTACCATCAAAGCACGAATGGCTCGTCCTTATGCTTGGGTCTTAGAATATGAAGGTGTAGGATTGAGCGAACCGAGAGTCGCCTTAATCAAAGATAGTGCGGGAGTTGATTCCGAAAAGCTCTCATTATCTATGACAACCAATGATGGAAATAACCTGGATTTGATGTCTTCTGACAACTTGACAAGTGATGTGGCGATGTTTAAACTCAGCGCCAATAGCGAGTTCCTGGATACAATTAACATGAACATTGATGGCGAGCAAATCCAAGGCAAGGAAACGGCCATCGCACAATCTTCTAGAGCAGCTTCGAACGCAAAGGGGACACAAACTTCCAGGGGAGCTTTGGTTGGTATCGGAGCAGAAGATGATGATGGAGACTATATCAGAACGGCTGCCTATTCTGCTGGCTTGTATCCGGCTGAAGCCAATATGTGAGGATAGGATATGGCTGTTTATGGGCATGTAGTAAGAGATTTCAACAACTTTAATATGGCTTACCATAGAGACGGATTCTATATGGTGGCCAGAAATGTCAGCGGCTCTCTTTGTTTCTTTAACATTAACCGGCCCGGCCAGATTCTTAGGCCATTTTATTACATAGCTGGCCGATTACCTCTTGAGGCTGAACAAAATAGTCAAATATCAAAACAAAATGGTGGTATCCAAGGAGATATCGCCATCAACCATTATCCTTTTGTGCCAATCACCAGAGGATTTATTGAGGCTCGCGAAGGAGCGACTGTCGCCAATTATGGAGATGACGATCTTGCCATCGAAAGCGCACCTGTGACCTATCGGGACAACAGCGACAATCTGGCTGTAGCAACGAATTTGGATAATTGGGCAGGGAAGAGGCAGGGTGTAGAAGTTGCGAGAGGCAAACCCTCCATTCTGATTTCACCCGCTGGAGGGCTTGTTGTCATCTATGCTTATTCGGAAAGTTTCAATGTCGGCAACGTGACCGCCACCTGCCCGCCTTTCATTGGAAGAGTTTATGCTCAATCTAGCTTTGACGGCATTCGCTGGTCTCCCCCTATTTGTATCTTGAATATGAGCCTGTTCAATCCACCGGCAGAAGTGTTCAAGCTCCATTTCTCTGAGATGCTTGACTACTTCGATGAAAATGCCAATATCTTTTCGTCAGCCTATAACCAAACGTTTTACAATGAAACCAGTGGACTGAGATCGACTCAAAAGTTGACCACAACTGAGATTTCAAATATATCCTGCCAAGATTTTGATGCGACTTATGATAACACAACTGGCAGATACTCTTTAGCTTTTTGGTTTGGTGGCTTCATTTGCTACCGAGATATTAGTCAAGAGGTGAACACGGCCTTGGATTGGGCCTCTAGGTTTCAAAGCCTGACGGGTTCTATTGGGACTGAAGAAGAGCCATATGCGGTTGCTAGATTCCAGTCCATTTACAATCTTCAAAATGGAGTCGGGGATTATCTGTACACGAAGGCTTTTTGGACCCCATCAGGGCCGGGGGAGATCTACATCGCAGCAGGCCCAGCCGAACGACTGTTAAGCAATTCATCGACTGTTTCTCCAGAGCCAGATCCCGGACAAGAATCTGTTGCCGCTACAATACTGAAGGCGATTGGTGGTGCAGATGCTAGAAATACAGTAGTCAATCTGAATACCGCCCAAGATTCTAAGGCTTTACTAAACGAGCGATATGATCCTAATTGGAAGGGAGTTTTTCCACCGGCTATCGTTGTCAAATTCGACAATCTGGATTATGCTGGAGAGCAAGTCAAACAATCTCCAGCAATCGGGGTAGGAACTGTGGGAGAAACAATGATTGCTTTCTACAATTCGAGTAATAACATATCATACATACCAGTGCGAGATTACAACAGGCAAGTTATGTCTGGATATCCTAAGCTTCTGGTCTCTAACTAGGATGAAATATGAGCAACTACAAGATACTTAACGCCTCTTTCAGTTTGTCCGTGAAAGATTTGAAAGATAAACAAGAACTTGCCCATCATCCTATGGATTTCAACAGCACTACTGTTGATCAATTCAATGTCTTGAGCGAAAAGTCTGGATATACTGGTCCCCAATACGATCTCTCGTCTATGCCGGATAATATCATGGTTGCTTCTGGGCAATCCAATGTCGGGATGTCTTTGCCTGTTAATCAAAGTATTGGTGCTCCAGCAATGACTTTTGTTTATGGGGCCTATCCGAAAAATTCGTTGGTTCAACATTCAGAGCTGATGAAAGTTAAAATAGGCCCAGAGCGCAGTTTATACGATGAAGAAGCCCTCAGGAATCTTGAAAACCCAGAGCTTTTGAATGGAACTCCGATTCAATCTAGTTTTGCTGGACTGGATTATCTTCCTGGAGTTATAACTGGAACAACAGGAGATAGCAACTCGGAGCAGTACATTCCAACGGGCATAACCAACCTCCCTTTCAATATCGCCAAGACAGATTACAAAGACAGGATTTATGATAGCTACAATGTCTGGGATATATCTGGGAGGCTGAATCCTTTCAGCACAGAAAAATACGTCTATGCTCTTGGGCGAAGCACTCCGAATCACTACTTGAACCCAGGGCACATCTTTCAACAGTCTAGCCCTGCCAGTTTGAGAGTTATATTTGCATCCTATGCGACAGAATTAGAGTTGTTTAAGCGTCCTGGAACATACGGAGATGCGACAGAATTAGAGTTGTTTAAGCGTCCTGGAACATACGGAGATGAGAAAGGATCGTCTTACGTTCGAAGCATCAATCGTGTTAACCCCGTTGGTCGCTGGATGTTCATGGGAGATTATCGTCAAGCCAAATATCTTCTTGGAGATGCTTCGGTCCCCAAACCAGATGATAAAGCGACTGACACTCTGAAATCTAAGGTGGGTCTCTTTGAGATCTATTCAGGAGAAGAGTGTGATGCTTTCAAGAGATCTGGCGGAGAGATGGCAGGTTTCGTCCTGAATATCGATCTGGACAGTGCTGCGGATAATGTTGCTTTCTCTGGTGGAAGCTTCCCAGAGGTCAAGGTTCTCATCGGTGGAGCAATGACGGTTGATGATAGTGGTGGCATTCAGGGGGCTCAAGTCATTTTGTCTCTAGGTAAACCACCTCAAGTTGTCTTTCCTGTCAGGGGCAGCGAAGGATCGCGTTATTTCAAAACACCTAGAGGCGGAAGCAATGCCTCTTCTACTAGCCGCGCTCCAACTGGGACTTTTGCAGATCTCTCTTCTGGCCAAGATGTTCGCCTCCAGATTGTAACAGCAAAAGAGCCCCTGTCTGCTACCTCTGGAACCAAAGTTACAGTTCAATTTGAAGCCTTGGGAGACTTGGGAATTATTCGAGTCGTAAAAGATGGCTTGTCTCTTATTTCGGCCCATATTGCTCCTCAGGTAGGTGTCGCTGTCGAATCCGCTGGTTTTCAAGAAACTCAACCAGATTATTACACCAACTGTTATTGTCGAATCAAGGGAACGGTGAGAATTTTGGCATCCAACATCCAGGGCAAGTTCGATATTTCACCTATTTGCTACAGAAGTTGGTCTCCAAGTATGTTAATGTTCATGCATGTGCCATTCGCTGTCAGTTCATCAAGAGTTCTGGAAGATATGGTCGGCAGATCTCGATATTCAGACATGAGGAGCTTGCCAGAAACGACAGGGGGAACACGCATTGTTCTACCATATTCATATCCTAAGTATTCCTACTTCTTCAATGACAGTGTTACTCGTTATTTGGCCAAATCTACTGGAAATGATGAGGACATATTGAAGGGTGGAGGCATCCTCGGGTCTAACACAAGATATCCTGACGCAATCGCGGATCCAAGGGGAGCGGTTACGGCCGCATATTCTGTCCAGAGGATCGACAACGCCGGATTCGCTGCGAACTGGGAAGGCCCTTATAACATCACCGCCAAAGAGCCTTTGCCAGACCCCCGGCCGAGCATCCAATACACTATTAACCAGGGGCCGTCAAGAAAAGGTAAACTTGATGGCCTTGAATCGGCCGGGATAGTTGCAGAGGGTGGGGATCCATTAAAAGGATATGGCCACAACCAATTGACGGCGAGAGAGCTTTACACTCAGCCACAGTACGGAGGGTTGACACCGTTCTATATCAAATACAGCGTGCCTTGCATCGCCATGTGGTGCCATCCATATCAGAATACCCAATTAAACTTTGCTTGGCCAAGCATTGATCAGGTTGAATGGATCGATGAGGCAAAAACCTTGACGGGTAGCGCATGGTATTCTAGGGCTGGCACCAAATTCCAGACCAATGCCACTGAATCTATCACAAGCAGAGACATCGAAAGCGTCAATGTCAGAACTTCATTGGATGGAGTCATTCTCAAAAAAGATACAAAGGTTGTTATTAGAAACCCGAATCGAGACATGCTCAGCATGTTGGAGACTCAAGGTGTTGCTAGCGGATCAAAAGGTTATGGGACTCTCAACATTTACTCTAATAGTAAATGGACTAAACTTGATGGATTTATTCGAGACTATCAACTGAATGAAGTTGGAACAGGATTGGTCTTGACGATCACTTTTCAGGACCCCCTTTCTTACCTGATAGAGCGTCTGCCATATCCAGGAGAGCATATAGTTGACGGTTGGCAGGTTCCTCATGCCGTCCAGTATATCCTGTTAAGACTTGGGTTGCCGATAGATGCCAGCGTTACTAATGTGGGACGTGCGGTGACTGTCACAACTTATGACAAAGCCAAAGAGCTAGTTTATGCCAATGGCCCAAAGAAAGTCAAAATCCCTCGCCTTGGTCGCTTTGTTGCAACCGACATCGGAACAAATAGCATCAAATTCAGCGCGGGGGATGGAGCTTTGAGGAGCAACCTGCTGACAGCCTTGGGAATGGTGCCAGCCTTCCAATATCCAGTATTCTTCTGGTCCAAAGAGGGAGTTATCAAGTACAGAGACGCATTCGACAACTCTAGCCAAAATGTCAAACTTTCTTTTGATAGCTGGAGAGATCAAGGCATTCCTATCATTCGAGATACAATGAATATCAGTTTCGATGCTAGTGCTACGACTTATCAAACAGTTTTGCATACTAAAGATCGTTTCCGAAGCACAGATATTCATGTCCCGGTTGGATTGGGCAGCTCAGGCGCATACAGTGGCTATAAATCTCAAAAGACAATCAATCTGGAGGGTTTCATCACAGAGAAGCAAGATTTGCAACTTCTTAGAGAACAGATGGAATACCAGAATGTCTTCATTTCAGATTCTTCAATCTCATTCCAGTATGCAGGCCCTCCGTTATACACAGACGAAGGTGGGGCGGGAGTTGTCAGATCAATCCTTGTTCCATATTTGCCATATCAAAGAAGATCATACTTGCTCCAAAGCTCAACTTATGACATAGAATTTGGAACAGGAAATTACGGTAAAACGGATCTTCAGTGGCAATTGCTGAAACCGCCTATAATGAAGATCTCTGGTACTCTCTTCGGACGATGATAAAGGATTTCCTGAGCTATAAGAGGAAGATAAAATAAGCCATGGCAGAAGAAAGAGCGCAAATAGCAAGGATGAGGAATCTTGTTCAATCCAGTCAGAATGAGGCTGCCTCAAATGCCGTTGCTAGCGTCAGAGCAGAGGCAATGAGGGCCAGCCAAGAGCTTCAGTCTATTGTCAGTAGAGCAACCAGCGGCGGCGGCTACTCAAAGGTCAGTGGCTCCCCGTCATTGCCGGAATTTAGGAACTATTTCATATGGGGCAAGAGCACTTGGGGCGTTGACAATACAACATCTTCTCCTTCTGGCTCGGCGACTCTTATGGATAGAGGAACTCTTTCTTCTGGAGATAGAGGTGGAGTATACCGTAGTATCGGTTCGAGCGGAGAGTAATAATGGCTGATCCTTATACCGACATTTATCGCTTCTTCTATCTCACAGAAGGAGTCAATACAGGATCAGTCGTCCACGAAGAGTTCAAAAGATGGCAAGCTGTTGAAACTCAAATGTTCCAGCTTTACTCACTTTTCGGCAATGGTATTTTGACGGGATGGGAGATCGAGGGAACTTCTGCTGGGAATGTCATTGCTGTCACTCCTGGAAGTGGCCATGTTGGCTATAAATCTACCATGACGGTTGACAATGTTTTCGTCACTCTTGAAGTCCCTCCTGGTTTGACCGTCCCGGACACAGGCATCAAGTACATCATCTATGGCAGCGAAACAGCAACAAGTAATGTTGATCGCTCTATCGATTTCTTCGCATCGACAAATGTACTAGATTATAGTGACTACAATTCAACGGTTAGAGACTCGCAAGACTTTGAGATTTCTCCTGGTGGTTTGATTATCATCGGCGAAATCGTCATGAAGCCAGTTACCAATTCTTCTGGAACTATTATAGGCTACAACTTAGACGATGCCACCTATGAACTCAGGGATGAGATTGGGCTCTTCGACAACCTATCTAAATTCATCAAAGACCACGTTCATATAGGTGGAGCAAATAATCCTGGTAAGATAGATTTGATGCGCCATGTCACCGGTAAACTATCGGCTGATCACATCTATGGAGATCTTTCAGCAGATCTAATCACGAAAGGAACTCTCAGCCCAGACCGACAAGCCAAGTTCTCCCATAGTGAATTGGCTGGTAGTGGAGTTTTGAGCCACGCCCAGATCGAAGCCATCATTCTTGCGTTGGATCTCCAGACAGATCACTATCTCGGAGATATTGCTATCGCCAACTTGCTCAAATTGGTTTTGATGTTGAAACATGTTTTCGTCCAGATCGATGAAACATTGCTCAACTTGATTGCTTTTGTCCCAGGCATCACAACAAGTAATTGGATCGACGACAGTGAATACATGACCGCTGTCATTGATACAACTGGACAACGTATTCTGGGCATTTTGGCGACACCAAGCGGTTCCGATTTTGTTACATGGAACACTTTGCAAGACTTTGAACAGGCTCGTGACGCTTACAATCTAGATATTTCAGACTATCCAGATGAATACGAAAACTCCCTGGACACAGTGACTCGATCTTCCAATATTACTGTTCAAAGCGACGGAACGGTCACACTGGAAAAGAATCCAAGCGTCAACGCTGTCCAGCGAGCAAGCGACACTGAAGATTGGGTTAGCGCGGTTCAGGTTGTCCAAAATGACAGCTTTGGCCAAGGAGATAACTTCGGAGTTTCAGCCAATGTTGGCTATTTCGTCCTCAAGCTTTTCCGTTTAGCTGGCAGCAATTCCTATAAATCTCAAGACTGGAGAGGGTCAACCAAGCTGGAGTTCCTTTTCAAGCTGGAGGGAGAAGACAATATTAACCACGGAGATATCCGCTTCTTCCTGGTTGATGCTGTGCCGCCAGATTTCAATGAGGATGCCGTCGAGGCTGTTGAGCTTTCTGGCTCATCGAACTCTAAGATCATTGTTCCTGAGGGTGTTTTGATTTTGGAAGATGGCTTACTGACGGATGGCTGGCAATTCGTCCAAATCGACCTGACACAGTTTGACGATCTGAGCCGAGTCGCTGGTGTCGGTTTTTACGCCACAACAGCAACGGGGTGGCAAGTCGGAGAATCCTTTGAATTTGACATTCAACAACCAGAATACAACCAAATGAAGACTGAAATTTCAGATATTCTAAAGGATGAAGATCCTGGAACAGATATCGTCATGTATCGTTACAATGACCTGACATATGCAACAACTGGATATCTCAAGTTCAGGTTTTCTCCGAATCAAGCCGCGACTTGGGATTTCATCGATTATGAAGCTACAATCCCAGATTATAGCGGATCTGTTCTTCCCAAGGTTGGAGTCACGACAAAGGCCGCAAACACCGAAGCAGGTTTGTTGCTGTCTCTTTCGCATGACATCGCGCCCTATGGCCCAGACCCAACTATTTTTACCGTTGATGAAGATAATACAAGATGGATCGAAATGACGGTTACTCTGACTTCTTCAGATGACCGAATGGTTTCTCCGATCTTCGAATCTCTCATCCTATATTACACGGCCTCTGTCGAATCTAATCAGCATTCATGGAGCACCCTGGAAGAATGGCAAGATTATGTTTCTCTGTCCAATATCCAATTGACAGATGACCCATCTGGCCCTGATAGCATTTCCCTCGAAGACTACAGCAATGTCAATATTAAGTATTATGTCGAGGGAAATGCTATCAAGGTCCTGGATGATGATAATCTAGAGATTGACGCCCATGCGGAGAATGGCACCTCATTGCCCAAGAGCCCCATCCAGGCATTTTTCAAAGAATCTTCCGGCCTGCTCCATCCTAGCTATATTAAGAAACAAGAAGACGACGACATGTGGCTGATCGCCGACACTGGAAATGACCGCATCGTTGAGATGGCTTCGGATGGCACGCCGTATCGCATTTTGCAGGGGAATTCATACCTCGGATTGATCAACCGCGATTTGGTTGCTTTGACTGCAAGTTACAACACTCGTCTTGGCCAAGTTACAGTCTGTTTTAGTCAGAATTTGCAACTTTCAGCTTTGAATCTGGAGAAAATCTCTATTGTTTCGACCGATGGCACCAATGAAATGAGGCTCGGAGATGAAACCAAGGCTTCAGCGAGAATGCTAGGAAGTGCGCTCATCCAGAATATCGAAGCTTTGGATGGAACGGAATTTCAGAATGTTGATACTAGCAGCAATTTCACCATTGGGTCAGAGACACAGACTGGATCCACTATAATCCCTGGTATTGGAAAAACCGGATCTAAGACAACTGTTTCAAGTGAAGTTGGAGCGATTCTTCTATTCGATTTGACCTCAACTGCAAAAGCAGAGTTGGATAGTTGGTCTGCTGGTAAGAAAATTGTCATCTATCCTGAGTTCTGGAGTCCAACGGTCAGCACAACAACATCAACCAGTACGTCAAGTTTAGCCACAGCCGCATGGTTTGAAGAAGGATCTACAACAGAGGGCGTGGCATATGAAAATATAGCAACAGATCAGCCAGCCTCGGCTTTCACAAGCAACTACAATCCATTCATTTATGCAGATGGGGTTAATAGTCTGGTTGAAGCGTATGATGTCGCTACATTCGCTTCTGAAAGTGTTTCTTTGGCCTCAACAACCAATCTGTATGCCCTTTTGCCCCATAAAACTTACACTGACGGAACAACAACATATCTGACAGAGCCAAGATATAATCTGCCACAATTGTTGATTCGGATGAACAGCTATTATGATTACCCAGTGTATACCAGTGGAGACATCAATAATCTCTACGATGAAATCACCCCATCAGATAGCGAATGGGCTCAGCTCGGAGATTTCAATGATGATGGAGAGATCACGCAAGATGTGATGATTGACATTGACGGAAATGATCATCAGCTTGAAATCTTGGTTGATGAATTCGACATAATTTATTGGGACATTTTACATCCGGTGAGCATTGAAAAACAAGGAGATACTGAATATGTCTTCTCTCAGGCTAATAAGCATTCGATAGTTGATTTAACAACAGACGGAATTCTAGCTTGGAGCATTTTCGATACAGTAGCGAATTTCAGCTTCGGAGATTTTGGATCTGCTAGAGTCTTGAGCAATGGTAATGTTTTCGTCGCTGCTCCAAGAATGAATCTATTGGGAGAAATAGTAATAGACACGCAGAATATGGTAGATAGCATTCAGGCAGAGTATGGACCAATCGACGCATATAAGCTAGACGATGGTAGTGTGCTCATATTGGTTGCCCAAAGATATTCCTCCGCGCTTAATAGCCGTGCTTATGTCCTCGACAACACGGATAACATTGTGTGGGAATGGGGTCTCGGTCGATTGGGTTGGCCAACCGGATTAACACAAATCGATGGAACTGATTCCAGAATCATTTCCTGCTAGGACAAAGAATGTTCGCCTTTGAAATCAGAACAGATATACCAGAATTCAGAATCATCAACAATGGCCAAACTGTAGACATTTTGACTCAGGGTTATTCCGATGGTTTTAGCATAGAATCTCAAGATTCAAAAACAACCTTCAATGGAATATTTGAAGGCACCGATGCTATCATCTATCTCTATGATGATAAGGTTGAATATAATCTGGTTTTTTGGAGCAAAGAAGTCGTCAGGGATAAAGTTACGTTCAATTTTGAGATTGATTCAAGAGCAAGATTTTCAATAGAAAATAGCATCCTGACATTTGTGTCATATAGCGGACAAGAGATTATTTCTCTTGGATCCTTTATCTTGATCAATGATCAAGATGAGATTATCCAAGAGCTTCCAATGCACCATAGTTTCAATTCTGGGAAGCATGAAATCTCTATAGATATTCCCGTAAATGAAATCGAAGAGGGGTCTACGACACTCAGATTCGTCTTGAATACGCCATTAATCGCTAGCGCTCCAAGCGTAATGTCTACTGGCCCGGCTGCTTTTTCCTTCGTTGCTGGAGAAGTAGATCCAGTCAGCAGAGGAATTTATGGGGCAACTCCTGGCCCGATTTTATACTCCATCCATCTTTTCCAAGGATTGTTTACGAACTCGGGAGTTCACCCCGACTCCGAAAAGTACATTGTTGACTATCCACTAAATCTGTACAAGGGTATTCCGATTACTGGAACTGTTCCATTGGATCCCCATATTTCAGGCGGCACCTCAGACATTGTGGAAGCTTACAATCTGGGCCTTGGATTAGACACGTTGACTTTGTATATGGAATTCGTAGCAAACAAGATCGTTGGAATCGATGGTTACGCTCCAGCCCTGTTCTTTGATGTGATTCCACCGTCGAGCACTGCGTACTATTCAGTTAATAATGAGGCTGATTATATGGGGGACATCAACGGGTCCTCTGTTTATCGAGGCACGTATACCGTCCATAAACAGTCTGCCCCATTGTATGTTGACGGAACCTACAAGATTCGCCTCAAATCGAAGAGTTTTGAAACTGACAATCTGATTTTCAAGATGTCAAGGGTTCTAGGGTTCTTTATGGTAGACGTGAGTGAACTTGGCGGGGATGCCCCGATTGCACCGTAAATTTGAGGAGAGAAGATGGCATTGCAAACACCAACAAGGGTGAACTGGACAACCCAACAAGGGGCCAATTTGCTCCCTACTCGTCGTATCGCCGGTGCAAATGAATTCAACCAAACAATCAAAGCTTTGGGAGCCATTGGCCGTATGGCTACTGAAACTCTCGGAGGCGAAGGCATCTATTATGGTGGCGCATCAGCTTTGGGAACGACATTTGAAAATGCAGGTGCGTTGGGCAACAGCATCAACGCTAGGGTTTTCGCTTATTTTCAGGGCCGACTTTATTGCGCTGGTAGCGATTCACATGTTTATCGATTGAGCGGCAAGAGTACATGGGAGGATCAGGGATTGGTCGCTGCCCTCGATGGCCTCTGGGACATGATCTCCTACAATGGTTATCTTCATGTTTGTGGCAACACTGGATATGTTTACAAGTTGGTTAATGGAGCTTGGGCCTCTGCGGGGCAGCCTTATGCCGGTGCTGTCAATGCTTTGCAAGAATACAATGGACAACTTTTTGCAGCAGCAGCAAATGGGCACGTCTACGAATGGGCATCAGGTACAACTTGGACAGATCGAGGTCAAGTTGGTGCTGCTGCTAATATCTATGATCTGGAAGTTTATGAAGAGGAACTCTACGCTAGTACAGACACGGGATATATGTACGAATGGGCCGGTGGTTCCTCTTGGACAAGTCGCGGGCAGCCGTCTGGTGGCGTGGCAAATGTCAGAGTTTTGGCAACTCATGATGGGGATCTATTCGCGGCATCGAGTACAACAGTTTATATCTGGGATGGAGGTTCTTTATGGACAAGCTATGGCATCCCTGAAGCTGGCCAAAATGTTCAATCTTTGGTTTCCTATAAGAACAATCTTTACTCTGGATCTGCCAACGGTAATGCGGCAAGATGGTCGTCTGGAACTACCTGGGTAGACTTTGGATTAGTCGGAGCACTGACAATCATTAGGGATCTCTTTGAATACAACAATCGACTTTATGTTGGTGGAGACGAGACGTATACTCAGATCTTCAGGATGATTGATATCAATGACGATTCCTACTTCGATGGCCAGAATTATCCATTGACCAGCATTCTTATTGAAGATGACACGGATGATAAGACAACTTGGGGGTTAACAACTAACGCAAAAACTCCTATAACCTTCATCGACGCAGGCCCGGTGGCAGGTTCGCTTTATGCTATCGTTGACACCCTGTCTTCTGGTTCGATAACGATTTTCGCAAAAGCTGGCAGTGCCGATGTTTCATTCGTCGCGCAGGCGAGCGCGAGCGCAGCACCGGCCAATTCTATTTTGCTCGGGACCGGAACAATCACAGGCTCAGCTTTCACGACTTTCATTCCATCTGATGTTTTCAAACAGTCCTTGGTTTCTTTCAGGTGGCAACTGACGGCTGACAATGATGTAAAAACACAAATAAACACTGGAGATGAGTTTGCCATCACTGGAGATGATGCCATGAATACCACCTTGACCAGTCAAAGTGGTTACACCAGAGACAAAATGGTAGTAGACCTGGACCTCGTAACCAATGGTGGTCTTGAATTTATTGATGGCAAATTAAGAGTCAGGACCAAAGATAACTACATCATCTATGTTGACGATCAGGGAAGATTGGTAGGAGATCCGGCTTGGTTCATTATTGGAGATTCTGGAAGCCGTCAATTATCTGAATCTGGTGAAACCATGACAATCACCGGAAATGCAACTCATCCAGATGTTTACACCTATGTTAAGACGAATAGTGGAATAACAAAAGAAATTGGAATCAAACTCAATGATCAACTTTATACAGTTAATCAATGGGGAAATTCATCATATGAAAATGATGCTGATGTTCCTGTGCAAACTTTCCAAAACAATGTCTACTTTGAGGGCGGAATTAACATTGGAGATGTTACACAAGCAAATCACGCTGTTTTAACCGGAGTCAGTGACAATGAGATCACTTATTATTTGAGAGACCCTGGATCAGACAAACAGTTGGGCGTCACTGGTCCTATCGCCAGATATCGGGTTAGTACAACAAGTCAGCAAGCAACAGCAATAGCGTCTGCTATCAATTGGCAGACACAAGTCTACTCTAACGGGATATATTGGTCTGCAACAAGCAACCCAAACAGAATATATGTTCAGCCTGGAGGAGATGGTTACTATCTCGTTGCAACAAAAGTTGGATTTAAAGAAGATGCTACAGGATATAGAGAAGTTCAAATTGTTCATACATCAGTGGGCGTAACAACCGTGAAGAAATACGCTAGGGAGGTTGCAGCCTCGGGGACAAGACCAACATTCGTCAAGTGCTATGAAATCATGAAGCTTGTTGGGGACAACTATGTTGAGGTGAAGGTTTTGCAGAACTCTGGAGGGAATTTAGACATTATCAGTTCGGCGGCGGCGCTGGCGACATATAATCAGAATTACTCGACGGATATAGTCCTGGTAAGATTGGCAGCCTCAACTGGCATATTCACCCTGGATCACTCCGTTCTTGATGGCTTGGATCTATTGGGTTAAACAGAAAGGAGAAAATAAATGTCACAAAGATGGACAACCAGGGATGGCCTCAATCTTATTCCCGAGACCGATCAAAAAGTCGGGGCAGAAGACGCCGCTCAGAACATTTATGCCCGAATAGCTACGGCCAACTGCCTAGCAACGTCGATTTTGGATGGAGAGGGCATTTATGCTGGTGGCGCGGTAGATGAAACAGACCTTGGAGGCGGTGGATCTACTTATCCCGCTGTAGCGCTTATCCTTCAGGATGATAGCGGAAATTACTGGTTCAAAAGAACAACCACAAATACAGCAATATCTTTTTCTGATGCTGCTATCCCTGCCGCGAGCCTTTATGCGGTTCTGACAGACGCTTCAGACGGATCAAATCCTTACAATGATGGAAAGGAAATTTCTGTTGAATTCGTGGCTCAGGCAACGGCGAGCGCGGCTCCAGGTGACAGTTTCAAAATTGCTACGGGAGTTGTTGTTGGGAGCGTGTTTACGGGCTTGACAGGACAAGGTTTCTCTGATATTACTTACAATTCAACACAAGGGCTTATATTGGACGCTGGATCTGCTTCGGCGCTTCAACTCCCCGATACCAGCGGAACTGCCGTCGGAGGCATTCTGTTCGGGACAGATACTAATCTATATCGAGCATCGGCTTCTGTCCTGAAAACTGATGGACAGGTGCAATCAGCCTCCTACCAATTCAATGTCCCTGCCGCAAGCAATGCTGGATTCTTGTTCTATAATACGACATTGGGAGTAGATAAGTGGTGGCTAGCTTATAGCTCGACAAGTGATAGTATCGTGATTTATCACTATACTGATGTTGAAGTTTATGATGGAGTTCCATTCACTCTTGATAAAACCAATGGCGTCAGCCTCACTGCTGGTTCTGCAAGTGCCTTAAACCTCTCAAGTACAGCAGGAGATGCAGCGAGCGGTATTCTTTTTGGCGGTAATGTAACACTTTATAGAAGCGCCGATAATGTTTTGAAAACAGACGATGCTTTGATTGTTACTGGTAACTTAACAAACACTACTCTTACTGCGACAAGAGTTCCTTATGCGTCAACAGCCGGATTGTTGGTTGACTCAGCAAGCATGGTGTTTG
>Ga0210043_1001797_pt1 | contig 16114 bp, 3 predicted proteins | sample CryGeymet201501t_FD_183990 | JGI IMG/M metagenome (GOLD analysis project Ga0210043, IMG submission 183990) | Groundwater microbial communities from Crystal Geyser aquifers in Utah, USA - Crystal Geyser metaG 2015-01t (SPAdes) (version 2) | ecosystem: Environmental > Aquatic > Deep subsurface >... | reverse complement strand
TTTTCGACCCCACTATGAAAAGTAAACTGGCTTTACTTATTTTTATGAGTCTCATTTTTGCGGGGTGTGGGGATCCTTTGACTTCTTTTGGTGTGTTTGAGGCGTACGTGGGGAGGAATTTGATTGAGAATATCGAGTTCCGTTTAACACCGGTCACAGACTGGGTGGAATCTGCAAGTTCAGGACCTCTCTACCTAGAAACTACTGACCTGGGTCTAGATGGCCCAGCCGGTGAGCCGGCTCTAAGACTGGAAAGCTTAAATCAGCTAGTAGATGGAGATTTTCCAGCTGGACTACCAGCCTTTTGGGATTCAACACCAATTGCGACCCCTATGACAGTTGACAACATTCTTCCAGCATCGGGGATACGTTTTACCCGAACCTCTCCAGAACAATTTATTAGTGTAGATTTGTTTGATGTAAATAATCTCGCAACTTCTGATGTCCCCCTCGGACAAAGACAATTTAGAGTGAACATTCGGTTTCAAATGGACTTTGCGCTTCCGGATGAACGTTTTTTTGGTTTAGTACAAAAAGAACTAGATTTAACCAATGTACTTTATGTCGAAGATACTCCCTCACTTAGTGCTCGTAATTTTCCGATGAATCAAGCCCAACTAGTAAGTGTCACTGGAATTGCGCCCCAGACAAGTTTTGAGAGAATCCTCATAGGGGGTGAACTCTCTAGAGAAACGACTATTTACTCTGTTCGTGTCCTTGAAGATGACTCGAGTAAATACTACATAGAAACTGTTTTGCCAAAAGTACCTTCTATCGACAGTTTACCGTTTCCGGAGCAAGGAAGGTTCGAATTTAGTTTCTCCGCCCGAAGACATAATGCCTTGGCTGCAAATAGATTTCATGCGGATTTTGTTTCGGTCGAAATGATTCCATATAGTGTAAACAAGCCAGAAAGTGGGTTTATCGATGTCAGCAGCGCTACTGACAGTAGCTGGACACGTTATACGGTCTCAGTACCAAATCCGTTAGGGACGGAACTAAGGGAAATGAACGACGATGATCAGGCATTGATCATTCGTATTTACCCCTTCAGCTCGGGAGTTGTAGATGCAGGAACTATTGAGTTATCTAATCCTGAGCTATATTTCTTTCCCGAATAGTCGCAAAAACCTACTTCGTAATACTTAGTAGTCCCGAATCCTTTAAGGTCGTACAACCAATACTCGTCTGAACTCATCTATTCCGGGAGCTACGATTCTAATCATATATACGCCGCGTGTTACAATTCGACCTTGAGCATTTGTTCCATTCCAAGTCAAGGTATAGCTACCAGCTGCTTGGGGTCCTCGTTGCAGTACTCGAACTAGATTCCCATCCAACGTGAATACCGAGACAGTTACGAGTCCGGGATTGTGCAGGCTATACACTAATGCGGTTGTATCACCGGCAATAGGGTTAATTACGTTATTTACTATAGTTACCCCTGCCCGCTGGGTTATTACTCCACCTACTTGGAATCTCCATGGTATAACTGAAGTGGGTGTTTGAGGGTTTTGAACCCAACCAACCGGTTTTGTTCCCAGTTCAAACATGAATTCAATAGTATTTCCATCAACCATATCGGGATCGGAGGCCGGAATCCTGAAGTTCCTAAGCGCTCCTGCGATGCCAGTTTGTTGTGCGGCTCGGGCCTCTATATTAGTTTGGGGAGTAAAGCCCAGTACCTGGCGCGTTGCCCAAAATCCGCCGGGTGACTTGACCGAATTGGAAACCTGTCCGTCGTAAATCAAACTCAATGACAATCCGGTAAACCCTGGGGCCGTGATTTCGGATTGAATTGTTATATCCTGATCCCTTAGAGTCCCGGAACCATCGAACACCCTCAGGGGCTGGAAGGGTTGTCCGGCTCTAGAATCTGGATCTGTGTACCCATCCAGAGCGTAAATTGGAACTACTGCTCCTGTGGCAATATCGGAAAGCGGCCGATTGGTCGGATCGGGATCAGCGATTCCAGTTTCGCTAAAGATACTATCCAGATCTATGTTCAAGATACCTGCAACCAAGTCATTCTCTGTGAGAGGATCTTCAAACTCCAGATACATTTCCCACACCCCACCATCGGGTTCTTGACGCAGGATCTCAAACCCTGTCATAGGACTGATAGCTCCCCCATGTCTAGTGAGCGTGAACATAGAAGCATTGGTTAATGTACTCAGGACTTGGTCGCTATATGCTGGCTTGTCAAACTCGACGTAAATGCGTTGACCACCAACCGCACCTAGGGCAAGAATTATCCGAGGCGGTGCAGGGTCAATCGCCCGGAGGTAGGCAACAGAGGCTCGAAGCAGATTGCCTGCCAAGTCGGTAAGAAAGGCTTGAGAATGATCGTAAGAAACCAACAACTGAGTCAGGGGACCGAAACTATAGCTTTCAGCAATGGTCAAAGTATAGTAGGGGTCATTCTGGACGTTGATGATGAAAGGAGGTACGTCATTAAACAATGCGTTCCCTACATCGGTTCCAAAAGTTCGAGTAAACTGTGGAGCGCCCAGGAATCCATCGGCGAAAACCTCGAACGCGTCCGCTTTGTTTACAATGCCATCACCTTGGAATCCAGCTCCGTCGGTTTGCGGAAAGCTCATCGCGCTATCTCTAATTCCTCGCACATTTATAGGAGTGCGTGGTAGATCCATATGGGGATTATTCAATGAGTCGGTTGGGTCCCATGTAGCGTTTTCTGATGCATTATCCTGAATAAAAAATTCGAGCCGGTTAATTAGACCAGAAGGTACCGTCGAGCGGGCGACAATCTCATAGGCACTAACTCCAAATTCCGAGAAATCTGGTGGATCGGTATCCCAACCGAGGGCGGTCGAAATAACGGGTATTGTTGCTACAGCTGATCCGGTCGGTTGTATTTCCCCTGAGCCAGGTACTGGTTGGATTATAACGTTGGCTTTTGGATATAGATTTGTACTAAGCTCGAGGAAATTACCAAGGGCATCTAAGATATTTTCTCCAATGCCTCCCGCATGGGTATCTCCAACAATAGTAACTTGCTGACCCACTGGATCTGGCAAAAATTCCATATATCCTGGCCAATATCTTATTCCACCATCTTCGAAACTAAACCCTTTTGTGACCAGGGTTAGTCCATGATCACCTGATGGATTCATGACTCCAGTTCGAAAAAGACTGTTCGTTACCTGACGATCGTTCGGATAAGTTGGGTCAGGTGGGTTAACTTCCCGACTATCTCGTACAAAATTATCAGGACTAGGATTTGGAAACTCCAAGAGCCCCGATACCAATATATTCCCAGCTGATTGACGCATATCAAAGCCATATTGATCTTGATTACCGACTACAGGATCCAAGGTTGCCCTAAGATTGTTTGCTGCACCACCGATCAATAGTCCTGGCTGGGAATCATGGACATCCACTGGTTCAGAAAACCGAAAGTGGAAATAATTATGTGCATCGTAAGCTGGAGGATTCGGTTGATCTGAAACATGAGGAGCGCGTCCAACATGAACAGAGATTAATGTAGGCTGAGTTTCATCGGTAGTTCCGTCAAAAACTGTTGCACCATTGTAATTATAATTGACCCCGAAACCGTTACCCCCAAAGGCACGTAGTACTCCCTTTACCATTGAGATATCTGGAATAGATGTTCGTTGAGTAGGTGGTTGCGTAACTGCGACATCAGGTGGACTCCGCCCACGATCGGTACTATTTGGATCTCCAGGGCTGGAACCCGTTGCGTCGGTATTCCATCGATGGTCGTCATTTAAAGGATCGATTTGATCTAGTTGTACATAGATCACGGATAACTCACCCTGCCCATCGGTTGGTTGGGTTAAGGTTCCATTCCCTTCGACTTGGGTAAAGACGTTTGCAAAAGCATTGGCTCCATTTGAAGATAGAATCTGATTCACTGCGGCACTAATTTCATCATCAGAATTAACAACGGGTTGATTAAAGGTAATTCGAATTACATCGTCGTAAATAGTCTCAGCACTATCGATTTCTAAGGGAAGGAAGTTGATGCCTGTGGCTCCTGGATAGGTCCAAATGGTGTTTCCTCCACCGTTGGTAACACCATTGTTGGTTCTTCCAGTAGGATCTGTTGGTGCTACAGAGGGCTCTGTAGCACTAACAATTCCGCCAGTAACCTGAGCATTGGTGATAGTAGACCGGAAAACCACTGAATACTCATCACCAAAAGTACTATTATTGCCAGGCCCTAGAAGGGTACCTGTGTTAGGTTGAACTTCTAGATTCCAGTTTCCGCCTCCAACTAAATTGAGTCCATGAGCATACAAGTTGGCACCCACACTGATGGTACTACCCGCTGGAAGAGTCAATTGGCCCGTAGGATGATTTGCCGTTGGATTTACAGGAATGAGACCACCATCATTAGGAAAATAAGCCAGGGTACCAGGATAGGCAAAGAATATATTTCCTGCACTTGTAGTAGCTCTATCGGCATCAAGAGGATTATAGGTAGCTCCAAATAGTACCATATCATCCAATGTCGTTAATGTTTGGGAATTGAGATTGAGGGTTCCGCGATAGAGAATAAATCGATTCACCCTGAGATCTCTTTGAAGAGTTAAGGTTGATCCTAGGGCATCTACATATACATCTTGAGCAGAAAAATTTAGTTCGCCAAGCGGAGTACCCGTAATTGATCCTGCTGATAACAAGCGGACATGAAGGAATGCATCTGTAGAGCCCACACCATTATCGAAGGTCAGTTGACCAGTACCAACATCAAAGACTAGTATCCAATTATTGCTAACATCATCGGCATTGATTATATCTGTAAATGCTACTGGGCTGTTTAGTGTATCAAGAGTGAGATTTGCTTCAGCAATTACTTGTCCATCCATGGTTATCCCAGCAGTACTATCAATGGTGGTCGTATGGGTCCCATTGGTCCGGATCGTCCCTGCTGTAACTGCTTGTACTCCTGCCGTGGTCACATCCCCACCAAACCGGACACTGGTTCCACTCACCACCGTTAGGCTCCCTAAGGCTGTGACACCTACATCTCCCTGCAGGTCAATGTTTCCCGTCCCCGCCGTCAAACTTAAGGTCTGGGTATTCGCCACCAAGGCATTGATCGTTCCGGTTACGGTGATGTCTCCCGCAACTCCTCCTGTATTCAAACTCGTGTTCCCAAGAAGTATCACGTTCCCCGTGAAATCTATTGAGCTGTTCGTCGTCTGCTGGGTTCCGGTGGTCCGAATGGTTGTAGCTGTGATGGTCTGGCTTCCCGTGGTGGTGACGTTCGCACCAAACTCGGCCTGGGTTGCATTACTCACCGTCAAGGTTCCAAGGGGTTCTATTCCCCCGACTACTCCGGTCAGGGTGGCGTTCCCAGTTCCAGCAATCAAAGTCAGAGTCTCCGGTCCAACTCCTGCCGTTCCATTGGTCGTCCCTACCACACTTATGCTTCCACCAGCTCCAGCCCCACTCGAGAAACTAAGGGCTGCATCCTGACTCAACACCAAGTTGCCAGTAATCGTTATATTCGACCCATTGGTTGTTAGGTTTGCAGCTGTGGTTAGATCTCCACTAATACTTATGATAGCTGTAGTAAGCGTAGTCGTAGAAATCGTTCCAGTTGCATTCTTGGTTAACAAACCACTGTTCGTAATTGCGATCGCTCCACTACTACTAAAATTATCGTCGATAGCAAAAGTTGTTCCCCGTAAGGTTGCTGATCCAACACTTATTGCTCCAGAAAAACTGGTAGCACCAGTTGCCGGATTGGTTTGACTAAGCATTCCCGTTACTGTGAGTGTGTCATTAAAGCTGAGGATTCCAGAGTTGGTCAGGGTCAAACTCGTAAGTGCCGTTCCACCCCCTACTGCTCCTCCAAAAATCACCGCTCCAGTTCCTGCATCTATCGTTAGGGTCTGAGCTCCATCCAAGGTAGCAGTAAAGGTCACATCACCTACTCCCACCCCAGTTCCTATTACCACCGGTCCACTTAAGGTTGTTCCTTGAGTAAACGTTACCGATCCCCCGGCCGTAGTTACATCGCCAGCTGTACTCACTAACCCACTGAGGGTTCCTCCAAAGGTTACCCCTCCTGTTGTCGTATTAATATCTCCGGCCACCACAATCGTCGTAAGTCCTACAGCATCAAGAGTTACCAACCCACTTGTCGTCGTAATTGAGTTATTCAGGGTAAGCGTCGATCCAACCCCTGTAGCATCTACATCCAACGCTCCAGTCCCACTACTCAATGCTCCGCCAATTATGATGTTTCCAGTGTGGTCAATCGTGATCGAACTATCGGTCGTAGTTATCGACGCTCCAGTACTGTCAAATGTGGTTCCACTACTGCTGAATCCACTCGGTGCTGTAATGGCTCCATTCAGGTCCATTGCACTACCAACTAAATTCATAGCTCCGCTAAGGGTCACGGTTCCCAATCGAGTGGTTCCACTTCCAGTACTTTGGCTAAAACTCCCTGCTGTTACTGCACCAACATTGACGGTAGCACCCACATCTCCTGCAACGTTGTTTGCACTACTGATCGTCAATGCACCCAAAGGAGCTCCACCGGTTCCCACAGCTCCTGTCAATACCACATCCCCACCAGTCCCTGCTTCTAAGGTTAAGTTCCTGGCTGTTCCATCTCGGGTTATCGCCCCATCAATCTGGATGTTCGCACCCGCTAAGGTTCCCCCGGCGTTGGTAGTATCAATACTCACATTCCCAGCCAGCTGCACTGCTCGATAGTACCTCACTGCTCCACCTGCAGTAGTCACATCCCCAGCCGTTACAACCGTTCCTGTACGGGTCGCTCCAAAATTCACTGTTCCTGATCCAGTGGTAATGTCACCAGCTACTGCCACCGTCGTAACCCCGGCTCCATCGACCACCACATTCCCGGTCCCACTACTCAATCCAGCAGCAATCCCGACCGTTCCCACACTGTCCAGGACAATGTTCCCTGCTCCAGCTCCAGTTGCTATAGCATTATTCACCTGCAAATTCCCTGCGAGGTTTGCCAAGCTCACCGTCCCATTAGTCGTGGTAATCCCTACAATACCTACCGTTCCTACCGTATACCCGTCACTATCGGTATAACTCAAGGCTGTTCCTGCGGTAGTCAAATTCGTTGCTATTGTCGTCACCGCATTATTCGTATCGTTCAACGTTACCGGCCCCGCACCTTCCAACCGTAGTCCACCGCTAATCACCTCTCCGCTCTGAGTCAAAGCCCCACCAAACTGTAACCGCGTATCCCCAAGAGTTCGGATTCCGGCTCCTCCAATTCCTAACGTACCAAGATCAAACCCATTCGTATCTCGATAGCTAATCGCCGCGTTCACGTCCGCTCCGTCTGCCGTGTTTCGCGTCTCAAGCACTACCGTCGTCGCATTGTTCGTTGCCGTCTCTAGGGTAATAGGTGCTCCACCATCTAACCGGGTTCGTACATGCAACGTCCCCACCGTCAGTGCTCCAGTCTGGGTAACCGACCCTCCACTAAATACCCGCAAATCACCGTTCACATTCAATGCAGGCAGAGAAAATGCCTGGGTCTCGGAGTTCATTCGTAGGTATGCTAACCGTTCAGTCCCTCCAACGGCTCCACCAATCGTAATCGTTCCGGTTCCGCTGGTAATCTCAAGCCCTTCAACGTCAGCTGTCGTAGCATCTACCGTCGTGCTCAAGCTTACATTTCCTGCAACCCCCGCTCCCGTGACCAAGGTCGAATTACTCTGTAGCCGATGAACTCCACTAAAGGTAATATCCGCTCCGGTCGTTGTATGAATCCCATTGGTCCGGATCGTCCCTGCTGTAACTGCTTGTACTCCTGCCGTGGTCACATCCCCACCAAACCGGACACTGGTTCCACTCACCACCGTTAGGCTCCCTAAGGCTGTGACACCTACATCTCCCTGCAGGTCAATGTTTCCCGTCCCCGCCGTCAAACTTAAGGTCTGGGTATTCGCCACCAAGGCATTGATCGTTCCGGTTACGGTGATGTCTCCCGCAACTCCTCCTGTATTCAAACTCGTGTTCCCAAGAAGTATCACGTTCCCCGTGAAATCTATTGAGCTGTTCGTCGTCTGCTGGGTTCCGGTGGTCCGAATGGTTGTAGCTGTGATGGTCTGGCTTCCCGTGGTGGTGACGTTCGCACCAAACTCGGCCTGGGTTGCATTACTCACCGTCAAGGTTCCAAGGGGTTCTATTCCCCCGACTACTCCGGTCAGGGTGGCGTTCCCAGTTCCAGCAATCAAAGTCAGAGTCTCCGGTCCAACTCCTGCCGTTCCATTGGTCGTCCCTACCACACTTATGCTTCCACCAGCTCCAGCCCCACTCGAGAAACTAAGGGCTGCATCCTGACTCAACACCAAGTTGCCAGTAATCGTTATATTCGACCCATTGGTTGTTAGGTTTGCAGCTGTGGTTAGATCTCCACTAATACTTATGATAGCTGTAGTAAGCGTAGTCGTAGAAATCGTTCCAGTTGCATTCTTGGTTAACAAACCACTGTTCGTAATTGCGATCGCTCCACTACTACTAAAATTATCGTCGATAGCAAAAGTTGTTCCCCGTAAGGTTGCTGATCCAACACTTATTGCTCCAGAAAAACTGGTAGCACCAGTTGCCGGATTGGTTTGACTAAGCATTCCCGTTACTGTGAGTGTGTCATTAAAGCTGAGGATTCCAGAGTTGGTCAGGGTCAAACTCGTAAGTGCCGTTCCACCCCCTACTGCTCCTCCAAAAATCACCGCTCCAGTTCCTGCATCTATCGTTAGGGTCTGAGCTCCATCCAAGGTAGCAGTAAAGGTCACATCACCTACTCCCACCCCAGTTCCTATTACCACCGGTCCACTTAAGGTTGTTCCTTGAGTAAACGTTACCGATCCCCCGGCCGTAGTTACATCGCCAGCTGTACTCACTAACCCACTGAGGGTTCCTCCAAAGGTTACCCCTCCTGTTGTCGTATTAATATCTCCGGCCACCACAATCGTCGTAAGTCCTACAGCATCAAGAGTTACCAACCCACTTGTCGTCGTAATTGAGTTATTCAGGGTAAGCGTCGATCCAACCCCTGTAGCATCTACATCCAACGCTCCAGTCCCACTACTCAATGCTCCGCCAATTATGATGTTTCCAGTGTGGTCAATCGTGATCGAACTATCGGTCGTAGTTATCGACGCTCCAGTACTGTCAAATGTGGTTCCACTACTGCTGAATCCACTCGGTGCTGTAATGGCTCCATTCAGGTCCATTGCACTACCAACTAAATTCATAGCTCCGCTAAGGGTCACGGTTCCCAATCGAGTGGTTCCACTTCCAGTACTTTGGCTAAAACTCCCTGCTGTTACTGCACCAACATTGACGGTAGCACCCACATCTCCTGCAACGTTGTTTGCACTACTGATCGTCAATGCACCCAAAGGAGCTCCACCGGTTCCCACAGCTCCTGTCAATACCACATCCCCACCAGTCCCTGCTTCTAAGGTTAAGTTCCTGGCTGTTCCATCTCGGGTTATCGCCCCATCAATCTGGATGTTCGCACCCGCTAAGGTTCCCCCGGCGTTGGTAGTATCAATACTCACATTCCCAGCCAGATCAACTGCACCCTGAATATCGATCGGTGCGCCTTTGGTTACAATATTCGCCGAAAGGGTAGTGGTGGCCCCCGAGCCGTCAATCACCACGGTTGCCGCTGCATCCGCAAGTGTGCTTGAGAGTGTATCGAGCTGGCCATTGACCACCGTCGAGCCGCCAGCTGGGGTTCGAATGGTGACTGCGTCCTTGAAACTGGCCGTGCCTACCGCGATCGTATGGGTACCCGTGGCGCGCCCGATAGTTATCCCAGAGAATCCTTCAGCGATTGCAGTAAGGTCGGTATCACTTATGTCGAGTGTCCCTGCCCCGGCGGCCGGAGACCCTACATCGATTGAGGTGGCGTCGGCGACCGGCTGAAGCACGAGTCCGCCTGACCCGGAAACCGACGCCGCGCCGCCAGCAAAGTCGATCTCGTTGGCCGTAAGAGTAAAGGCGTGCACGCCTGCGTCTACAGTGGAGTTGAAGGTCGCACCAGTTAACGCAACCACTTCCACTGGTGCACCAAGGGTTACCGGATCGTTGTAGATTTGGGTATCGGCATAGATCGCCGAGTTGAGTTGAGTCGAAGCGGCGTTTACGGTTAGGGAAGTTAAGGCGTTTCCGGCACTACCGATTCCCTGGAGAGTCAGTGCGCCACCGGTCCCAGCCTCGAGGGTCAAGGAGTGGGTCGCTCCGGTTATCAACCCTAGATTCAAAGCCTCGCCAGCGACTGCGATACCACCGTTAGTAGTATCAATAGTGGTGGTCGCACCCAGGGTCAATCCACCAAAGTCAGCGGGTGCTCCGTTGGTGCGCACCGTACCTCGGGTTGTTACCGTTCCCGAAACTACGGTTGTATCGATCCCGCCTGTAAAGGTAATAATGTCATCAATTCCGTCGCCGAATAAAATACCTCCGGCGGCAGTCAAAGCGGCAAAAGTAGTATCGGAGGTAACCGTTAGGTCCTCGTCAAATTGAAGAATATACCCTTGAGCGGCGGTAATGAGGCTTCCGAAGGTAGTATTTCCCTGAAATCTCAGAGTCGCTGCGTCAGCAGTATCGGTCGCCGTAAAAGATGAGAGGTCGACGGTTGAATCAAAGGTAATACCGCCGGAATTTGTAACCGTAAGATTTCCCAGATCGGTGCCGACGGACCCGGTAACCGCAACGTTGCTGGTAGTATTAATCGTAAGGTTACTCGTCGCACCACCGCTTGTTCCACTCACAGACGTCATCGAAATAGGCGTCGCCGAGCCCGCACCCACAGTAAGGGTTACCCCGTCTGCGAGGCTCAGGGCACCGAGAAAGATACCTCCAGTACTACTCCCACCTAGGGTTGCCGAGCTCACCACTGTCAGTCCTTGGGCATCAAAATCGAGTACGGCGGTACCAGTAGCAGCCAAAGACCCATCGATTGTGACGGTACCACCTGCGGTTACGGTCAGATTATTTCCAAAGGTAACGATATCGGCATCGCCATTTCCTAGAGTCACATCATTCGTCGCGGTAATGGTCTGGGCTCCGCCAGGATTCCAGGTTCCAGCACTCACAAACTCAACATCGTAGTAGTTTGCACCTATCGGGAGAGCATTATTATAGGTGCCAATACCATCGTAACGAATGCTGCCAGAATCAACGTCGTTTCCTTGGGTAAGGACAACTGTTTCGCCACCATCGGCGATAAGTACACCATCGTTGGAGAAAGTACCCGATACGGTGAAAACTAACGTAGTTCCCCCAAGATCAAGGGAAGCACCGTTTGCAATAGTGAGACTCTTGACCGTTAGGTTCGCTGCACCGGCATTCCCAAGCACCGCTCCATCAATCGATGGATAACTTCCTGAAGCTAAAAATGGAATTACTATGTCCTGGGTTGAGGTAGGAACCGTTCCGGTAGACCAGTTATTACCGTCACTCCAGTTTCCGTTACCCGAGCTTCCATCCCAAACATTAGAATTCGTACTAACGATAGTAATTACTTTGTCGTCAACTACATTAAACGTGCTTCCCCCGTCGAAGGACATTTCAAGGAATCCCGAAGATGCAGAACTAGTTGTAGTCAATGCAAGATTTTGAATTGTGATTTCGTCAACACCGTCATTCGTTACGCCGGTACTAAGATCGATTTTTAGATATCTTGGATCAGGAACCGCGAATGGGTCCTCGAGGGTTAAAACGGCAGTTTCGCCGAGTATCGACGCAGGACCACTAGCAATATCGAATTGTGCGTTTAAAGATGAAGGTATACGAAGAAAAATATCGTTTGTAGTAGTCAAATCTGCCGAAATCCCAGCCGGGGTATCATTTATTAGTATACTAGGTAGTGTAACTGCGACCCCTTCGTTGGTTGAAGTATTTGAAAGTGAGCTCATTGTCGGTGCAGGATCCAAGAGAAATGAAACCGATCCGGTTTCATCTGTACCTGCCCCAAAATCAGTCGAACCGATTGTTCCATTAGTAGTGAGGGTTATAGTCACTACCTCTTCGGCGTCATTGGAAATCGTGAACTGGGCAAGCCCCGAACTGTCGGTCTCAACCAGCGCCGTCGCCGCAGGGGCATCGCCCGCAATACCGTCGTTATCGAGGTCGTTAACGCCGTTAACCAAAGTGACTGTGGGCAAGCTATTAGGAGGATCAGGAGACGTGGTCAAATCAACGCGGATTACCCCGATGTAGTCAACCGGATTTCCGTCAGCATCGACGACTTGTAAGGATATTTCTTCAGTTCCTCCAACAATCGCCGTTCCTTCAGCTTCGTTGACGAGGACCCGGTCAGGCGGATTTCCGCGAAACGGCGCGGAGTACATCCGAAGAGTAAACTCTGAAGTTCCGTCGTTATTCTCGTCGTATTCGGTCCAGAACTCAGTAGTATTTTCCGCTGGTTCGTTTCCGTTTCCTTCAACAACTTGGTAGATCCACGTACCAAGCTCCTGGTCCGAATTGGTATGGTCCACCGGTACTTGGCTAAGGGCGTTCGAAGCGGTTTCTCCGGATGCATTAATAGCTGTTGCGCCGGTTATAATGGACGTAGTAGGGAGAGTCATCGCCCGGGCAATATCATCGGCGAAGGCAGTATCAAGCCGCGTGCCATCGATGATATCCATATCAAAGTTACGAAAATTCAGAACGGCGCTTGGAAAACCCGTTCGATCGGGTACGTAGGGGTACATATTCCAGACATCACCAGTATTTTGGAGAATGGCAAAGGTCCAGCTATAGGCGAACGACCGTGCCCCCGTTACGCCCGTGGGAGTTGTAGAAGGTGAGACCGAAACATCCAACTGGTATGCGTTCTTGCCACCACCACCGGCAGGCTCCCGGACAGCCACAACTTTGAAAAACCGTTTATTCCCTACTAATTCACCCTGATTCGCTGAGACCCCAGGGAAATAGACCCATCCTGATCCTGTTGCCCCACCATCGGGATCGATCGGCTGAGCAAACCCCAAGTATACTCCCGTGGTCTGCTCGGTATCGTCGATCCACGCCATTCGACTAAGGATTGTTCCAGTTACGGGGGGCTCATCTCCCACAAGTGGCCATGTATGATTAGGCGCCCTGTCAAAACCATCATAAAACGAAAGCCGCGAATTAGGGTCTGTCAGTGCGCCGGCTCCACCGACCAGGTAGTAGGCGATTTCAGAAGCAGTTCCAGGAGCGTCAGGACTAGCACCACCATTTCCTGCATCGTTAATTCCAAAGTAAAGGGTCCCCGTTACGGAACTGGGAATTTCGAAAAAGGCTACTTCTACTAAATCTCGGGCCCCGTCGATGGGAGCTCCTATAATCTGCAAGTACTTTGTCGGATCTGCCGGAATCCTACTCTGTCCCCACCCCCCCAAGACCGCAACAAACAGCCCAAGAATCAAGAACAGACGAGGAACTATATTTTGAAATGCGCGAGGTTTTCCCATGCTAGCTTTACTATACTCCATTGTCCGACAGTTTCCCAAGCCTTCGTGCCTGCCCAAAACCCAATCTTTTGGTTATGTTCTCTTGTATGATTCGCTGCTTCACCGGCCTCACCGCTGCTCCGATTAACCTAGACTCCCTCTACCAAGCCCTCTCCCCTGCCCGAGATCGGCTTCCCCACCTGCGGTGGTTGTCCCCCGATGCCCTACATCTGACCCTGCGGTTCTTTGGCAACCTGGACGAAACCCAAGTCGACCGGGCCCGCGCAGCCCTCTCCACCCTGGAGGGCCAGAAGCCAATCACCCTCACCTTCGACCGATGGAAGTTCTTGCCCTTCCCCAACAAGGCCCGGGTGCTCGTTTTGGTGCCCCAGCCCTCACCTCTGCCTGCCCTAGAAGCGCTCCACTCACTCAAGCGTGCCTACGACCAAGCCCTTACCTCAGCAGGGTTACCTTTGCCTCCGGAAAAACCCGGAGACACCCCCGAAGGCTTCCTGCCCCACGTAACCATCGCCCGGTTCAATCCGAAAAACCGACCTTCGACCCAGGACCTAAAGGACCTTCCCCTGCCCTTTACCCTTACCCTCGACCGGGTCATACTCTATCAAAGTCTCGAGGGACTGCGGTATCTGCCCCTTGGCCACGTCGACCTGGGGAAGTAAGCTTGCATAAGACCGGTCCCTAGGCTACGCTTGAATGAAATGGCTAAGAAAACTTCCAAAAAGGCGACAACCTCCCCAGATCAATCTAAGGACAAACAACCGGACCCCACGCCGGGCCCGGGAAACACCCCTGAAACATACCCACAACCGAAAACATTAGCGGACAAGTCTGCCTCTACCACCAGCCAGAACCCTGCCCAGCCTGGACGCGGCTCAGCCCCTAGCTCAGCCTCAACCGACTCAGCTGGGCCTAACACCCAGACCCAACCTCCACCGCCCCCCAAGGCTCCGATTCCCATTACCCAGTCGCGGCTGTTTCGGGTCTTGGTGTATACCCTTTTGGGACTGCTGATTATCCTCGTCGCCAACCAGGTCAGTTTTATCTTTCGGCCGATTGTAGTGCTCATTAGCACCCTCTTTCTGCCAATTTTTTTGGCAGGCATCTTCTTCTATCTCTTCAATCCTATTACAAAGTTCTTGGTCCGACACAAAATGCCGATTACGGCGGCCATTCTCCTGGTCTATTTGGTCATTGGAGGGGCGCTCACCTTGGCAGTTCTGTTTGCGGCTCCGATATTGGAACGGCAAATTGATTCGCTTATTTCAGCCACACCCCGCCTGGTCGAAAGTGTCCGGGTGTACCTGACCGATCTGGGGCAAAACAGGTTCTTTAGTCAATTCGTTCCGGGATTTTCGGATATGAACCAGGACTTGGTAAATCAGTTAGGCGACTTGGTGAGGGGACTGTACTCGGGTATTAGTACAAATATATCCGGGCTGGTTGGATTTATCGCTAACCTCATTATCGTTTTCACCACCGTGCCCTTCGTGCTCTTCTTCATGCTCAAAGATGGTCACAAGTTAGCCCGACTAATCGCCCGATCATTTCCCCGGAGGTTCGAGCCCGAGGCTGAACAAATAATGATTTCCATGGGTGACACCCTGGGGACCTATATCCAGGGCCAGCTCTTGGTCAGCTCTTTTGTGGGGGTTATGGTCCTCATCGGCTACAGCATCATCGGTCTTCCCTACGCCCTCTTACTCGCCCTGGTCGCTTTGGTCACGAACCTCATTCCCTACATTGGACCGGTCATTGGAATTGTTCCGGGAATGGTCGTAGCCCTGGTTATTAGCCCAGCCAAGATGGTTCAGGTTATGATTTTGGTCTTTGTGGTTCAGCAACTGGAAAGCCAGCTCATCGCGCCCCTGGTCATGGGCCGCAAGCTCCAAATCCACCCGATCATTATTATCTTTCTTTTATTGACCGCTGGTAGCCTGGCGGGATTTTTGGGGCTGCTTTTGGCCGTGCCGACCTACGCCCTGGTCCGAACCGCCTGGACCCACCTATCCCAACTATGGATTCTGCGTCGCCACGCCCTTTCATCCTTCGTCGACGACGCCCTCAGCGAGGTCGAGTAGGGCGGGCAGGTCTATCACAGAACCGTTTTGTCTTCTATCGGTTCTGTTGCAGAACCACTAACCCTAGGGTCTGAACTCCAAATCAAACCCAAACCAATCCGCCGGGTCTGCCATCGACGCTGCAATAAGCCCCAAGTCGACCTGCTGAGTGAGCTCGGCGACTAACCAGGAATGATCGTCGAACGTGAACCGGGCATTGGCCCCGGGCGTAGCGCCCTGAACACCGCTTCCCACTCCGGCAAGACTGTGGGCGTGGCGAGGGCTCACCATAATAATACCATCGATGCCCAGGTGCTCTAACACACCCAGGTAGGTCAGCACCAGGGTGTCGCAGTCCCCGGCCTCGGCCATAACCGCGGTCTGGGGAGCCTCCAGATCTGCCAGGGTGCCCGCCCGCCGGTAGTCGTAAGCCTGAATCGCAGTAAGTATGGGGGCAGGCCACTGATCAGCAGCGGGGGCCGACGGCGCTAAAGAAGAGTACAAATCGATAGCCTTACCCGCCAGATCGGCGAAGGCGTCCCGGTAGATAATTTGGTAAAACCGACGCCAGGCGTCGTTTTGTAAATCCGCAGG
>Ga0210043_1001796_pt1 | contig 16129 bp, 21 predicted proteins | sample CryGeymet201501t_FD_183990 | JGI IMG/M metagenome (GOLD analysis project Ga0210043, IMG submission 183990) | Groundwater microbial communities from Crystal Geyser aquifers in Utah, USA - Crystal Geyser metaG 2015-01t (SPAdes) (version 2) | ecosystem: Environmental > Aquatic > Deep subsurface >... | reverse complement strand
ATGGTTATACCACTGAGTTTTTAAAAGATTACCCTGGCAATAATTATTCTTCTGAATTAACTACTGAGAAGATTTCTAAGATTATAGTTTTACCAGCCCCGCTCGCTACAGAGATTTTAGAAGAGTTGCCAAAAAATTTAGATATTCTTTATGATGAGACTGGATTTGTTGTTTGGTCTTGCAATCCTCTTGAAAGGGTAGCACTTACTTCAGATTTTTCCCTACCCGACGCCCTCGCCCTGATGTGGCTATTTTTAAAGAAAGAAAATTTAATATGACAATGCTGGGCAAACATCAATCAGAAGAAGCAAGACGGAAGGTTGCTAATTATCGGAGAGGAAAACACTTGACCGTAGAAGCCAAGGAAAAATTATCTAAATTTCACAAAGGAAAAATCTTATCCGAAGAAACACGAAAAAAAATGTCTATTGCTAAAACAGGGGAGAATAATCCGAACTATGGAAAATCCCCATCTTTAAAGACAAGAAATAAAATAAGAAAAACTCGCCTAAAAGAAAAACATTGGAATTGGAAGGGGGGTGTAACCCCTGATAATAAAAAAATAAGGGTTTCTGTTAAATACCGTATTTGGCGTGAGGCAGTTTTTATGAGAGATAACTGGACTTGTAAAGATTGTGGAATCAGGGGGAGTAATTTACATCCTCACCATATTAAATCTTTCGCTAAATATCCCAAACTTCGTTTTGATATAAACAATGGTGAAACATTATGTATTGGATGTCATAAACAAAAACATCTCAAAAAGGAAGGGCTACTTAAATGAAAACCGTAAACAATAAAATTGAAAGGGGGTAAAAATGAGTATTGATGGAGCACATTATGGCCCGTGATCTAATACATCTCGACTTATTTTCTGGTATTGGTGGTTTTGCTTACGCCATAGACCAGGTGTGGGATGGCGTTGAACATATATTTTGTGAGATAGACCCATTTTGTCAGCAAGTCTTAAAAAAACATTGGAAAGGAAGCGTGATTTATGGGGATATAAAAAAGTTGACATTTGTGCCAACCTATGCCCACGATGAGCAAAACGGAAATAGCGAGATTGGGAGGGTTAGCGAGTGCGAAAAAAAAGAAAGGGTTATCTTAAATGAAAGACCACATATTTTGTCGGCAGGCTGTCCTTGTCAGCCCGCAAGTCAAGCCGGGAAGCGAAGAGGCAAAGAGGATGACCGTTGGCTCTGGCCAGAGACTTTTAGAATTATCAGAGAAACGCAACCAAGATTCGTCGTTTTGGAAAATGTTCGAGGAATACTTACTCTTGAAAGCGGGTTGGTATTCAAAGAACTGCTTGCTGAAATGGAAGGTTGCGGTTACGAAACAAGGGCATACATTATTCCAGCTGTCGCCGTCAACGCGCCACACAGACGAGATAGGATCTGGATTGTTGCGCACGCCAGACACAGGGATGGACAGAGGACCAAGGACAGACGAAAACCTAAAAGATCGCTATCTTGTCAGGAAAATGCCATTAAATCTGAACGATCAAATAGCGATGAAAGAAAAGAATTTATTGGCGACACCGCAGGCAGTAGATGCAACGGTAGGGAGTGTGATGGGCAAGGGGGACAAGTTCAGGATGTTGCCATCGGGAAGGATGAGAAAGATAAACAAGAACGGGATGGGCGGAAGTGTGGGGTTGGCGAGAGAGGTAGCGATGCTCCCGACGCCAAACACCAGAGATTACAAGGGGGAGTGCAATCAACATTCGGTCCCGACAGTTATCAACGGGAGGATTGGGACAAAAACTGGTTTGAAGTTGCAACCGAACTTTGTCGAGTGGATGATGAATTTTCCGCAGGATTGGACTTCGCTGGCCATACTAAAGCCCAACATAGAGTGCAAAGATTAAAAGCACTCGGTAATGCGATCGTGCCTGCTGTCGCAGTCGAGATACTAAAGGGGATCAAGTGTTTTTCGGAAAAATAAAATTAGATAGGGCTGACACAGTTTATTCAGAGTATATCCGAATTAAAAAAGGCAGGCGTTGCGCTCGTTGTGGTAAACGCGGCATTGGGACTAAAGGTATTTACGGCCTTGATAATTCTCACTTCTTTAGCAGAAAAAACGAATCAACAAGATTTTATGATGATAACTGTGATCCGGCTTGCACAAATTGCCATGCTTATTGGGAATCTCATAAAACCGAATATGAAGCGTTTAAACTCAAACAACTTGGACAAGAGCGTTTTAATTTGCTTGTTTTAAAGAAGAATACTTATCAAAAAAAAGACCGAAAACTTTCCCTACTAATCGCAAAAGAACTTTTGAAAGGAGTAGAATGACAGACCTACAACATTCAACACGCGAAGAACCAAATGCCCGATGTAATGCTTGTGCTATAGGTCTGTCTTGGATAGAGAATTTTTTTTACGGGAATAGGTGTGTATTGTGCGCGAAACATAGGCGACGCATAAGTTTGTTGCGTCTCATAGCTTTAGTAGTTTTGGATAGAATGATATACAACGCACTAATGGATGTTAATTCTCCTGTTATGCCGGATGAAGGTTGGACTGAAGAGAATGTACCGTTAATATATGCGCAGGTACGTGCTTCTTTGGGGGAATGTGGTTTTTATGATTCAAACCAATTGCGAACAGTCAAGGATAGAATAGTATTTTTGAGGGCGCTGAAAAGGTGTTGCAAAAGTAAAAAAATTTAGTTCTTTAATATGGCAAGGTTCAGCTCTATGTGGCGTGGAAGCCTGATTTGGCACTCCAAGGTGCTTATCCGCTAGAAGTTTTGTGGATGTCAATTTTGGCGATGATAGTTATGGGAGCGATAATTATCTAATGCATGATTTAAAAATGGAGATGATTGTCCGCCAAACACTCAAGAATATGGAGGGGGTAAAATGAGTTTTCCAAGTGAAGTAGCTGAAAATATTACTGAGCGCAGAGCAAGATTTGTTTATGATAGTGCGAGACTTGTGGCTATTGCCGCTAATGCTCCTATTATTCCTGTTGTTTGGGATGAACGAGGGCAACCCTTTAAAGACCAATTTTTAAAAGTCATTGATAGACAATGCGGAGAACAACGCTCAAAATCACCCGAAGAATTACACGGAAGCTGGATGCAGGCATATTTCCTTATGGGTTGGAAATTCGGTGAGCAATATAGCCGAGAAGAAAAAACTCATCCAGATTTAGTTCCTTATGCAGACCTTGGGCAATTGGAAAGGGATAAAGACGCCGTGTTTGTTTCCCTATGTGAAATAGCAAGACAGTGGATTTATTAACCCTACAGGAGAGCGACCATATTAAAAGGGAAAAAAGTAAAAAAAACTTGACAAAGGGGGTGCCATGAGATAAACTTTTAACCAAGCAGGCAGATCACCTGCTGAAGATTTCAAAAGCCATTCTTGCGCGCAAGGCGAGAGTGGCTTTATTTTTATGAGGGAATATGAAAAAACTGTGCGAGTGTGGCTGTGGTCAGATATTGAATCCTACAAGAACAAGGCCGTCTTATTTAAATAAAATAAGATTTATACATAATCATCTATAAAATGTTAAGAAACAAACACAACAAACCCCAAGGACTCGGAGATCTTAATTATCGTCAAAAACTTTTTTGTTTGGAATATATGAAAGATTTAAACGGAACAGAAGCGGCCAAGCGGGCTGGATATTCAAAAGATACCGCTTTTTCAATAGCTACGGAAAACCTTAAGAAACCTTATATTAAAAAAGAAGTAGATAGGTTGTTTGAGGAACGTGCTGCGAGACAGTTAATTACAGCAGAAATGATATTACTTGAGTTATTAGCCATAGCTCGTATTGACCCAAGCGAGGCCTTTGATAACCAGGGGAATTTGAAGGATCTCAAGGATATGCCTGTTGCTTTAAGAAAGTGTATATCAGCGATTGAAATTGAAGAGGAATTTGGAAAAGGAAATGATAAAAAGAAGAAATGTGGCTATGTTAAGAAGGTCCGCTTCTGGAATAAAAACGACGCACTCAATACTCTCGCTAAACATCTAAAACTTATCTCCGATAACACGAATATTCTTTTACCCGGTAGCAAATTGATCTTCCAAGATGTGAAGATTGACGCAAATGCTACGCCTGAAACATTGTTCAAAGATATAAATAATCGGCTTGCCTTACAACATGAAGAGGCTAAATGATATTAGGCTATCCAAAAGACATAATGGAGAATGGCGCCTACCGATTGAAGATTTTATCATTATGCGAAAGAGATTTAACAGCACGTGCAGAAGTCAAAGCATTGTGTAAGAAAGATATTCTTTATTGGATAAATACTTTTTGTTATACAAAAGACCCCCGGCGTAAACCCGATGTTCTGCCTTATATAACCTATCCTTATCAAGATCAGCACATCCTTGAAGTCAAAAACGCAATAGACAAACAGGAAGATTATCTCAACGATAAAAGCCGCGACATGGGTGTGTCATGGGATATTCTTTACGTCTTTGCTTGGTATTTTTTGTTTGAGGAAGGCTCTGATTTTCGTGTAGGTTCGCGCAAAGAAGATTATGTTGATAAGTTAAACGATATAGACACGCTTTTAGAGAAGGTACGTTTTTGTTTGAAGCGTCAGCCTCTTTGGTTATTGCCTAACGGGTTTGATTTTGATAAACATGCAGCTTATATGCGTATAATCAATCCTGAGAATAGCAACGCAATTGTAGGAGAGAGCGCTAACCCTCATTTTGGTTCAGGCGGCCGGCGGAAAGCTTTGTTGCTTGATGAGTTTGCTAAATGGGATGAAAGTGTTGCTGTTGCTGCTTGGACCGCTACAGCAGACGTCTCAAAATGTAGAATATGTGTTTCTACTCCTGTAGGATCTTCAAACAAATTTGCCCAGCTATCTATGGGGACTAAAGAGAAAATTAGAAAGACTTCTCTGCATTGGACGCTTCATCCTTTAAAGTGTGAGGGTGCTTATTATCTTGATGACAACAAGAAGATACCAATAGCTGATTGGACACAGGCTTTTGCTATATGGAAGCGTCTAGGTTGCGAGTCTGGGATGGTGAGATCAATTTGGTATGATGCGGAGGCAGAACGCCGTTCCGAGGCCGATTTAGCTCAAGAAGTAGACATTGACTACAGAAGATCAGGGCATCCGTTCTTTAGCCTCACAGCGCTTTCTACACAGGTCTCTTGGCCATTCTTTCAACGTAAGGCACCTCTTGACCCTATTCCCTACGGGAAGCATATAAGGGCCATTCTTGTTGAAATAGACAATAAAATTGAGATTAGAGAGATATTTAGTGGTTGGCTCCGTATATATGAATTGCCTAAACCCGGATTCCAATATGAAGTGAGCGCAGACGTTTCAGAGGGATTGGTCAAGGGGGATGAATCGTTTATCGTTGTCCGTGATAAGTGGACGCGTAACGTAGTCGCGGCGGCCAACGGACTCTATAAAACTGATGATGATTTTGATCTAAAGGTTTATAAAGTATCAAAGCTGTATAAAGCTGAGGCAGCAGTTGAGAACAATAACCACGGCTATTCAGTTGTGCAGAATCTGTTAAAAATGGACATTAAGCAATATGAAACAAAACGTGTTGGCAAGGACGGCAAGATTGTCTCTGTTAAGCCCGGCTGGAGTACTACTTCTACTAGTCGTCCTCCTATGTTAGATCAACTTGAAGAAGAGATAAGGAAATCAGTTGTTGAATTACGGGACGAAATTATAATTGCTCAATGCAAAACTTTTATTAGTAACCCAAAAACAGGCAAGCCAGAAGCAGATGGGGAGTTTTTAGATGACGGTGTCATAGCAATGGCAATAGGTGGGGCAGCTATAAAAGAGAATCAATACAAAGCGCCTGCTGAGAAATCAGAAGCAAGCACTAGGGAGAGAGTAAATGAACTCAAGAAGCCGGTGTTTAAATTCTAAAAAGAAATTAACAGAGCGTGAGCAACAAGACGGCGAAAGAATATATTATGAATATCGTGTTTTAGGTTGGTCTAGGGAAGAAAGCAAAAAACTGGCAGGCGTAGAAGTAGTGCCTGTATAATATCAATCAGAGAGGATCCCATGCCTGATATAAAAACACAAGATTACACACTAGAACGTGAAAAGCAGACAGACGTAGACAAGCGAATTGAGGCCACTGAAATTCCTATTTACATGGAACGCCTTGAGCTTAGCCAAGAGCAGAAAGACAGGATTATTAAAGAAATCCTTGAAGAGTTGCAAGAGATAGAGGATGAGCGCGAAACCGAAAAGATGGATGAAAAAGACGACGCCCTGGACAGGCAATACGCAGGCGAATTGGCAGAGGGCACGCGTATGCAGTTTAATCTTAACCGGCGCGTTACCAAGATCAAGGTTGATAAGATCACTAGCCTTATAATGCAATCTATATTTGACAGCGATCCTAAATTCTCTGTTTCTCCACGTCCAGAGTTTGCCAAAGAAGGCGGGCAAGACGTATGCGAAGCTCAGGCCGACTATCTTGATTATACTATGGACAATCTGCCTTTTAGGGATCCCATGGGCATGGCTGTTCATTCCGGGGTGCTTAAAGGACTAGGCTATCTTAAACTATTCCATGAGATAGAACGTGTTGACCGCAGACGTGAGGAAAGATACGCAGGCGTTCAATACACTGAGGATCCAGAGACAAAACAAAAGGTTATAGCTGATGATACAGGCCTTAGGGATTTCTTAACGAATTACCCGGACGCCGGGGAAAGATACCCTGGGCTTTTAAAGGATATTCTAGCGGGCAAGGAAATCAACATAATCTCCAAATATAAAGACACGATATACAACGATCCTATGCCACGCTTCGTGAATAAGAAAGACTTGTATGTTCGGAAATCAACAGAGGGTTATCACGGTATGCGGACAGCGAAACTGCTTGCAGAGAAAAAGGTTTACTCATGGTGGGAACTTGAAAAGCTTGAGTGTAACGAACAGTTTTATGATACCGAATTACTTGCCAATGAAAACGTAGACGGCAAAGAGCCGACTAAAATAAAAAAGTATAAGAATAAGAATTATGACATTCTTGAGTGCACGTTCTTCACCAAGCTACAAGAGACCGACGAGGATTATACTCGTGGTATCTTTTGGATCTCAAAAGAGAAAAAAGTCATGGTTGGGTCTATACTCTATCCATATTTCAGCGTTGATTGCGTTTACTTCCCAATAGTCATATCTAAAAAGAAAACAGGATTATATCAATGCGGGATAGGTGAAGATCTTACCGATACTAATATAGCTGAGAGCGCTATCCTTAACTTCGTGCTTGAGGGTGCTTACATCTCAAACATGATCACGCCTATCACAGAAAAAGACAGCGAGGTTGACAGGCAGTTCTTAGAGAAGCGGTGGACCCATGGCATTCCGCTTTATACATCAGGTGGCAAGCCTATTGACTTTTTACAGAAGTATATGAAGCCAACAGACATAGGTGGGTTACTGTTACTCATGCAACATCTTCTGCAAACCGATGACGATGTTACCAGGGTGTCAGCAGGCATGTCAGGCAAAGAAAGCCCTCTTGATCCTAGCGCGCCGGCTTCAAAGACTATTGCTCTGTTACAGCAAAGTGGTATAGGCATTAAAGACTATGTTGATACGATAGCGCCTTGCGTCAATGAGATAGCCAACGCGTTCTTGCAACTGCAATATCAGATGTCAAAAGAAGGCAGGAAGTATCGGCCACGAACGCAGGCAGTGGTCGGCAAGGATCCATTTAAAGACATAAGCCGTAATGCTATGGTAGCCCGGACGAACATTCAAACACAGGCCGCGTCTTTTGATTTTGATAAACAGAATGAGAAGCGAGAGGACCTTGCACTTTATCAAGTCTTAAGACAAGAGTTGCTAGTTGCGCGCAATCCTAACGCGGTGTATGCAATCTTAAAAAACATAATCAAGTCCTGGTCTCCAAAATGGAAGAACAATATTGATCAGATATTACCGCCTCTTGAAGAGTTCCAAAGAGAACAGGTTATGACAGCGCTTAAAGCGTTGGCTTTGTATGCTCAAAAGAAACAGCAAGACGCGCAGATCACAGGCTTACCGCAAAAAATGAAAGCCGAAGAGTTCATTCCCCTTATGGCAGATTTACAGGCCATGATAGCAACGCCGCCGGATAAAGAGGCTATCAAAGAACAGGAGAAAAATGCGAAACCCGTTTAAGCCGCTTACGCTTGAAGAGGTAGCAAGAGACAAGAGAGAACGTGAAGAGATACAAATCCGCATAAGGGCGCTATCTGATCTTGGAAAAAAGGTTTTGTCTCATCCTGATTTTATTAAATACAAAGAAGAACTTGCTAAACAAAGAGACGAAATTGTGCAAATTATGATAAAGACTGCAAATCCTGATCCGGTGCAAGACGCTTATTTCTTGCGGGCCTGTCTCAACAAATTGTCAGCTTATTATGAATTGCTTGCGTTACCGCAAGACGACGCGGGAAGAAAGGTTCAATAATATGCATTACTCAACATTTGAGTTTAAACTTGGCAGATGGTTCCGTATAGCTGAAGTAAGTGAGTTTGATCCTGAGAGGGCTCGCCTATCCGATGAAGCCATCGGGAAAATTGTAAAAATGGCAGTTACATATTATGGCGAACATCCTGAAGATTTACTGCCAGATATTAAATTTAAAAAACCATTCAGGAAGTTGAAAAGTATTTATAAGAAAAGTTATGCTTATTGTTATAAATGTAATGAGTTTTTTTATGACGATATTCCTATTGTAGGGTCGCTTTTGTGTCCAAACGCTTGCTCTCAAGTTGTTCAAAGAGGGATTAGAGATCCAAAAGCATTTTTTTATACAATAAAAAATCCAAAAGGGTAGGTCGCGATGAAAGAACAATTCACAATATGAAACAGCACGATAAACCTCTTAACTTTGAACAAGCCTGCAACTATCTTGACGAGAAGAAAGATACTCTTGCCAAAGATACAAAAAAAGACACCGCAGGTTTTGACGCTGTTGTTGACGCTTCACCGGAGAATAGGCGCAGGTTCTTGCTATACGCCTTAAGTCTCGTTGATTCTTTAAGCCCAGCCGTTAAGAAGCTGATACCAACAGAACTTCTGTTGGGCGGCGGAGAAAGTAACCGCGAGCTTATACGGTCAATGAAGCATTACATGACGTTAAGAATACACGGCTGTTCTTTGCCGTACATAGCTAATTGCTTAGGACGGCATGTTCAGGTGTTGCTTAAAGTAGAGCAGGCGACCATGGTAGCTATCAAAGAGGCAATTGAATACAGGAAGGCCCATGGAATACCAATAGTGGGGAGGTAACAAGAAATGGGCTTGTTGAATTTAAAGCCAGTACACAAGATGCGGGAATACAAGTGCCGGTTCTGCCGTAAGCTTTTATTGCGGTATGGATCATTTCATCATGAGTTCCCTGCATATAAAGAGTTGCGCGCAGAGAAAGATATGTACAAAAAAGAAGATATGAAAGCACAGCAAATATTTTATGCAGAGCGGCCAGGTAAACCTATTGGGTTATTAGTTCAATGTCGGTGCGCTTCATGTGGACAGCATAATAAATTCACTGTAATCTTTGGAGTTGCCGACGAGAAACTTAAAATAGCGGGGTAGTATGGCGACAGCAGTATTGAATCCACATACAGATCTTAAAAAAATTAGAGTAAATTGTTCTTGCTGTAATAGATTATTGTGCTATATTTATAAGCAAGGAGCGCCAGCACTCGCTCATGATGTAAAAATAAACGCAGCAAGCGATTTGTGTTTTATTGAGATTAAGTGCGGTAAGTGTGGGAACGTAGTTAAGATTTCAAGAGTTAGGCTCATTGAAGAACTTTAGAGCGCCTTAGAGCGCCGTAACAAACAGAGCGTCTAGAACGCCAATGCTATCAAAAGATAGTGTTGGCGTTTTTTTGTTTTAAGATGGCACTCTGCATAAGCAGACCCATTTCAACATATTGTAGGGCGGAACCCGTAAGGCCCGCATGCAAAGGAGAAAGATATGCCAGAACCAAAACTTGACCCGGGAGTATTAAAAACTCAGGAGTCTTTAACCGAAGATCAGAGCGCTGCAATCGCTCTTGAGGTTCTTCAAGAAGAAGAGGCCGCCGCAGGCGATAAGAAGCCGGACGCACCCTCTTTAGAAGAAACTCAAGAAACCGAAGAGCAGAAGGCGGATCGTATCAAAGCTGAGGAAGAGGCCAAGCCTAAGGCTGACGCGGAAGCCAAAAAACCTGTGGAAGAACCTACACAGGAAGAAAAAGACGCAGCAGCCAAAGAGGCTGAAGCTGCCAAACTCAAGGCTGAAACGGATCAGCAGAAAGAAATTGAGGCTTATGCTACCGAACAGGGAGTTACTGTTGAAGAGGCAAAGGAAGATTTTGAGCATGTAGCAAAAATCCAGGATAAGTATAAGAACGATCCGAAGCACTTGGCGCAAGCCAACCTTCATATTCAACGTCTCTATACTAAAACTCAGGAAGAGCTCAAGACCCTTAAGACCGCTCCCGTAGTCGCGCAGATACCTCAACCAGACGTTCTTTTAAAAGCCATTGAAGAAGGAAAATTGACTGTTGATGGCAAGGCTGTTTCAAAGCAAGAAGCTATTGACGCTTTTCGTGCGAATAACCCAAAGCTTGAATCCGTTGATGATGAAGTAGTCTTAGACCTTATGGTTAAAGATCTTCAAAGAGTATTTGAAGCTAAATCAAAGGATGACGCTATCAAGGTTTCAGCACAGGCTAAAGAGAAGAGAGAGAAGTTACTCTCTGCATTACCTGAAGCCGATAAGCGTTTCTCAGGTGAATTAAAAACCATAATTGACAAAATCTCTGATTCCGGAGTTGCTCGCGAAGAGTTTAACCTTGAACCGTATATCGCTTACGCCAAGGGCAAAGTCTACGATAAGGATTTGAAAGAAGCCGAGGATAGGGGATACAAGCGCGGTTTAGAGAAGTCTACGATCATAGCGAAGCGTTCTGATGGTCCAGTGGGCGCGGGAGCACCTGGAGACAAAGGTAACAAGACACCAGGGGCGTTGACAGACGCACAAAAACAGGAAGCTTTGGAAATGTTTTCAAACTATCCTGACGTAACTGATGAGAAAAAGATAGAGATGTTTAAGGAAATTTTAGCAGACGAGGCCAAAAAGAAATCTAACGGAGGGAAATAATCATGAGTGAAGAATTGAAATATGGCTTTAGGCATGGCGGAAAAGTATCCGTTCCTGTCGCAATGGCCGCATCGCAGGTAATTTCTGCACAAAGCGGTAAGTTTGTTTATATGAACGCAGGTGCCGCAACATTAAACGTAGACGGTTCAACGACTATCTTCGGGCACTTAGAATCACACGCGCACACTCCGGCAACGGGAGCGGAGTTGAATTGTATTATTGACCTGTCAGCCATTTTCAGGATTCCGGTCAATTCAGGGACGTATGTCGTAGGTATGCAGGGCGATCTATGCGACATATCCATAGCTAGCGACATTCAGGGCGCGCAATTGGCTGCCTCAATAGAAGATACGCTCATTGTTGTCGGCGGATCAGCAGCAGTTTACGTTGACGTTATGATGAATCCGGCGAAGTGGGGAACGGGTTTAGGAGTTGACGCGTAGTAGTAGGTGTCAGAAGTCATTGCAGAAAATAAAGAAATATAAAATAGGAGATTAAAACCATGAGCGGAGTTCGCGGAGATAGCTTGGCACTTTACGTTAAAGACATGTATAAGGCTGAGAGAGAGACGTATCAAGAAGTTGAAACAGGGTATGACAAGATATTCAAGATTAAGAATGGTGTCAAAGGTGCTGGTGATAAAATCACTCAGATCCTTGGCGCGGGCGCTTTAACCCGTCATACGGTTGAAGGCCAGGACATTGTATACAAATCTCCTATCCAGGGGTGGGAGTTCTTAGTTAAATACCATACCTACTCGGATGGTATTTCTCTAACGAAAGAAGCAGTAGAAGATACTGTTAAGCTCGGCAATCTTATCAAAGAACTTGCCGGAACATGGGGCAAGCAGGTTCGTTTCGCCAAAGAAGAGTTGGCCGCGCGTATATTCAATGAGGGCGGCAATCTTTTAGGTGATTTCGTGTTTAACGGAACGCATGTTGGGAACACAGCAACGTACGGCGACATGCTTTACGATAACAAACCGTTATTCAATCTCACCGGCAACACAAGGTCAACAAAAGGTGGCGGAACGTATTACAATTCCGTTGCTGGTCTGACCTTAACACCGACCAATTTTGAGACGGTTTACAATCTGCATACCACAACGAACAACAGGGATGAACGAGACAATATCGTGCGCAATCCTTGCGATACGTTGCTTTGCAGGCCGGGCGCTGATAAGTTCTTGGCAGATAGGATCCTTGGAACACAGCAAATGCCAGGCGGGCAGTTGAACGATAAGAGCCCGTATTACAAGCTCGTAACGCCGATAGACTGGGATTATCTTGAAGCTGCTGAGGCCGCGTTCTTTATTGGCAAAAGGCAGTCAGAGGACTTCCAGTTCCATGAAAGACAAATGCCTATGATCAACTTCTTCAAAGACAACAACAACAATGGCTACAAGACTTCAATTGACATCAGGATAGGTATCTTGATAAAGAATTGGAGAACATGGTCAAGAGGCGGCGGTACATCAGCGTAAGATAGTTCTTTAAAATAAAGGTTTACACATGGGGTTCCCAAAAGAAATATTTGGCAAATGTCCAGTCTGTGGAGCGGATGCAGGTGATGATCCCAATGCTTCCGGGGCCGATACACCGGCTACGGACACCACAGGAAGCGGCGTTAAGCTTGAATATTATAATGGGGATCTCATGTGTCAACTTTGTGTTAAAAGACTAAAGGCTAATGAAGAGAGTAGGGTTGATTCAGAAAAACAGGCCGAAGCTGAAAGGTTTAGAGGCGCTGCGGGGTTTTCAAGGACAATAAGCTAGGGGGATTTATGGCAAGGAACAAGAAAAAAGAAGAGCCAAAGGTTGAGGTAGATGTTAATCAAGAAGAGCCAAAGGTTGAGGTAGATGTTAATCAAGAAGAGCCAAAGGTTCTTCCATCTTTTGCCGCAGAGCTAGGCCCTAAAAAAATAAAGGTTACTCCTGAAGAGTTACAGGAGTTACAAAAAGAAGGCAAGCTAATCGGCTGGAATCCGGCCACAGGTGAAGCGTTAATAAAATAATAGGAGGAAACATGGGAAGGATGTTTAAGTATTTGGCCATTTTTGTTATGCTATTGGCTTTGCCTTTATCTGTGTTCGCAGCAGCGATGACAGACGAGGCAGTCCTCGGCAATAACAGATGGAGTGTTCAAAGTGATGGAGATCTTGTGCCGAATGCCAATACTTATAGTATAGGCAGTGCGACGCAATACCCGGCGTCTATCTGGATAAATGGAACTGTCTTGGCCGTTGATGATCCAGCAGGTTCATCTAAGACAGTTACTGTTCCGGCTGTTACTGGCACTGTAAAGTTAACAGGAACCGCTGTTGCATTAACGCCTGGCGCTGCTGTTGCATTGACAGTGGCAAAAGGAACTACGCTTTATACCGACACTCCTACGGACAACGAGAACCAGGAAATCACGTTCTCAGGAGCCGGCGCGGCTGGTGATGAAGTAACTATCATATTCACCAGCGCAGGAACAGCAGACGAAGTCATTACATTCAATGCCACACTTGTAAGTTCTTCAGGAGCATTGACATTGGGGACAACCGCATCGCATTATATGACAATGCGGTTTATCTCTAATGGTTCGCATTGGTTTGAAGTATCAAGGACGGCGGATCAGACTTAATAGATCCCGCCTCTCAAGAATAATGACTGAATGGCGGGCTCTAGCAAGGGCCTGCCATTCTTTCTTAAAAAGAGGTGACTATGTTGGGTAAAACTTCAGGTGATATTCTTCAGGAAGATTCTTTAACTCGCCTTATGAAAGAGACAGAAGCATTAAAAAAAGATATTGCTGATCTTGAAAAGAAAAAGTTGAATCTTCAAGTTGAGATAGATAAGGTTCTCGCTGAAACAAGAGAAAAACTTGGAGTGGAATATCAAGTTAAAAAGAAAGACTTAGAGATTACTTATTCTTCGCAGTTTGCTCGTCTTGAACAAGAAAAGACTGCCGTTCAAAAAGACAAGGCTTTTGTTGTTGAACAAGACGCGAAGAATATTGAGAAAGCAAAAGAGCTTGAGGTTATTGTTGAGGAACAAAAACAGGCCGTTAGCGATATTGATATTAAGCGAGTAGCAATTGAAAAACAACGGGTAGCTAACGAGAAGTATATTAAAGAAGAAACTCAAAAGTTAAGAGACGCGCAGGCCGCTGTTGTTGCAGAAGTTGAAAAGCTGTCTAATAAATCTGAAGAGTTAAGCTTGTTAAGCGATAGTCTCGCAGACAAACAGCTTGCCTTTAATGGCCGCGTTCTCTTAATAGAAAAAAAAGAGAAGGAATTGTCTGATCTAGAAGCCATTCTTAATATCAAAGAAGAACGCTTGACCACTCTTGAAAAGAATATTCAGATCAATGTTGCGGCAAGCGCTGACGCACAAGACAAAGTCTTGAAGGAATTGGCTATAGCTGAGAAAGCGCGCATTGAAGCTGAGGAAGTCTTGAAAAAGAACCAAGCTGACGCACGAGCAACGCAAATTCTTGGCGATAGTCTTTCGGACTTACGGAATAGCCTAAACGAAAAAGATATAACTTTGCGTGAAAAAGAAAAAGCGCAGGTTTTAAGGGAACGCGAGATAGACGGTAAAATAGCTACTTTAAAGAAATTGAGAGGTGAGTAATGGAAGGCCCTAATGTAAATGCAGTAGCAAACAAAACCGGCGTTATTGAGATACCGATAATCTCTGATGCCGTAGTCTATACTCCGCCCATAAGTTTGAAGTTTGGTGAATATTTTGCGATAGCTTATAAAGCTACCTCAGACGGCAACGTAAAACTTAAGATAGAATTTGAACAATGTCATGTTGAGCCCGATCTTGAGGTCGCAGACGTGAGGTCAGTTGAGGCAGTGGGCTTTGCAGATATTGAAGCTTCTTTGGCTGATGAGATATGGCATATAAAAAAGATAGAGCCAGCGGCACTTCCTTATGGACGGTTTAAAATAACAGGACTTACGGGCGTGGGAGCAAATGACGCTTCTACGACACTACAAATCAAGATTTCAATCTTGGGGAGCGGGTTTATGGAAGGGCCAAATGTGAGAGATGTCCTAACAGCGGCCAATCTTGCGACTATCACTATAGGCGCAGGTGCTACTGTCTATTCAAAATCGTTTAGTTTGAAATACGGCCTTTACTTTGCTTTGGCTTATTTAGCTGGAAGCGCAGGTGCTATTGATCTAACCATTCAGCTTGAGCAGTCTTTTGAACTTCCAACGACAGAGGGAGCTTCTGATGTAAAATGGGTTATTCCTGCGAGCCAGGCAGATATTCATACGAACCTTGCTGATGCTAATTGGCACAATGCTGCTTTTAGTCCGGTGGCTATGCCTTACGGTAGATTGAAAATCACGAGTGCCGCTGGGGTGTCAAATACGCTACAGGCAAAATTAAGTACTCAAGAGGAGCTTGGATGAGACGCCTACTATTGGCTGTATTATTCTTGTTTACCCTGAATGGAATAGGTTATACAGAATCAGGGTGGCAAGGAGATTCGGCCAGGGATCTTAAAACAGATACTACCAATTTTAATAGTCAGCTTTCCGCGGCTGATGACAATGTCCAGGTGGCACTTGAAACTCTTGATGAGATAGCCGCCGGCGGCTCTGTTTCCGACACCGCCTATGACGCTACCTCTTGGGATGGTGTAACTACTGTAGCTCCTTCTAAAAACGCCGTAAGGGATAAGATTGAAGGGTTAGCCGGTGGCCACGACGCCGTAACCATTGACACCAACGTTGACGATTTGCTCACCTTAACTGTCCAGGCATTAAGTTTCAAAACCCAAACCGCCAACACAATCTTTGCAGGTCCTACAACAGGCGCCGCCGCAGTTCCCGCTTTCCGCACCATTGTTGACGACGACATCCCTAACAATATTACCATTACCGAAGCTGACCCTACTGCCTTGCTCACCGCAGGCACAGACAACGTTAAAGACACCCATATAGATTGGGGGACAGGCGCAGGGCAGGTTAATCCTGCGGATTTTGCGGACCA
>Ga0210043_1001794_pt1 | contig 16137 bp, 14 predicted proteins | sample CryGeymet201501t_FD_183990 | JGI IMG/M metagenome (GOLD analysis project Ga0210043, IMG submission 183990) | Groundwater microbial communities from Crystal Geyser aquifers in Utah, USA - Crystal Geyser metaG 2015-01t (SPAdes) (version 2) | ecosystem: Environmental > Aquatic > Deep subsurface >... | reverse complement strand
GGCAACAGCCAAAAATTCAATATCCATAGCATAAGTTTTAACTAAAAGCCGAGGCAAGATCTTTTCAACCACTTCTCTTCTAAATATCTTTATGCCGCTTTGGGTATCCGTTAGCGGAAGATTAAAAAGCACTTTTACGCCCAAATGATAGCCGAAACTTAAAATCTTCCTTAAAAAAGGATAATTTACCCTGGAAACCGGATGTTTTTTACTCCCAACTATAATATCAGCGTTGTACCAATCCATATGAGCCATAAGCATCATTATTCCTTTGGGAGAAATATCCATACCCGCATCCAAAAAAGAAATTAGGCTTCCTTTAGCCTGCTTCATTCCATATCTGACTGCGTAGCCCTTACCGTGATTTTCTTTATACGAATATACTTTTATTTTAGGAGAGTTCACTTTTTCGGCTTCACTTTTACTGTTATCAAGTTCTCCGTCAACAACACAAATAATCTCATAGTCAATATTGTTCCCCAACCCTTCTTTAAGAGTCTTGTCGATATTCTCCAAATCTTTTCTTAATGTTTTTTCCTGTTTGTAAGCAGGAACGATTACCGACAGTAGTTTTGTATTATTTTTTAGCATAAATATCTTGTAAACGATTGTATCCCAGATATCCCGCAAGAGCAAAAAACAAAATCGCAGCCAGTGTTAAAGAAATTTGAATCACCTGCAGCAAGCTTCCATGCCAGAACCATAAAGCTACAACCTGCAAAACAGCTATTAATAAAGGAAACCAAACTACTTTAGTACGCCCCAAAGACAAAGAAAAATTTACTAAGATATTCGCCAGAGTATAAAAAAGTATGAAAATTCCCATCCAAACCAAGTCAGACTTGGCCGAAAGATAGGCCTTACCATAAAGAACACCTATTGCAATATTGGGGAAAAGCCAATAAAAAACGACAACCAGACTTGAAATCGCCAACGTTATAACAAAAGAGAACAAAAACACTTTCTCATAGGACTCCCCCCGGGATTTTCTTCCTGCCACAATCGGAAACATTGTTCCTACAATCGGGGAAACTGCAAAGAATATTATTTTCCCCAGTGTTGAAAGAGCGGCGTATATACCTGCTTCAAATTCGGGCAAGAAATGTTTAACTAATATCAGGTCTGTTGTAAAAAGAGAGGTAAAAGCAAAGGCCTGAACAAGAACGGGAATGGAGTATTTGAAAAAAGGTTTAAGATTAAAAAATTTACTACTTTTGCCCGTTAAAACTCTTTTAATAAACCAACGGGAATAAAGATAGGAAAGTACTGCACCGACAACAACCGCAAAAATAGCACCAAAAACTGACCAGCCCAATAAAACGAGGGTTATTCCCAATCCCAATTTAACTACCGCCGAAACCAAATTCGGAACAACCAACCCTGAAAACTTTAGCAAGCCTTGAGAACTTGCCTGATTTACTAAAGTAATCAAAGAGAAAAATAAAACAAAGGACACCATGGCAACTATCGAAATATTTTCTATACGCAAAAACTTTGCCACAAACGGAGAAAAAGTCATAAATACCAAAGAAGTAATCCCCGCCAGAATAAAAACAAAGCGTGAAAGTGAACGGTATACGGAATACACTTCGCCATTTCCCTTGGCTGAAGAAATAAATTTTACAATTGAAACACTGGCCGAAGACGGAACAACGCTAATTAGATACAAAATTGAAAATATACTTGCCAAAACCCCATAATTAACCGGCCCCAAAACTCTGCCCATTATCAAATGGTATGCGTAATTAACCACATTTACGACCATATTCCCCCCAACCATTATCAAGCTTCCTGAAAAAAGCGGGTGGCGCAGAACGTTAGATATACGATGTCTGATATATGATATACGTTTCATGAAACCCAATAACCTCTGATAAACATTGATAAAAGAACAACCTGCAAGAAAGCCTGAGCAATTATAATCAATTTAATATCCTTTTTATACCTTACGGCAAGAAACGGGAAAAGCATAAAAGCCATAAGAGCGTATCTGGGCATCGAAGAAAAAGTTCCCGTCAAAGTCGGCAGAATTACGGCCAGCGCGGAGAAAAGCCAATAGGAAAATTTCATTTTCCTGAAGGCCATGATCAAAACAACAATTAATGCCATTGTAATAAAAAATTCCAGGAAGGCGTTAAAAAAACTTAAGCTAAATAAATTTACAGAAAAGAAAATTTTAAAATAACGATAAATTACCTGTGGCAAAAGAATTACGGGTAGGGCGCTTCTTTCGGCCCCAAAACCGGGTTGAGCAGAAAGGAAAAAGAAAGGATTGCCTGTTGATTCCTGAAGATAGAACATATAACCAATTAATCCGGAAGGAGATAACAAAACTCCAGCAAAATCAAATAACAATTTTTTTGACATCCTTAATTTTTCTTTTCGGTACCGAACAAAAAATTCAACAGCCAGAAAAACAAAAAGTAAAGCTCCCTGAATTTTTGTTATCGAGGCTAAAGCGGCCATAATTCCTGCCCAAAAGAATTTACCTTTCTTGGCAAACCAAAATGTGAGGACAATAAGAAGCAATAGAAGCGATTCTGAGTAAACGGCTCCGAAATAAAAAGCAGTTGGAAACGAACAGAGAAGTAATATTGATAAAAAAGCCGTTTTCGAATTATAATTTTCCCGCCAAAGTTTGACTAAAAAATACAAAGCAAAAATAAAAAACACTGCCGACAAAACCATTGCGGTATAGAAATATGACAGGTCCACAAATAACTGCAAATCTAAATATTTATCTTTAGAAAAAATATTGAAAAATTTAACCAAGTAGGGATAAAGTGGGAAAAAAGCCTGGCTTAAATTTGAACTATAGCCATTCTGGGCAATTTTTAAGTAATGGACTCCATCAAAATTACCAAATCCCCAAACCCAGTTTGGCAAGTTTGTAATTGTTAAAACTCTATCCCAGTAAGGAAACCTGCTCCCAAAAACCGGGATAATAATTCCTGCCAAAAAAGCAGTTATAAAAAGAAGGCTCCGCCAACCCAAAAATAAGCCGATAACAGATTTAAAATCAGATTTTCGCATAGAGAGCTAACGTTTCTTTGGCGGTTTTTTCCCAGGAGTAATCTTTATTTCCCTCTAAAATTTCAGTGTGTACTTGAATCTTTGTAGCAATTACCCAAGTTCCACAGGCTTTCGCCTCAAGTGGCGGAAGGGAAAAACCTTCATAAAAAGAAGGCTGAATATAAATGTCTGCGAGATTATAAATTGCGGCTAAATCGTGATCGGGCACAAAACCCAAACGAATTACATTTGACCAGTCCAACCCCTTCAAATGAGTAAGTTCCTGATGACTCAAGTCCCTATCTCTATCTCCTATCTCCACAGCTTGTTTCCCCACTATTACAAGCGGAATATTTACATATTTGCACATTTCAATTAACCCCGGGATGTTTTTATTAAAGTTAACATCTCCCACATAGAGTGCAAAAGAATCCGGCAAGTTATACTTCTTTTGCACGGTGGACAGTCCGCCTTGACTTGGCGAGGCAGGTGAACGGTGATCAGTGATCGGCTTGAACACATTTTTTGGAGCAAGATAAATTACATGTACTTTTGAAGGATCAACGCCTAAAAACCTGCAGATATCTTTCTTGGAAGTTTCGGAAATTGTAATTATTGCGTCAACGTTCTTCTTAATTAGAAGTTTTTGAATAAAAAATATTAGGTTTCCCTTAATTCCTCCGGGGTAATGTTTAGGATAGATAAGAGGGATAAGATCATGAATCGTTAAAACTACTTTTTTAGCCGGCTTCCGGAAGGGAAGAGAAAAAGAAAACGGCTTAAAAACCGTGTAATGGACTAAATCATATTTCTTGCTTTGATTATACTCTTCAATTTTTAGTTCTGAGTTTTTAGTTTTAAGTTTGAGCTCTTTCAAGAGCTCGCTCGTATGTACCCCAATCCCCCTTACCTCATGACCGCTACCTAGTCCACCCAAATGAATTCCAACCTTCATAGATATATTTTACCTCTAATGTTCGACTCTTACATCATGAAGCCAAATTCCGGAGGGACGTGTAAGCATAAAAATAATCACATTTGCCAATTCTTCAGGTTTGATGAACTTTTCCTGATTAAAATGTTCTCCTGTTTTATTAAACATTTCCGTGTCCGTCCCTCCCTGATAAATCGCCGCAACCCGGACATTTGTATCTTTAAGATCCTCTTTCAAAACCTCAGTAAATCCTCTTACTCCCCACTTCGCGGCTGTATAGACACTCTGTCCCGGCTGGGCCGTGACCCCCGATTTTGAAGAATCATTAATAATAATCGCTTCATCTTGACGTTTCAGAATTGGAAGCATCAATCTCGTCATATGTATCATCCCCGTCAAATCACTATTAATAACGGAGTCTACTTCTCCTTCAGGAATATCTTCCAACAAATTAAGTTTCTGCCAAATGCCGGCAATATTAAGAAGAATTTGAACCTCGTTAAAATCAACTTCGATTTTTTGAACGGTTTTTTTAATCTGCTCCTTATCCTGTATATCGCAAGGGTAACATATCACTTTTGGAGAACCCAGTTTTTCAGCTTCTTTTTTAACTTCATTTAGTTTCTCTTCATTCCTCGCAACGAGGGCGAGACTCGCGCCTTCTTTTGCAAGTTTTAAAGATATCTGTTTTCCAAGTCCGTCACTTGCCCCTGTTACAACCGCAACTTTGTTTTTAATATCCACACCCTAAAATATACCCTAAAAATATGGTAAAATAAAGGGCAGTTATGTCAAAAATACCAAAAAATCTACAGGGTATTTTATGGTCAAGAAATATTAACAGTCTTGATCTTCAAAAAGACAAAAACTATATAGTTCATCAGATACTGGCCTATGGAGGATGGGATCACTTAACATGGCTTCTTGATAATTACAAACTGGACAAAATTAAGGATGTCTTTACCCAACACCCTGCAAAAGATTACGACGAAAGATCGTTTAATTTTATCCAAAAAATTTTACTGAAAATACCGAACGCAGACATCGATAAAAGATATTATGTCAAAACTTATCCTAGAATCATTAAATAACGACAGGCTTAAGGTTTTTCATGGACTAAAAAGTTTTAGAAAAGTTGGTATTTTGGGTGGCGGAACCGCTCTTTCACTTCAAATCGGACACCGAATTTCATATGATTTTGATATTTTTACATACAATAAATTAGAACCATCTTTGTGGAGAAAGGCAAGAGATACATTCGGAAAAGGCACGTTAAGACTTCTTGATACTGAAGACCAATTAAATCTATCAACTCCGGAATCCGTTTATGTTACTTTTTTCTACGATGATTACAAGCCACTTTTCGATCCTATTGAAACTAAATATTTAAATTTGTTAGACCTAAAAGACATTGCTGCCAACAAAGCCTTTACAATCGGAAGAAGACCTAAATGGAGAGATTATGTAGATTTATATTTTTTACTAAAAAAAGACTATATTTCATTTGAAAATCTAATCACCATGTCAAAGAAAAAATTTGGTGCAGGATTTTCTGAAAAACTTTTTTTTGAACAATTGATATACTGGGGTGACATTGAAGATTATGGTATCGAATATCTTGTTGACAATGTTGAACCTCAAGTTATAAAAGACTTTCTTGAATTACAAGTTAAAAACTTTACAAGTAAATTTCTCCTCTGTGGCCGACCTTAAGAATCGTTCTTAGTAGTTAGATATTTAAAATACGCAATCGGATAATGCAGGGAGGAGAAGAAAGACCAGAGAAAACCGCGAAGACCATCTAAGAAGCCTAGATGGCGAATAAACAAATTACAAAAGGTGAACAGTGGACGGTAAACCGTGAACAATAAAAAACTATAAATGTTTTTTGGAGTCTTTGAGTTTTTGAGTTCCTGAGCTTGGAGATCGGTATAGCGGTTCAACCGATTAAAGTATCTTTTTAGAGTCGGGGAATCGTAATGTTCCAAGTCGTTTGCCAGCCAACCCACTCTTCCGTCAAGTTCTATCTGTTCATGGACTGACTTTTGGGGAAATTTAGCTTTACCTTTTTTGACTAGTCTTATTACTCCATCGGGATACACTCCTGCGTGTATTAATGGCCTTCCTAAAAACATATTCCGGCGAGGAAGAAAATAACCAACTACCTCGCCGGTAGGTTTTCCAATTGGCCCGTCGCGTTTCTCTATTAACTCTTGATGGCGCGCGAACAACTTTTTCTTTTTTGCATCACCTCCGAGGAGTCCTTTCAGGCCACCGTCGGAGGAGATTACAGCCCTAATCTCTCCAGCGAGTTCTGGGGTAACCACCTCATCGGCATCAAGCTGCAAAATCCAATCACCGGTGGCGTAATCCAAAGCCTTTTGTTTAGTTATATGAAAAATATCGTGGTGTGGTTCCAAATAGACCTTAGCCCCGAATTTTTCGGCAATTTCTCTGGTTTTATCAGTCGAATATTCATCAACTACTATTATTTCATCGGCAATATCTTTTACGGAATTGATACACTTTGCGATATTTTCTTCTTCATTTCTCGTTGCCAGTACAACACTGAGTGGCTGGTGACTTGTGGCTAGTGACTTGTGATTCATTTTTTGTTTAAACTATTTATGAGAGCATTAATTGACATGGCCAATAATTCACACTTCTCTCTCATTTTTATATACCTCTCCTGGTCTATATATCCTAAATCCTTTGAAAGCAAAAGAAAATAGATTACTTCTCCTGTAGATCCTCTCGCATTAAAAAGAAAATTAATCAATTCTTTAGTTGAATGTCTGTAAAATCCTTCGACAATGTTAGCAGGAACTGAAAAAGAAGCACGCCTTAATTGTGAAATAACTCCATACAATTCATCTTTTGGAAACTTTTTAGTTATTTTATGACATCCTCCCCGCTCTAAAGAGCGGGGTATCCCTCCAAAGGAGGATGACATATCAGCGTTCAATTCATCTCCGCAGTAAACTGCGGAGTGTTCTTGAATGCTGTTATAAATCTCAATGGTAAGTAGGTGGCTATCCTGCCATATCCGAAGGTCTTCAAACTTTTTTATTTGCTGTTTCATTTCTCACTAACCACCAATCACTAGTCACAAATCACTTATTTTAGATATTTCCTTCAACTATATAAAACGCATCATTTCCGTTAGGATATTTTATCAGTTTTTTAACATCAAATTGGCTGCCATATCTTAAGCCCGTATAATAGCTCGGTGTCATAATATATATTATTCCGGGATCCGGGCGACTGTCTATTATATCCCAATTTCCAAACCGGTATTTATCAAAAGAAACTACGGTATTATAGCTTTTGGATTCGCTTTCATCATATTTAACAGTTTTAAGAAGTTCAGGAAGGGGGGTTTTAAAATAAAACAGGAAAAAGATATATGGCTGCTGCCTGATTTTATCCATATAAACCCGAAAATAATCCGGGCGCTCTTTTAGATACCCGACAATCTGTTTCATGCCATACTGCCACTCAATTGCTTCCTTTTGGGCATAACTCGTGTAGTAATACTTAAGGTAGTTCCCAACCTCCCTTCCCAAAAACAAGACTATTAGAATTATTCCCGCAGTTTTTGTAGTATTTTTATTTAAAAAAGAAATTAATGAGGCCGCCCCCTGAGCGGAAAACAAAATCACAGGTCCGATCATAAATATCCCCCTAATCGCGCTTGGTTCGGTTGCCGAAATCGCCCCGGGAACTGGCGAAAGCGCCAACCAGGTTATTAATATAAAAAACGCCTGCCATTTTTTAGTCAACAAAATCACAACCAAACCTAGTATCGCTAAAATTAAATCGATCTTATAAAATTCTCCTACTGTCTTTACCGAAGCCCTTGGACCCTGGTCGCCACTTTGGAATAGGTATGAATATTTAAAATAGCCTTTGTAGTTATGAATATAAGTCGGAATTAACCCTCCATATTTTTTAGTTTCCTCTTTGGAAAACCTAGTTTGATTAATTCTGGCAAATCCCAAGATACGGGGCTCTTTAATAACCAAAGCTCCAAAAAATAAAACAACCAAAATACTGACAATCAAAAGCTTTTTGTTTTTGATTAAATCTTTAAAATGAATCGCGCACAAGAGAAAAGCTACGGGTGGGATGACAATTTTTGCCGAATGATAGGAAAAAAAACTCAAACCAAAAGAAGCAAAAGATAAGGGAATCAGCCAATTTTTTCTCTCAATGCCGTAGTAAAAAAGAGCAAGCCCTAAAAGAAAAAAAGACAAAGCAAAATTTGTTTCCCAAAGACCTCTTGAGTACTGAAGATGGTAAGGCGAGACCGCCAAAAATAAGGCGGAAAAGAATCCCACAATTTCGTTCTTAAAAAGTTTCTTAGCCAAAAAATATATTGCCAAAACACTTAATGTTCCGACAAGGGCACTACTTGCCCTGGCTGAATAATCAGATAAACCAAATATTTTAACAACTAAGGCTGTTAAATAAATATGAATGGGGTGCTTATCGTCTCCGAAAGATTTGAAAACAATCGGAAATTTATTCCCATATTCATCGGCTCCCCAATTTGCAATTGTATAGGCATTATAACCGGCGGCTATTTCGTCCCAATTAAGCGACGGCGGAACCTGATCAAGTTTATAAAACCGTAACAATCCGCCGAGAATTACGATAAGAAAAAGAACGATGATCTTAATGTTTTTCATTTAAATTGAAAGTCGCCAAAAGATGAAACCAGCGAAAATCCCCACTTGTCAACCGGATTGTATTTTACTGTCTCTCTAAATTTTTCCGGCGGATATTTTAGATAATATAGGGCGAAAATATACGGCTGGGCATATTCATCCGTAACCATGCCGCTTTTTTGGCTCGTAAAAATTTGTTTATACGGATATTGCCAATCATTGGCCATTTCTTTGGAATACTTTGTAAGAAAATCTTTAAAATAAATTCCAAATGAAAAAAGATAAATTGAGATAGTACCGACCAAAATAGCCTTTGCATACTTTTTGAAATTTCCGGCCAAAAATTTAATCCCAAAAGCAGAAATCATTGCAAAAGAGGGGGCAGCCAGAAGTGCTCTTAATGCATGCGGAGATTCTTTGGTTAATGCGGCCGGAATCGGAGCCAGGAAAAGGGTGATAAGCGGTAAATAGAATAAAGCTCTTTTACTTCTAATAATTACCCAGAAACCCAAAAGTATTAGGGGAATTTCAATTAAATATAGCTGGCCATGGCCGGGAATTTGACTTCGGGGATTGGCATCTCCCTTCAAAAATAAAAACTGCGGGCTAAAGTGAGAGAAATAATTTTTAACAAAATCCGTCTTACTTGTAATTTTAACTTGCGCAAAGCGTACCCCTCCCGCATCAAATTTATACAGACGGTACACAGGAATTAAACTCAATAAAAATATGGATAAAGAAAAAATTAAAATTTGAGTATTTGTCTTGCGGAAGGTATAGAACAAAAGCACAAATAGCCAGATTGGAATAATAATCCGAAAAGAATTATAACTATAAAATGAAAGAATAAAACCAAGGATCCCGAAAAGCAAATAGAATTTATTCTTATCATTAATAAGAAATAAATAAGTCCCCAAAAGAAAGAAGAAAAGTCCGGCCGTTACCTCATAGCCTGTTCTTGAAAAAATAAATAACCAGGGCGAAATGCTCAGGATAAAACTCGATAAAAGCCCAATCGCCTTCTTGCCTGTAATTCTTTTTGTTAATAAATACATAAGCACCAAGGTTCCGAGCGAGTAAAAAACCGCAGGCAACCTGACCGCAATTTCATTAAGGCCAAATATTTTAACAAGCGGTACTACCGAATAAATATAAACAGGAAGTTTAAATTCCCCAAAGGCCCTGAAGTGCAGAGGCAAAAACTCTCCCCACTCGTCCCGACCAGTCTTTAAGACCGAATAGGCGTTATAGCCGATTGAGGCTTCATCCCAATAAACCGAAGGCGGAATAGAAGCAATTTTATAAACCCGTGTTATTAAAAATAATAACAAAACTAAAAAAAATAATATCTTCTTCATTGTTTCTCCACTATCTCAAAAGCAACTTCATCGTTTAAGAATTTTACCGTTAAAAGCCTTGGAATATAGACCGGAAAATCTCCGGGCTTGCCGATAAATAATATCTTTTTGCCCGGATTAGCGTTAATTATGTCTTGATATTGGGTACCCTTGTCTCCCAAATCCGGAAAGTAAAATTTATCAAACTTTAAAACCCGAACCCAATCATAAGTCTCAAACCGATCCAGATTGGGGATATTTTGAAACTGAGCCGGATCATATTTAAGATAAAAAAGAGTAAACATATGCGGCTCGCCGTAGTGCCTGGTAAACGTGATGAGGTCATACTTATCTTCATTTTCCTTGATGTATTCAACGGCCTCTTTGTTGCCGTACTGCCAGTCCCGGGAATATTTGATAGGGTAATAAACAAATAAATTCTTAAGAAAGGCGGAAAAATTAATTAGAAAGATAATTATGGAAATTCCTATCAGAAGATAAAACAGCTTTTTGTTCTTTACCCACCCATAGACGGCATAAATCCCCAGGGCCGTAAAAATCTGATAAACGGGGGCGGCAATCACGGTTCTTAAAGCATTAGGGATGCTGTCGTTGGTCAAGGCCGCGGGAATAAACACCAATAGTAACCAGGGTAATAAAATTTTTAAATTTCGGTCTTTCTTTTTAAGCAGATAGTAAAGCCCCAAAAGTATAAACGGAGACTGGAACCAGTAAAGCTCACCTACTCCCTGGACATGGTGCTGTCTGTGACCGGCGCCTTTTATAAATAAAAAGTCCGGAGTAAAATGAGCCAGGTAATTTTTGGCAAAATAGAAGCTTAAATAGGTAACTTTATTGTGAATTAATCTGGGCAGTATCCCCGGCAGGGTGGAAGCGCCCCTTCTTTCGTTAATTCTGGGAACCAAACCTTTTTCATCGGTAATACTCACTAATTTATACCGAGCCCCCGCCTCACCTGACAGCACAAAAGGAACCAAAGGAATCATTAAGGCCGTAAAAAGAGCAACTGAGACCAAAAACCATTTCCTTTTTTCCCAAAAATACTTTCTGAAGATAATCGCTGTGGCAAAAAGAAAAAGCGGTGTAAAAACCCTGGCGCTATTGTAGGTATAAACTGAAAACCCAAAGGGCAGCATGGAAAAAATCAGCCATTTGGGTTTTTTTAAACCCTTAAGTAAAAACCAGATAGCCATCAGAACCCAAAATAGGGAAAATGATGATTCAAAGGAGGCTCTCGTAAGTTGAACATGCCAGGGAGAAACCGCGAGTAAAAAGGCCGACATTAAAGATACCGACCGGATTTTAAAAGCTTCTTGAATTAAAAGATAAAGAAGTAAAACAGTTAAGGTCCCGTAAATTACGGGCGTAATTCTGACTCCAAACTCATTTAAACCGAAGATGGCTATTCCCGGAATAGAAGCATAAATTTGGGCCGGAAGTTTATACTCACCGTAAGATTTGAAATGCAAAGGTAAAAATTGTCCCCACTCATCCCGACCTGTTTTTAATACCGAATAGGCATTATAGGCAATAGAGACCTCATCCCAATTTAAAGCCGGGGGAATAGAGGAAACTTTGTAAACTCTTAGGAAAAAGCTTAAGGCAATAATTAGAAACAATAGTATTTTTGACCTAGTACTCATCTTTCCAAAACAAGACTATCTCTATCCGCACCAATACTTTTTATATCATCCGTAATCACCACATTATCGTACCATTTGGGATACTTACCGTACTGGGCAATAACCAAATTCGGATCAAGTTTTGCGTAAACCGGGTAGGCATACTCGATATTGTCAATTTTTGTTGAAAGAACAATGGTTTTGTATTTATCTTTATTTTCAATTGCTTTTAGCGAGGCGCCTTGTGCGGCGGCCGACCAAAAATTCGCAAATTTACCGGGTGCGAAAAAATATACCGCCACCAAAACAAATATCAGCTGAACAAGCATAAGAGCTACCGAAAGTCGAGCCAAAACTCTGGGAAAATTTGATAAAGCGTAAGAGGAAATTAGTAAAAAGGGCGGAATCATTAAGGAATTACGAAGTCCATGCGCCCCGGTCAAAAACATACTGGCCAAAGGAACTATCAGTATCCACGCGACTAAAAAGGCTAAGTCTCTCTTCCTTTTTGTCCAAAGATAAACCGTTCCCGCAAATAAAAGCGGTAGATCAATCAAATACAGCATTCCCCACTCACCCTGATTATGGCGCGGGTTTCCGTCACCCCTTAAATAGAGAAATTTAACAGAAATATTCTCCATATAATTTTCAAAAAGAATTCGTGAATATTCCAAGGGTTTGTTATAAAAAATTGGCTTTAGTATCGGAGGAAGGGTGGAGAGAGTTCTCTCTTCGTTTATTTTTTGAATTATCGTTTCTCTTAAATTTGAATCGGAAAAAATATTAATTTTCAAAAACCTTTCTTCACTTCTTCCTTTAAGGGTTTCATTAATTGCCAGTCCCGCAAAAATAGTTAAAACTACAAGCGAGGCGATGAACAATTTACTATTAATTGTTTTTTTAATCCCCCCAAACCACAAAAGAAGTAAAAACATTAAAGGCAGTGTTAATTTAAACGTAGGGTAGGTAAATATTGCCAAACCCCACGAAACGGACATCAGGAGATATTTTTTGTAAAGAAAAGCAACAATTCCCAATAGAGCCAAAAACAAAGCAAAATGTGTTTCAAATCCGGCCCTTGAAAGATAAATATCCCACAAAGAAATCGAGGTCAAAAAACTTGCGGTCAGTCCCACTTTTTCACTAAAAAGTTTCTTGCCGAGAAAATACATCAGAACAATTATTCCCAGACCGGAAATTAAAGATAAACCTCTTTCTCCCCAGAGACCGGGCCCAAATATGGCTACAAAGGGAATGGAAAAATATATATACCCCGCCGGTCTGCCTGCACCCATCTTGAAGGTCAGGGGAAGTAAAGCCCCGGTTTGATCCCTGCCGGTTTTAAGAAGTGAGTAGGAATCGTAAACCATCGTCAATTCATCTCCGTATAGGGGTAAACTCGAAACCTTATAAGCCCGCAGACCAAACCCCAGAAGCAAAATACCCAGAAGAATAAGTATTGATTTCCTTACCATACCACTATTATATATACTTTAGCTATGGAAAAAATACTCATGGGGTCAGTCGCAGGTTTTGCCGCCCTCACCCTTATTTCTTATATCCTTATAGTTCTTAATATCCCCTTTTTGATTATTCCTATCTTCATCATTGCGGCTTTTGCCGCGGCCAAACCATTATTAAAAACCGTTAAACAAATAAAAATAAAGTTAAACCCTCAAACAATCATAATCTTAACTGTTTTTACTTTAGGCATTGCAGGACAGATGGCGGTAATTTCGCCAAGCGGAGTTTTCAAAAACGGAGATTTGCTTTTCTGGAGCGCCCATGGTCATGACGGAACCTGGCACATTGCCCTCATGGAGGAAATTAAAAGAGGCTGGCCGTTTCAAAACCCAGCTTTTGCCGGCGAAAAACTGGTCAACTATCACTTTTTCAGCGACATTTTGCCAGCCATGGTTAGCCAATATTTGCCCATCTCAAATCTTAATTTGTATTTTAGAATCTTTCCTTTTTTCTATTCGCTTTTTTTAGGTTCTTCTGCTTTCTTTCTGACAAAGAAGCTTAGCAAAAGTTTTTCCGCCTCAATTTGGGCAACCGTTTTTACTTACTTTGCCGGAAGTTTCGGATACGTGATCGGCAAGGGTGAAAGCGTTTTTTGGGCAACACAACCCCAAAGCGCCGGCGGCAACCCGCCCCAAATTATTTCCGACTTTTTGGTTCTGGGCGCAATCTATTTCATTATCTTGCTTGGGGAGCAAAAAGAAATAAAAAAACGCAGAGTTATTTTCGCAATTTGCACAGTTCTTGTAGGAACTTTGGTTAGCTTTAAAGTCTACGCCGCCGTTGTTGTTTTTGGCGGATTAATAATCGCAGGTTTTTGGCAGCTTGTCAGAGAAAGAAAATTACAACTGCTTATCCTTGCCTTAATCAGCGGAATACTGGCCGCAATATTGTATTTGCCCAACACTTCAAACTCGACATCTTTTTTGATATTTCAACCCTGGTGGTATATCCGAACCATGATTGTTGAACCATCACGACTCAACCTTCTGGACTGGGAGCTGAGACGTCAAACATATATCTACGAACATAATTGGAAACGGGTTATTTGGCTTGAAGGCATTGGCTTTTTGATTTTCTTCTTCGGCAATCTTGGAATAAGATTTATTGGGCTCTGGGAATTTTTAAAATCTCATGTAATATTTAAGGTCGTAATCGTTTTATCACTTACCCTGCCTCTCCTCTTTTTGCAGAAAGGTGTAGCCAGTAATACCAGCCAATTTTTACAATATTTCGTTCTTCTTTTCGGCATTCTGGCTGGAATTACCACCGCCAAAATTACCACCAAGTTTAAGTTTCTCACCCCCATTATCATTATTTTAATGGTCCCGACCCAAATCGGCCTTTTGCACGAATTTTACTCACGTCCGGCCTTTGCCAAAATATCTTCATCTGAACTTCAGGCTTTGCAGTTTGTTAAAGATAATACTCCCCAAGAGACTATTATTGTTACCCCGCCCTACAATCAACACCTTAATCTCGGAGGCACTACACCGAATATTTGGGACTGGTTTGATACTTCCTACGTCTCCGCTTTTTCGTCAAGAAGAACATACTTCGACGATTACGAACAGGCAGATATTATGGGCTACAACGGTAAGACAAGACTTGAAATAAAAAGGTTAATTTTTGAAAATGAAAACACGGACAAAGTAAAAGATGCTTTTGGCCAAACTCAGGCAAACATCTTGTATTTTCCTAAAGTTTTACGGCCAAAAATTAATCCCGAGGGCGTCGGTCTTATTCGGTTTTTTGAGAACGAGGAAATTATTGTCTTTTCAAGATAATTGTCTTTTCAAGATAATTGTCTTTTCAAGATAGAAGTTTGGAAAGCCAATTAGAGTAAACTCCCCTGATAACTTCCCATTGGCTATCGGGTTTGTGGAAAGTGACTAAAGGTATTCCACCTTCATGCGTTTCTTCCCCAAAAGTATATTCAATTATTCCGTTAGCAGGACCATCTATAAGAAACACTTCAATGATCTCATCGGCAGCGGCAGTAGGTGAAGAAAGAGTAAAAGAATATTCTTTATCAAGGGAGTCCGGCACAACTTCGAAAACAAACTTTACAAAATCACCGTCGCCGATATTAAAACCGTTAAGGATAGATTTTCTTATCAGGTTATTGTTCGCGTCATAGAGATTAAGGATAACTTCCTTTTTATTTTTTAAGTTCGGATTTTTTACAGTCGTCCCGATGGCTGTTAAGTTTTTTTCCTTCGAAATAAATTTCTGCGACAATTCCCCTATGCCGTAAATCGAAAGTCTCCGGGGACCATACCCCGGCTGATCGCCTGCCGGAATCATTTTAATGGCCGAGGCCATGATACCCGGCACAATAAACAAAACAAACAAAATCGAAATTGTTGTGAACCAAATCATTTTTTTCACTGTTTTTCCTCCTCCTTGAAAATTTTATAGCCGACAATCAGCGCCCCGCCTGCCAAAGCCGAATGTAAAATGCTCATGAAATTATATGGATCGTATAACTTCTGTAAAACGGTAAACGGGGTAGGTAAAAGATTATACCACGTAGTATAAATACGGAACAAAGAAATTGTCATTGATCTATCTTGATAGAAAAATGGTATCACCATAGCTAGTGTTGTTAATAAAAATAAGGGTAAAGACAATGACGGTATCTTAACAGCCAAAATGACCAAAAACGGGGCAATCCACAAAAGCCATGCTATATGGAAGTGCGAGAAAGAGAAAATTAGAAACAAAAAGATAATCCAATAATTAAACAGGTTGATTTTTTTATCAAATAACCAACCATAGAAAAATAAACCCGAAAGAAGAAACAGACCAATGATTATTGACTCACTGAACCCAATAGAAAAACCCGGGTTAAAAATTCTTGTTGTCAGTCCTGAAATAAAAGCCGATTGAACAAAGGCCGGGGACCAAAACGGTAAAATGACAATTACCAAAATAAGTACCGGGATAAAGCTTACCACCAACTTTTCTTTTAAATTTTTCCCCTTCAAAAAGAGAAATGGAATAAAAAGCAGGGGATA
>Ga0210043_1001791_pt1 | contig 16152 bp, 18 predicted proteins | sample CryGeymet201501t_FD_183990 | JGI IMG/M metagenome (GOLD analysis project Ga0210043, IMG submission 183990) | Groundwater microbial communities from Crystal Geyser aquifers in Utah, USA - Crystal Geyser metaG 2015-01t (SPAdes) (version 2) | ecosystem: Environmental > Aquatic > Deep subsurface >... | reverse complement strand
ACCCGGCGATTCGGCGATCATCTACGTTGCCATCATCGTCATGTCCTAACCCGGTTTTTTTTTCATCGCTCATACTACGACCCCTCCCTTGTAGTTCATTGAAAATCGTTTATCGGTAAATCTGACTATGGTTTTTCTTACTAACTTCCCCTGGGCGACGGTGATCGAGTTACCTAGAGGATCCCATCGAAATGGACTTCCTAGGATAGAATGATTAAGGTCAGTCCTTGGGTTATGCCATTCTTCTATTTCGATCTCGTCTACTCGGCGGAGGTAGGTTACTGGTTCGTGTCGAATCCAGCCTGATAAGTTTAGGCCTAAGAAAGTGAGCATCTTGTCGGGGTTTAGAATTCGACAATTTGACTCGATCCAGCCCTGATCTACTGCGGCGATATAGGCGAGGTTTATAAGTTCAGGAGTCCACTCGATCGAGTTGAGCTCAGCCAGTTTTAGGTAGGAAAGAAACAGGCAGCCTTCTTTTTGAATTTGCGGGAAAATTTTTTGGTCTTCCTGGAGTATCATAAGCAGCCCTTCGCCCCTTTTTCCAGGTAGTTCTTTATATCCTTGATTCCTTGGACTAGGTGTTTAACGTCCCCAGACAGCTCAGTAATAGCGGTATTCGTTCGAACTGACTGGTCTTTGATGAGCCTTATTTCGTCGTGAGCGTGGTCTATATCCTTTTTCATATCGGATATAATTTGCTCCCTGACCCCTTCTGCTTTTGCCCTTCTCTCTATATCTAGTCGCTGTTCTTTTAGAAAGCGAGTTAGCGGGATCCATGTCGTCATTGCCGACATAACCCCGCCCGCTGCTATAATGATCGCGACGATCTGTAAAACGTCCATCGGTCCCCCTGTTTATATAGTCAGAGGGATTCTGATCTCTTAGGTGGTTGGTTCTACTAAAGGATCTGTAATTGGCTGTGACATCTCTTGGTATTGATAAGGATTAAAATACTCATTGATTGGAGCCTTAGTTGCATCTACTGGATCTTCTAGAATATCCACAAGATCAGGGAATTTCGTAGCTCTAAGACTCTCGCTTATTGCCTGCATAATCAAAGCCTCCGCCTCTTTCGGCACTCGTATTCCTAGATCATCCTCAAACAACGGTCTTTCTCCATTGTACCGAGACTGAGCATCTTTCCAGGTTTGAATACGAAGATTTACTCCGCTACCACCTGAGTTAATCTTGAAATACGCACTGACTACTCTGTGATAGGTTGCGATCCCTGCTGGGCTGTGTGTGTCTAAATTTGCTTGCAATGCCATGTTTTTCTCCTTTTTAAGACAGATGGGTTGAAACCAATTCTTCCTGGGATACCATTATTTTTGTGCCGAAATAGTCACTTCCATATGGAGTTGCATATACTACTGTATTACCAGGACTCCAAAGTACATTCCTAAAAGTCCCCCCGAAATTACCACCACGGGCAGTAAGCGGTCTGGATACCCCAATAATTTTTTCAAATCTCAGGGTATAAACACCGTAACGGCTAAACCCGACAGCCCAAATCGGGGTGCCTTTTGGGTGAGTCCATTCATGATTAGCAAGTACGCCAGTATTTAAAGATACAATCGATGTATACGGGGCACCACCTCCTATAGAATCAGGGTCAGAGGTACTGTATTGGTCATACCTACCAACATTCATAGAATTGGAAGCAGAGGTACAGACAACACGATCTGCAACCGCATGGGAAAACCATGTGAAATAGTCGCCCGTCTGAGCAGATGAAAACGAGTATGTACGAGACGTAATCGTGTTTGTTGCGTTAATAACTTGACCAGCTGTTGCCATCTCATCACCTCATCAAAATCAGTGATAGTTTACGCTCAGGCTCGGTTCCTTCCTTGCCTTCCAACAGTTTCCCTAGAACTACACCAGGTCTCATTGCTTCTTCATCCGTTGCTACACTTGCAAATCCATCTACATCAGAGACCAGTAAATCCCCTATTTCAGCGGGTTCCTTTAACCAGACTTGTAAGGTTCCAGATAGTCCTACCGGATACCCCCCAGTGTCTTTATACTTGGTTTGCAAAGCATACCCGAAGGAGTCTGAGTAAACCCCGACTACTGCTTTATCAGCTCTTTTAGAGCTGGGAGCTAGTCCTGTTTTGGTTTGGACTAAGACCTGTCCTGCTTCGGCTATTGGGTGTTCTTCGGATTGCCCAATGAACTCTGCCAGGTCGTTGAATACTGCGTTCCAGACTTTATTTGCGATCATGTCCCCAGCGACACTCAGAGCCATTCCAGCAGTGGGTTGTCCGGTACCCACCATAACCTGACCACCAGAGTAATAATTTAAGTAAGTAGTGTATCCGGTCTTGCTATCAAGATGTAAGTTTCCGTTTGAGGTTGCAACAATCGCCTGGACCGATGCGTGTGTCCCCCCACTTTGCCCTCCTATCTTAAGGGTTGAATCCCAAGTATGATTGGCTCCTATCTGTATGGCTGGCCATTGATTTGAAGCAATCGCATTGTCATTGAATACTGAAACTCCCCCATGGGTAGAAGTTGGTATGTAAGTATTGACGTTTCCATCGACGCTACTTGTGTTCATACCACCGAGACCACCTGAGAAGGTGTCTACTCGTTTAAGCATTGAGGTTGAACCACCTAACTGAACAGAGTATTCGGTATATTCCAAATTTCCATGAAGAAGAATTACCTGTATTTCATATTCATGTGCATCTCCAAGAGTTCCATTTGCGTCCAATATTTCAAAATAAGAATCGTAAGTATCTCCTGTTGAATATGCCGCTGTCGAAATTTGGGTGTAGTTTCCTCCATATAGCTGATAAAGCTGAACATTTGTTACGCCAGAATGATTTTGTCCATAGAAGAAAGAAGCCGAAACGACAACACCAGCTCTTGTGTGGTTAACATTGACTATAGCCGAAAATCCTAGCCTCCCTCCACTATTTGTTTGCGCTCTAAAAATCCTACTCCATGAACCAGTAATGATATATTTCCTAAAATTATAGATCTTTAACCTGTTGAAATGAGACGAATCCACTCCTGAAGAAGCGGTGATTAGGCCAGAGGAAGTAATATTTCCACCGACTGAGAGATTACCTTCCCACTGGAAATCCCCGGTATTCATGTCCATAAATCCGACTACCCGATTCGTATCGGTTTCGCAGAAAGTAATCAGTCCGTCACTTTCTAAGGACAAAGACAAATAGTCTGGCATCCCAGCGGGAGGGTTTGTAAATAGGGATTTGAGTTTCCCCAAAAGAACCGAATATTTCGTCGTATCGGTATGAGTTAAGGTAATACCGTGATTCAGATCGTAAAACCTCAGGCCGTTTTCGTCTTCGCTGAGTCTTATCGTATCGACCCAGGTAGGAGTAGCCCCGGTCGCAGTTTGTTTTTGAAAAGTGATTTCGTTGTTATCGATGTAAGCCCGTAGCTCAGTTCCATCCCATACCCGGCTTTCTTGAGAGAGGTCATAGTTTGCCCCGGTAAATCCTGTTTCGCCTATCGTGATAAAGCCCAGAATATTGGCGATGTAAGCCTCGATGATCCCTGCCTCGAGTTTGTCCAAAGTAACAGCTCCGCTAGCTATTGCCTGAGCCGTTACACTGTCGACGGTGAGTTTGTCCGAGGAAATTATTGAGGCCGAAAGATCTTCCTCTCTTATCGGGTAGGTCGTAGCTGAAACCGGCCCTGACCATGGTCCAAAAGCCGTGGGAACTTCGGCCTCGGTGTAATAAGTCTGGTCTTCCTTGAGCGCGGCCTTAGTAACTACTCGAACCCAGTAGTAAACAGTTCTTCCCGCTGGGATCTCTGGAGTTCCAGCGTTCGGTATACTGAGATGGTCGAATTTGGTAGTAAAACTTCGGGAAAAAGTACCTAAATAGTTTACCCAGAAGTCTCCTCGATCAGGAGAGTATCTTTGGCTTTGGGTAGCGCTGTCCAATAATGAACATTGTATTTGGAAATGATCAAAGTTCGTGAGCTGGCTATTTTGCCGCCAGGAAAGAAAGATGTTTGTAAAGGCAGATTTAGCCGTAAGATCTTCAACAGCCAAAGGGATCTGGGTAGCCCAGATATAACCGAGATCTTCTAAGGACGGGTACTCGGTGAGGATCTCCCCTATTTCCGGGAAGTTTACAATAGGTAAGGTATTCCCCGGACTCCATTCGACCTCCGACAAATTAACCCCAGAAGTAAAGTTCCCTACTCCCTCGATCAAATATTCGTAAGAGTTTACCTTTGCTGTCGAGATGTACCGACGTATTATTCTCCCCTTTGTGTTTAGGCCTAGAGAAGCGTTCGAAACGGTAACTATTTCCCCCAAAGGACGAGACTCTGTGGATCCAAGAGAATACTTAAAAGCTGAATTTTTCAGCCATCGGTAATGATAATCGGCTAGGCGTTCTGCAAGGGTTACATCCGAAAGATACCTAGCTTCCATCGAAACGGGGTAATCCTGGGTTCCGTCATCCGCATAAATTACATTCTGACCACTCTTGAGAACGGCTGTTCCTTTGACTCGAAAACGATAGAGGTTTTGAGATACTCCGCTCGTATTTTGAAACGCTATGTCTGCTCTGGTTTGTTGGAAATTTGAACGAAGTAAAACGATCCCGGAATCGGCTTTCCAATCGATGCTGGGTGAATCAACATAAATAAGATCCCCGCCGTCGACTTTGAACTTTGTAAATACAACAGCTGTCGAGCTCGCTCCGTTTGGATAGAAACCACCGGGAGGAATTGAGACCAGCATTTCGTAGAAATTATTACCGCCGGTTGTATCTTTTGAAACGATCGAGTCTGACTTTGTTTCGTATTGTGGGAATTTTATCTCGATCGAGTCGTTTTCTATTTCAGCTCGGTTTACTGTCTGGCCCCGAAAAGAGTTTTCATCGTTAAAGGTAAAGGTCGAAGTTGGGGAATCTATTACCAGCTGTAAGAGCTGGAAATTCCCGTCCTTATCCGCAAAATATACCCATCCATGTTCGTAAAGTAGTTGGGACAAGGCTCCTTCGATTGTCTGGTTATCAGAAGCACCGATATAGAAATGGGTTACGACATCAGAGATTACCTGGGAGGGGAATAGGGATCCAGGTATACCGCCATAAAGGAGAAGAAAATTTACAAGGTAGAAAACTGTTCGATTTGCTTGGTAAAGATCGTCTTTAATCAGTTTTTTTAGTAGGTAGCTATTGTCTACGGCTTCGATATCAAGATACGAAGATAGCTTTCCAGAAAGGCTTATTTCCAGGTTCTTTCGAATAAATCCGGTAAATAGACGACTCGAATCCTCTGCCTCAACATAGAGAGGAATATCGATCAAGCTCCCGATAATTAAATTTATGAGAGTCGACCCTGTTTTAATTCGAAACCTACAAACTGAAATAGTCGGCTTCAGTGAATTATGAATCTGGTCTTCTATCGTGACCGAGTTCCTCAGAATGTTGTCCCCGGATATCTGTGAGAAATTAACTCCATCCAGCGATATATATATTTTCATTTAATACCCCAAAGCAGTCTGTCGAGCGATTTCTACTTTTAGCCTCTGGGCTAGCTGTTCGAAGCCGTTGTCTCCGGTCAGGACCGAAGTGTTTACTATTACGTTTACGACGTAGTTCTGGCCCCCTGTGTACTGTGCGGCGGTTCCTCCGGTACTTGTGGATCCTGAAGATATTGTGCTTGCCCCTACTGCTGATACTTGTTCGGTCGAAATATCCTGAATCATCGAGGCCCCGATATCCATCGTATTCAGATGGACCCCGAGCCATCCAAGTAAAAAGTTTATGGCGTTGGCTATTCCGTTCCAGATCGTACCGATGAGAGTAATCAGAGCGTTCCCGATCGGTTTCATTATTTTATTATGAAACCAGACGAATATTTTCGCTAGTGGCTCGATAACCAGAGCGAGAATCTTAAAGACTGGAGCGAGGATCTGACCGATGAACTGCCCGAAGATTGTCAGGATCCCCAGTAATGGAGCGAGAGCCTGATCGATGAGAGGCCCTAGAACGTCCATAATTCCCTGGAAGACTACCTGGAGCGGGTTTAGGATCATTTGGACTGAGGATAGTGGTCCTATAACTCCAGCAAGCCCCCCGGCGAATCCTTCGATTACTGGCCCCAGTTTTTCGAATACCGCCATCATTCCAGTAGGCTCTGTTTGAGCCATCATGTTCGGGTTTGGTACTTCTGTAGCTGGTGTGTAGGTAGATCCTTTCGAGTATCCGTTATTCGTGTTATCGAGCATTCTAGAAATAAGGCCCTCGGCGAAATCGGCCATAGCTCCAGAATTTGTACCTAGTTCGGTCAACGGAGTTAGTGCTCCTCTGAGGGTAGTAAAAAGACGATCATATTCAGAAATAAAGTCTATTGCCGGGAGTACTGCTATCGGAGGACCATCTGCGTGAGTTCCACTGTTTCCAGCTCTAGGAGTATTCGTTGTAGTATGGTCTCCCCCGTTCGGGTCGAGATTTAAGTCTATTGTCAGTCTTTGTATCCGCTGTTGAGAAAGCAGGCCCCTGAGCTCGGCGTTAAACTGATCGATCATATCGTCGTAGGCCGGGATTCTTACCGTGGGATCATCGAGAGATGAGGCCGCCGCAGACCTGCCTCTTTGTAACCTTTGGATCTGTTCTGTTACTCGGTCGATCTGAGCTTGGAGTATTGCTGGGTCCGTCGAGGCTGACAGGTTACCGGCGAGAAGATCCTGATCGATTCCGCGGATCAAATTCGCTTTTGTTATGGCTTCGGTCAGTTTATTGATCCAGGTTGTAGTTGCTTTGATTACAGGATCCATCGCCTCAGTAATAAAGTCTCCGAAAGCTGTCTGTAATCCATCTATAGCATTGCCAAAATTCACCATCCTTTGAGCTAAGGTATCGTCTAGAAGTCCTTTGTAATCCCCAAGCCTTTCGTTTAGTAGTTCAAGCGCCCCACCAGATCTCAGTTGTTCCTCGGTGAGATCGCTCATCCCCGGGATCATCAGCCCGATACGTCCGGTACTGCCTTCCAGAGTCTTATTGAGCTCTGTCATAGCTGAGTCGAGGCTTTGGCCCGTTACGTTCGAAAGGAGGACCGAGGCTTCCATGAGCTTCTTTACTTCTTCCTCAGATCGTCCTAGCTGTAGATACTTGGCGGCGAGGTTTTGTAACTCAGTTCCGGTTGTAAGTGTAGTTTTCCCGAGCTCAGCTAGGAACCCAGACATTTCAGAGAATGAGGACCCTGCGTTTCTGGCGGCGGCGGCCAGCCGTATCATGATCGGCTCGTTTACTCGAAACGATTCTACTGAAGCTTTGCCGAAATCGACTATCGCCTTTGTAGCCGCCCCGATTGCAAGTATCAGCCCTCCTTTGAGAGCTGCGCCCATGAGGTCAAATTGTTTTACCCCGGTGGCTCCTGTTTTTTCGGATTCCTTACCGAGCTGTTCTAAACCTTTCTTTGCTGAGGCTAGTCCCGACTGAGATTTGTCCTCGCTGGTAATGAAATATTTTACAGTCGCCATACTTATATAGTCATCGATGCTTACTCATGGATCGCTCCTGTACTTCTGCGACGTATTCGGCCCAGAGGCCTTTGAGGTAGTCGAAAAGCTCCATCGTTACCCCTGGCTGGTCGATTACAGACCCGGGGAAGGCAAGGAGAGCATAGTAGGCGTGTTTGGGGTGGATACATCTCATAAAGAGGCGAATCAAAGGGAGGAACTCTTTACTCTCCTCCCATACCTCAGGATCTACGTTTTCGCCTCGGAAATAGGATCTGGCGAGGTTCCTGAGCCGTCGGAGATTTTCTTCTCCCCCGCCAGAAGTGTAAAAAGGACTTTTTCGGCGTACTCCGAGGTCGCCCTGATCGTCAGCTTCGATCGATTCTTGAGTAAGGTCGAAACCGCTTCGAGGGACATCTTTTTATCCTGGGACTCATAGAAATTATGGTCGACTAAGATCTTCGGGAAAAGCCCGGAGATAATCTCGATCTGCTTTGCATTCGAGGCCCCACTCAGTTGATCGGAAATCTGTAATAGGTCCCCGGTGTCTGGCTCCCTCATCTCGACCCAGACCTTCTCAGGTGCTACCCCGAGAAGATCCCCGAGGTTTACCCTGGTCTTTACTAAAAAACCCTCAGCGTTGTAAACGAACATAGATCCCCTTTTTATGCGAAGGCTTTGGTATTCTCATCGTCGTAGTAGACGATAGTTATCGGCTCGGAAGCTCCCTGGAGCGCTTGTCCTGCAAAAGTGATTTTCAGTTTGTCTTTACCGCTGACCCCGGGATTCGCTTCGGTGATTACCACTTTCGGCAAAGTGATTTCCAAGGTGTACTTTTCGCCAGCCTCGATCTCGTCTGGAGTCTCGAAGGTCAGGACTACCGCAGCGCTCGCCCCGTCGATCTTGTACTTGTCTTCTCGTACCGTGTTCGAGGCGGTGTTATAAAAAGCCTCGAAGTTGATCGTTACGACCCGCTCGTTATGCTCCATTTCGGAAGTGTAGTAACCAGAACCTAGGGTTTGCTCTCCATCGTCCAGAGCGTTATCGATAGAAAGGTCTACCGAGGTAACTTCTGCAAACTCAACAGCGTCGATCGTCATGGTCCCGTTTACAAACCGGAAGCTCTTGAGACTTGGAGAAGTAAGCCCTACCGCAAGAGATCCAGCCGATTCAGCTTTTCCCTTTACCGAGATCGTAGACCGTAGATAGTCCTGTGCTTTTGCTTCGATCGAGAGGGAGGCGACTTTAAGCCCAGTATAGGCTGGAGTAGCGGCCTTTCTATCGATGATAGCGGTAAAGCTGGGTAAGGTTGCGTTATGATCTGCCAGGGTGAAGGCGTGTTCGTAAACTCCAGTTGTGGCAGCCTTGAGCGCTGGGTTTGCTTCTACTCCCATCGTCAGGAAAAGAATTTCCTTCATATTTTCCGGTTTGAGAATTACACTGACCGACCCGTCGACAGTGTAGCCCATTACGTCCATAGACCGAGCGGTTTTCTGAACTAGGAGGCTTTCTTCCTCGATTCGGTTGATGTTTAGTTTAAGATCTTCTGATAAAAAATTGAGTAGTCTTGTAGGAGTAACCGCTGTTCCCCAGGTAGACTCCTTGCCTATTTGGAGCTGACTTCCTGCCCCTCTTGAATATGCCATTTTAGTACCCCCTCTTTATAGTCAAAGTTCGTAAAGAAGCGAGAATCTTAGCTCTGCGCTTTTTAGATCCTCGTTTCCTTCTACCGCCTGGTAGTAGTCCATTCCATCTAGTCGAACGTCCCCGGCGAATCCCCCGAGAGTAGGGTCTGCTCGTAAAGCCTCGATCAACGCTGCCGCCGTTCTTAGCGTCTTCCTGTACAGGTTTTCTCGGGTATCTCCCCTCCAAACGACATAGATCGAAAGGCTAGAGTCCGAGGAGTATCCCTCGATGCTGGTTGCTTCGAAAGTCTCCTGGTCCGGAATTATGTAGATTGTCAAAGGATTTTTGTATTTGTCTGGGTCCATATCGAATAGGACGATCTGCTTTGCGACTACTGTCCCCAGGTCGATCTCTACTGTTGAGAGACCCTCCAGGTACCCGGGGAGGTTTGCGACTAAGTAGGTCTTTAACCCGTCGATGATCTTTTCTAGGGTCATTTCTTGCCCTCCATGAGCTTAGACAGGTCCTTCTGAAATTGTTTATCCATTTCCTGACCTAGGCGAGGACTCTCCAGGTAGGATCCGACAGGACCAGCAAACCAGGGTTTTGCAGGCTGGGTAACTGATTTCTTCTTTACCCAGAGCCCCTTTACCTGGAAGGTCATGTACTTTCCGTTCTTCGCGCTTCTGGTCCCTCCATGCTCCAGTTGCCAGGCTTTCATAAAGTTAAAGGATCCGCTGGGCCCAATTACTGCGACCGCTCGATCTTTTCTGGAAAGCGATCCTTTCAGGCTTTTATAAAGGGATCCAGTACTCTTTTTCGCTGTAGAGTTAAGGCTCTTTTTTGCTACCCTCGCCCCTTCCCTGGCGGCGGCCCTAAGCATATTTCGACCGAACTTTTTTATTATCCGGGGATCCGAGAGCTCGCTGATTCTCCCCTTTATTTCGTCGTAGTCTGCTTTTACTGAGATCATAGGCGGGTAATCCTGAAATCGTTCAGGACTGCAAGGTATCGATCGTATTTAGTGGTCTGGATAAAGGTCCTAGTCCCTGAGTCTCCGAAAGACTTCGAGGTAATACCTATATTCCCTTCTGCCTCGGTGGACATTAAGGCGGCAATTCGTAGACAGGTGAGTTTTATCACTTCCGGGAGTACCGCATATCCAGCTGTATAGGTAACGTGAATATTCTCATCCCCCCGGGGGAATGTTTTCGAGGTATCCGAATAGGTGAGCCATTCGTTTTTTAGATAGAAATCGGCTACGTCCTGGGAGACTCCATCGAACTCGACAGAGGTCAAGGCGATGATAGGCTTTGAGGCTAGTCTTTGCCGCCTTGCCCCAGATCCGTCCAGTCTTTCGTCGTAGGAAAGAGACTCTGGGTTATATCCGAGGTATGCCTTAATAACGTCCTCAGCTGATCCAAGGTAGATAGCCGCCAGAACATCGTCGTCGAATTTCTGGGTATAGGCGTTATATTCGGCGAGTGTAGCGAATGCCATCAGATTACCTCTACTACTCCAGCCTTAATTAGTACCTTTACCAGGTTTCCGTCGAGTTTATGGATCTCGTTTTCCCGATAAATGCCGTTTTCATTAGCCATGGTCTTCTTGAATTTTACTTCTACCATTCCCTGACTTTGTACTTCTCCCTCTGGGGTTTCTGGCCGCTGTTGTACTGCTCGTTCTTTTGCCATTGTTTATCCTTTCAAAGATAGAAACCCCGAGACCGTTAAGGCCCCGGGGTTAGGTTACTAGGCCCCTACTTTGACCCGAACGAAGGCTTCGGGATCGATTACATTACCAGTGGTCAGGAGATAGCCCTTGTACCCGATCTGGTTGGTAGCAGCGTAGAGCTCGGAGAGAACTTGCATTTCCATGGCTTCTACGTCGGCGATCGCATAACCTCGGCCAAAGTCTCCGAGAGCGGCAATATAAGAGCCGGTAGTAGTTGCGCTGGGTGCGTGAGCGCTTTTCATTACAGGGATTCCGAGGATCGTATCAGGTTCGCCTGCTCGGAAGCTGTGCATGAAAATATACTGTCCGTTGCCATCTTTAAGGCTTTCGATCGAGGTTAGTACGTCGGGATGAATTACCCAGACTGGGTTATACCCAGAGGCGAGCTTATTCTTTGCGGCAATAAAGCCCTCAGCGGTAATTCCCGATCCCTGGGTTACGTCCCGAGCTACCGGAACGGCTGTAGTATTAAAGATTCCGAAAGGAGTATCGTTTGCCCCGGCTCCGGTCAAATAAGCGCTTTCGAGAGCGTTTGCAAATCGATCTACCATTTCGTCAGAGATTACTCGCTCGATTGGCAGCGCCGAAACTTTTACGACTCGCTTGTCGATCTTTACCAGACCGTTAAGTGGTGCGGGTTTCAGGATTACAGACCCGAGAGCCAAATCGGTATCGGCTGCTGGAGAGTTTCCCCAGGTAGCAGCGCCCATCCGAACGGTTCGACGAGGAATAGTGATTCCCTCTTGCTGGGTAAGGGTAAATCTTCGAGCGGTTTCACGAATAAAGAGGCGCTCGTCTAGGCTCTTGATGAGCTCGGCGACAAAGCCCTTCGGCGCGAATACGTTCTCGGAGTACGAGATATCCCGCTTTTCTACCTTCAAGATCGATCGAAACTCCTCGATTGCATCCTTGAGGTCTCCCGAGGTCTTTTCTACTCGGTGCTCAGCTGCAACAGCTTCGAAAGCCGCTTGTCGCTCCTCAGCGTCCAGAAGAACGTTGATCCGCTCTACCTCTTGGTGAATAGCGTTTACCCGCTCCTCGAGTTCTGGGGTAACGTCCCCTTTCAAAATATCGCCCGCTTCTTTAATCAGCGCAGCCCGTTTTTCTTTTAGCTTCTTCATCGAAGAACCTCCTCTAGAAATTTTTGTCTTAGCCTTAGGGTTCTTTGACGAGTGGAATCTACCGAATCGTCTTCCTGTGGCTCTTGTACTTTGGGATCCTGGGGAGGAGTGACTTCAGTCGAGTCCTCGTTTGAGTCCCTGTTTATATAGTCCTGGAGCTTTTTTCTTGCTTCCGTGGTTGTATCTTCGTAGGCAGGAAAGACTACTCCGAAGGAAACCTCGAGTAATCGAGCCTCCAGAAGATCTCGTACCCAGTCGCCTTTGTCGTCTTGATACCAGTCGTCTTGGATCGTATAGAACCCGAAGGACATCGTATTAACGTCCCCACGGGTAACGGATTCGGCGAGATCCTGAGCATAGACAGCCCGAGGTAGATCGACCTCACAAACTAGCCCATCTTCCGAATCGATAAGCCGCAGGGTTCCGCTTTTGGTGGACCCTAGAATCTGGTCGTCGTTGTGGTTGCGAAGCGCTACTACCCGGGATCCATTCTCCATAGTCCTACGAAAAGCGCTTGGCTTTATGATTTCATAAAAACCCCCGAGTTTTACCGATCGTTTTCCATAGGGAATTAGCCCGACAAGTTTGGTCGGTCCTTCTTCGGCTTTTCTGATTTCGACCTTTTGAAAATCAAATTGCCGAAGTTCCTTTTCTCGTTGCTTACTGTTTATCATCACCGACTCCTTCTGATTCCTTGCCAATTAGGCTTTGGGCTTTGAGTTTTGCGCTTGCCATATACGCCCCGATTGTTTCGTTATTTAGTGGCATGAGGTTAGCTGGGATAAAGTGAACGTCCCCGGATTCCGGGAGAGCGGTAAGGTTCTCGAGGTTCCGTACCTCGTCGACCGAGTAAATACCCGACTGGATCCCTTTAACGTAAGCCTCCATTCGGCTCTTGTGGTCTCCTCGAAGAAATCCCGCAGTATTAAAACTCACCGAATGATTTTTCCTTTCGTTAGCGTCAAGAAGTAGTGTTAGGTACTGCTCGATTATTCGAATCCATGGGAGCAAGGTGTATTGTAAGAAGTTTATGTTCTGGGATTCCTGGCTGTTGTATTTGTTCTCCCCTTCACCGAGGAGAAACAAAGGTACCTGGTAGATCTGAGCGATCAGTTTGTTCTGGTATTGTCGGTTCTCGAGAAGTTGTGATTCTCGGTTATCGGTAGCCTCAATCGATGAGATTTTCATCCCGTCCCAGAGAATTAACGGCTTCCCTTCGTTTTCTTCCCCCGAGTAGTTGTTTCGGAGGTAGGCTGCCATCTCCCGAATATCGTCGTCGGTAGCCCCATCTGGGTACATTCCAGAGATATCGACCAAAGCCCTCGATCCTATTCGACCCTCGAAAGCTCTGGCGGCATAGGCCTCGATATTCGAAGCGGTTTCCAAGGTACTTTTTGCAAATTCTAAAGGCGAGTATCCCCTGACTCCATCGTACCCAACCCCGGGTATATGGAGGATCTCTTTCGAGGTGTACTCGATTTTCCCTTGCTTGAAAATCTTCTTCCCAGCTTCATTCCGTTCTACGGATACCGCCGTAGGTTCTAGAAGGAATACTTCGATTACTCGGCCCTGGCTGTCTCTGATAGGACGAAGAAAGGCGTTTCCTCGTAACAGGTGCCGAACGAGACGGCCATAAAACACTTGAGGAACTTCCTCGAGATTAGGTTCACGCTTAAGGACTTTATACATCGGGTGACTGTAGGCTTTTACTCTTGACCCGTCGTTTTTCCTGAATAACAAATCTACTGGGAGACTGGCGATGGCATTAGAAATTAATTGTTCGCAGGAGAAGACGCTAGGATTCTGCTCCAGCGCTCGGGACCAACTTGTCCCGAAGGCTCCCCACGGAATGACCATCGAACCCGGGGTATTTCTTTTTTGCATCGGCTTTTTTTTGCTAAATATGCCCATGCTTATATAGTCATAGACCTAGTATTTGATCGTTCCAGGGGAAACTTTTGGCCGTCTTTTTTTTAACAGAGATTCCTTTAGTCGGTTGTATGCCATGATCGATGTTATAACGCCATCGATTCTGTTTGTATTTTTTTTATAATCATGTTTTTTTACTTTAATATTGTCGTTTGGATCGACGTAAATAGTCACACAAGATGTCTGCCAGGACATTACCGGGTTGTTATCAACAATATCACCATGGAAAACAGCTTCGTGCCATGCTTTGGCCGGCTCGGAAAATTTTTCCATTCTCATCGGCATTTCAGTAACGTTTACTATCTCTTTCAGTTCTTTAATAATTTCATCCGCGCGCCATCCATCAAATACGACTTCATCCATTAAAGGAATTTTTTTGATATCATTTTTAAGGCAATCTTTCAGATATTCGTAGTCGACAGTCTCCCCAGGAGTAGCGATTACTAGCCCTTCGTTTATCCAATATCTAACCATTTCAGAATCCCTTTTCATCTTGATTTCTATTTGTTCCTCTGGAATAAAAAATAAATGTTCGGTGTAGTATTTCTTATTTTCTTGGTCATAGAAATATTTTGTGTAGGCGGTCCAGTCCTCTCGTTTTGACAGATCGAAAGCCCCTATACAAGGTAAATGATATATTTCACTTGGTTGGAATTGGTGACACTTTTCCCATTTATCAGCTGGTATCCATTCTTCGGAAGTCGAAGAATTTAACCAAAGATTCAAGTTTTTACACATAAATTCAGTTTGCTTGTTGGGTTGTTGGATAGCCTCGGCGAGCGCTGTATCGAGGTTTGCTGGGTCTATCGTTACTCCTAGGTTCGGGTTAGCTTTAATGTAATTCTTTGAATCTTTCCAATTATCCTTTTCGTCTAGCTCATAAAGTATGCAGAAGTAAGTATCATCCTCAAATTTCTTTTCCAGGATCTTCCTAGATCGTTCCCATTCCCAGCGCCCAGGGTTCTCGAGGCTGTGGTTTGCTGTGGTAATCATGAAAAGCAATGGCTGGAGTCGCGAGTACATTCCAGATTGCATTACGTCGATGAGTCTAGAGTTCGGGTTAGCGCTGACCTCATCGGCCAGGACGAACTGTGGATTCAGCCCGTCGAACTTTTTGTACTCGCTGGAGAGAGCCTCGATCTTGCTTGCTGTTTTTTCATAGACCAGAGTGTTTCGATAAGCGTCAATCATTCCCGCCAGGTCAGCGTTTTGTTTTACAAATTGCTTGCAGTTGTTGAAAGCGACCTCGGCCTGCTTTCTTTGGGTAGCGATCGAGTAGACCTGAGCCCCGGGTTCTGTCAGAAGCTCGAAAAGTTGGAGAGCTGAGGCTAAAAGCGTTTTCCCATTCTTACGACCTACGAAAACAAAGGCCTTTCGAAACCTTCTAGTCCCGTCCTCTTTTCTCCGCCAGCCGTAGACACTAGCCAGAATGAAAACTTGCCAGGGTTCCAGGACTATCGGAGTCCCCGCCCATCTTCCCTCATAATGCTTCATGGCTTCGACAAATCGAATAATCTTGTTCGCCTTCTTATCATCGAAATAATACTGAAATTCCTCCCCTCGCTTCATGTCCTCTAGGTGTCTGCGAATGGACAGTTTTGTATACCTACCGGTAGGTATTATATTCTTACTTACCTCGAGTAAATACTTCTCAAATCGTGGATCCATTAGTCATCCTCCAGAACTGCCAAAATAGGGTTATCTGGTTCTTTTTCTTTTGCCAGGAGTCCGATGATCTTGGTCTTCTGTAGTGGTGTAGCTAGGTAGTCCTTGGCTATGGTCTGATACTGGTTGGTAAGTTTAATCCAGAGCGTTTGTAGTCTAAGAATGTAGTCCTCGTTCCAGGAAATCTGATCCATGAATATCTTAATCAAAGCCCAGTCTCTCTCGTCTTTATTCTCCGCAGCTCTTTTCTCTCGCTCGAGCTTCTTTATCTCCCTCCTGGTCTTTTTGATCTGGTCGAAAGTTTTGTAGGCTTCTGAAAGTGTGACAAAATGAGTTTTCAACGTGGGGATATCTTCGGGGAAAATTACCTTGAGGCTAATAAGCCGTTTTATTACGATCTCCCATTCCTTTCTTGCTGATGGGTGTTCGATCTCTTTTGCCTGCTCGATCTTCGAAAGTTGTCCCCCTGGATAAACTTCAGCCATAGGTTTTTTCCCATCATCCCTGGTTGCGTTATAGGTGCCGTGTAACTTCTTTAACTCGACAGGCTTTTCCGTCATATATGGACTTTCCTATATATCAAACTTTACAGGATTGAAAAGTCGTACAGATGTG
>Ga0210043_1001787_pt1 | contig 16185 bp, 17 predicted proteins | sample CryGeymet201501t_FD_183990 | JGI IMG/M metagenome (GOLD analysis project Ga0210043, IMG submission 183990) | Groundwater microbial communities from Crystal Geyser aquifers in Utah, USA - Crystal Geyser metaG 2015-01t (SPAdes) (version 2) | ecosystem: Environmental > Aquatic > Deep subsurface >... | reverse complement strand
GTAGCTGAGCTACTCCAAAAATCAGTCTGATCTACATTTTAAGATGACTTCCAGGTATCAAATGTAAATTATATGCACTCCATTTTATGGGGGAGTGGATTACTGGATGGTTTATACGGATTCAGGTGCATATTATACCATACTTCTTGCCATATAAAAAGTCTATTGGCCAACTTCGAATTTTCTCCACCCTTTCCCGGAAATAAATAACGAGGCAGATTGAAGAGAGTGTAACTAACTCTCATTTTGCCTGAGCCATTATATGAATCTCCCTTCAATAAAGCTTTCCAAAGCTACGTCCTGGGTATTCCAGCTACTTCTTCACCAAATCTTCACAATCACTCCACATACCCTCCACCTGCCCCTGAGAATATGGCATCACGAGGAAAAACAAGTAGTGAAGAACCTAAGATATTATCGACGAACCAACTTTCGTATCCTTAGCCTCCTGGTAGCTATGGGATTCGTAACCACCGGCCTGGGGGCTCAAACCTGGGATCAGGTTCTTTTGGCGGTCCAAAACACCTCGGGCCTGACCCAGTCGGACCTGCAAATTCAGGCCGCCCAGGTCCAGGTGAATCTGACATCGATTCCGGCAGACTTCCAATTCTCTGTAAGCCCGGCTTTCAAAATGACCGATGAAACGACTTCCTTTACCGCCAGTTTAGGAGCCAGCTTTCCCCTGGGTCTGACCGCTGAAGCTGGAGACCGACAAACGGCGGCTCTGGATTCCCTTACCCAGGTAGAGTTTCGCAATCAAACCGCCCGAGACACGGCTCTTGATCAAGTCTTGAGTGCCCACGAACAATACTATCTGGCCATCGCCGACCTGGAGGTTACGGAAAACGAATTGGAAAACCTCGAACAAAGGCTGGCCCTGGCTCAGGCTCGGTTAGAACGGGGTGAGCTTTCCCTCTACGAGTACTCCCAGGTGGAAGGGGAGTTCCTGGCCGGCCAACTCGATGTTCTGGATGCCCGAATGGCTGCAACTTTTGCCCGACAAGACCTGAACGTGGTCAGTCCGGACCTGGCCCGAAGCCTTGCAGCCAAGCCGGCCGCCCTCGATGAACGATACACTCTGGCCCCCCCCAGCCAATGGAACGAGAACTTTCCCCAGGTGGTGGTAGAACACCCAATCTATAAAGCGACCCAGGTAAACCTCGATCGAATTACCGGGCCCCAATCAGAATCGACCTTTGCCGATATTTCCCTGGCCCTTCGGACCAGTGTGATTACCGAAGGTCACACGGTGAACGCCGGGTATTCGTTCGATTCCACGGTCCTGTCCCTGGGGTATACACCCCCCGGCCTACCTCTGACACCGGTTTCGGCCTCAACTCCCGACTGGACCTGGAACCTGTCGGCGGATCTGAGTTTGGTGCCGACCCGAAATCGGGAGGCCGTTGACCAATTCACTTCCCAAGAAATAGACCAGGTAATTTTTGACCTGGAACAGGCCCGACTCACGGTAGTTCGGGGCCTCCAACGATCTTTCACCCAGATGGAACGGGCCGCCGAGGCCCTTGCCGGAGCCAGAGATTCCAACAACCGAACAAGCCTTCTCTTAGAGACCCTGCAAATCCGACGGGACCTGGGCTTGTTGGGCGACCTGGACTATGCCGAGGCCCTTACTACCCTGGAACGAAGTAATTTGACCTTAGAAAAGGCAAAAATCGAGTACCACCGAGCGGTTCGCAATTATTACCTAGCCGCCGGAAACCTGTATTCGAAACTAAATGCGAATTTCGAACAAGGAGAAAACAAAGAATGAGAAAAAACAAGACTGGCCTTATTGTAGGGGTAGTTCTCGGGGTTATCGCCCTGGGGGCAGGAGCCTACTGGTACCTGGGAAATCGAGAAAATGAAGTTGCTTCCACCGAGACCTCGGTTCTTCAGACGATGACTCCCACCAACGGTAACGTCATGGTCAGTGTTACCTTACCGGCGGTTATGGAACCCTTTCGGAGCACCTCCCTTCGGTCGGCTACTGCCGGTCGGATAATCTCCCTGGCACCGGTCGGAACCACCCTCCAAGCCGGGCAGCCAATTTTGGCCCTGGACCCCACCGAGGCTCGACAGAACCTCCGGCAAGCCGAGATCCAGGCCGCCGAAGCCGAGATTAACCAAGAAAAAGCCCAAGGCGCCCTGACCCGGGCCCAAAAAACCCTGGCCGACGCCGAAGCCCTTCTGCGGGCCGGTGGAACCAGCAACGAGCAGGTCCAAGCCGCCCGGGACGGACTGGTGGCCGCCGACCAGACCCTTCGACTCAGCGTCCTCACCCGAGAACGAGCGGACCTGGGTCTACAAGCCGCCCGATTGGCCTTGGAGAACACCACGATCCGGGCCCCCTTTGGGGGAACCCTCCTTTCCCTCGAATTAGGCGAGGGTGACCTGGTTACCACCAACGGGCTGGTGGGGGTTTTTGCCGACCTCTCCCGAGTCCGTTTGGTTGGGGAAATTGACGAGTTTGATGCGGTTCGTATCGCTTCGGGAATGACCGTGCAGGTAAAAACCGAAGGGCCCAACGCCCAGACCGTAAACGCAGTACTTGAAACCATTAGCCCCTCGGCAGAAATTATCAACAACATTTCGGTCTTCAAGGCCTCGGCGGTGGTACCAAACACCGAAGGTACCCTGCGCCCTGGCATGACCGCCGACCTGGCAGTCATTATCGCCCAGGACCGGGGACTGGTGGTTCCTTCGAACACCGTTTCGACGGTTCGAAGCCGAAGTTACATCGATGTCCTGGTCGACGGGGTGCCGGAGACAAAACGGATCGAAATTGGGGCCAACGACGGCAAGAATGTGGTAGTACTGGAGGGCCTGGAAGCCACCGACCAAGTGGTACTGCCGGCTACTGCGGCTCTGCCGGGTTTCCTGCCGACCTCGGCCCCCGCGGCTGCCTCGGGGACCAGTATCATCCCCGTTTCTGTGCCCGGAGCGAACACCCGATGATCGAAATTCAAGAGGTCACCAAGACCTATCAAATGGGCCCCGATCTTATTCGAGCCCTGGATGGGGTAAGTATCACCATCAGCGCCGGAGAATTTGTGTCCATTATTGGACCCAGCGGTTCGGGGAAATCGACCCTCATGAACCTTATTGGGTGCCTGGATACCCCCACCCAAGGTCGTTACATTCTGGACGGCCAACCGGTCGAAACCCTTTCCCGGGACGAATTGGCCCTGGTCCGAAACCGGTCGATTGGGTTTGTGTTTCAGACCTTCAATTTACTGCCTCGACTGACGGCGGTGGAAAATGTCGAGGTTCCCCTGGTATATTCGGGCCTGGATAGAAAACTCAGACGGTCCACGGCTATGGAAATGCTTGAGCGGGTCGGATTAGCCGAGCGCTCCCGTCACCTGCCCAGCGAACTTTCGGGGGGCCAACGGCAGCGGGTCGCCGTGGCCCGGGCCCTGGCAGCCAAACCTCTGTTACTCTTGGCCGACGAGCCGACCGGAGCCCTAGATACCAAAACCGGGGAAGAAATAATGCAGTTGTTTCAGGACCTGCATAAAGAGGGTACTACCATCGTCCTGGTCACCCACGATCCCGACTTGGCTGACCAGGCCCAGCGGGTAATCCGAATAAAAGATGGCAAAATTGTCGGGGCCGAGGAGTTTAGTTTGCACCTTAGTTCGATCAACAAGGGGGGCGACCGATGAAAAACCACCCAAACAAGACCATGTTTTACGACAGCATACTCATGAGTTTGCGAAGCCTTCGGGGAAACCTGGTTCGGGCCTTCCTCACCATTTTGGGGGTCATGATAGGGGTGGCAGCGGTCATCGCCCTTGTAGCCCTAGGGAACGGCGCCCAGGCCTCGGTGGCCGACAGTTTGGAGACCCTGGGATCCAATTTGCTCATCGTGTATTCGGGCGAGCCCCGGGGATCGTCTCTGGTTCGGCGCAATACGACCAACATCAAGCCAACCCTCACCGAAGAGGACTTGGAGGTAATTCGATCGTTCCCACCGGAATACGTCATGAGTGCGGCCCCCGAAACCAGCGCCAGTGTGCAGCTCAAGGTGGATAACTTGAATATGGCCGCTACGGTTATTGGCACGGACTCAAACTACCCGGCGGTTCGGAATTTTCATCCCGTTTATGGAAACTTTTTTACTCCCGACGATTTGGAGAATAGAAGGGCTGTGGCTGTCATTGGTATTCAGGTCTATCGGGAGCTGTTTCCCGGTGGGGAAGATCCCCTGGGGGTTAGGCTCCGAATAAACGGAGTAGGGTACGAGATTGTGGGGGTTATGGAGGAGAAAGGTTCCAGCGCCCAGGACTCGGCGGTGTTGATTCCGATCAATACCTACCAACGCTACATTTCTGGTGACCCGGCCTACGCCATCATCAACGTCCAGGCTACCAGCCCCGAAATTATGAAGGAGCTGCAGACCTACATCGAAGCGGCACTGTTGCAAAACCACAGTCTGGCTTCCACGGATTTTGCCGATTTTTACATCGCCAACCAGCTAGATCTGCTCTCGGCGGCCCAAGGGGTAGCCAGTACCTTTACCATCCTGTTAGCCAGTATTGCGGCCATAAGTTTGATCGTTGGAGGTATCGGCATTATGAACATAATGCTGGTGTCGGTGACCGAGCGGACCCGGGAAATAGGGGTGCGGATGGCCCTGGGTGCCCGGCCCCGGGACATTATGCTCCAGTTTCTAACCGAGGCGGTCATCCTTTCGGTCCTCGGGGGGTTAGTCGGTATTGGGCTGGGTTTGGCGGCCTCGTGGCTGGCGGTAAACGTGGGGGGTATGGCCTCGGTTCCTAGCCTGTCGTCGATTCTTTTAGCCTTTGGATTTTCTTTGGCCACCGGTTTGTTTTTTGGCGGTTACCCGGCCTTCCGGGCCAGCCGCTTAGATCCCATAGAAGCATTACGCTACGAATAAGGAGTAGGTATGAAAAAGCACAGTTTTGTTTTCGTTATGTTGGTGATGATGACGGTTCTCGTTCCAGCCCTGAGCTTTGGCCAATCCACGGCCATGACCGACCCAGCCATGGCTGCGGCTCGAGAAGAAATGAACATGGCCCAGGACCTGGGGCGATTGTTTGGGTTTATTTTGCGGATGATCGAAGAAGAACCCCGGCTGGATCTTTCGGTGACCCAGGCCCGGCAGCTTCATGGGGTTATCGATCGGGTCCTGGCGACCTCCCGGATGGATGGGGACACGACCGACGAGTTTTTCATCGAAATAGAAGATGCTATACTGAGCCCGGCTCAGCTTTTGTACACCGACAAACTTTTTACCGAGTGGGAAGCCACCCGACCACCGGCTGGTAGTGGACAGGGTCGAAGTGCTACCTCGGGTACTGCCGAAACAGGCACATCCGGTGGAAGTGTAACCACCTTTATGAATGGTGGGGCTTATAATCCCCTAACCGATACGACCAAACAACAGGGGCAGGATACCGCGGAACTGAAGGCCTTATTGGCCCGGCGCCTGTAGAACGACTGGTAGGAGTACCTATGGCTAGGGTTTTTGTAGTCGAAGATAATCCGGGTTTGCGAGAGACCCTCGAATCCTACCTGGAATTAGAAGGTCACCACGTTCGTTCGTTTTCGCGATTGGAAGGGGTGGCCGAAGCCCTGGCTATGCAAGGCCCCGATATCCTGTTACTCGATGTCATGTTGCCCGATGGAGATGGCTTCGTTTTTGCCCGCCGTTTGCGCCAGACCTCCCAGGTTCCCCTTATTTTCATGACCGCCCGAACCTCCGAGTCGGACCGGATAACGGGCCTGGAGATTGGGGGTGATGACTACGTCATTAAGCCTTTTTCGATGAAAGAGCTCATGCTTCGGGTCCGTCGGGTCTTGGCCCGAACCCAGGGTCCGGGCGGCCAGGAGGTCTCGGGTGGCACTCAGCTCATGACCTGGGTATTGGGGAATTCTCCATCTCGCTTGGTCCTGGACTTTTCCGCCCACCAGGCCACCACTGGTGGACGTTCCCTGGACCTGACCAGTGCGGAGTGGAAGATTTTGGCATTTTTGGCCGAAAACGGGGGACAGGTTTTTTCCCGGGAACGTCTGTTGGGTGCTTGCCTGGACTATTCTGCCGAAGGGTCTGAGCGAACGATCGATACCCACATTAAAAATCTGCGGGCAAAACTCGGTACCGGTGAATGGATTGCCACGGTTCGGGGATTTGGCTACCGATTCGATGGAACGACCTCGTGAAAAAACCGAGAACGCTCTTTACTCGGATTGTTTTTTCCTTTGCCCTAACCCTGGTGGTCCTCTTGGGAATTTTGGCCGGCGCATTGCTTCTTGGCTACCAACGGTCGAATGTAGCCTGGACCGAGAGTCGTATCGGCTACGTTCGAGACTACGCCCGGACCTATTTTTCCCAGGTATCACCTCCAACGGGGGAACCAGGCCAGCCGTATTTTCTGGAAGATGCGAATGGTGAAGTTCCCATTTTTCTTTACGACCTGCAGAAAAACTTGGTAGCCACCAATCGCGACGTGGGAACCCGGCGTTTGAACTACCACGAAAACCTGGTAGAGGTGTGGAACCAGGGTGAATTGGTTGGCTATTTTGGTGCCGGCATGATTCAGTTTCGCAACGACGGTTCGAACGAGGTCTTTGTGACCGTGCTCTTTCGAGCTCTTTTTGCCGGTGCTCTTAGTGCCTTGATTCTGGGCCTCGGGGCAGCGGTGGTCTTGTCCCGATCCCTGGTCCGGCCGGCCAACCTGGTCAGTGAGGGGATAGATCTGTTCGCCCAAGGTAAGCTTACCCACCGAATCCCCGAAGAGGGCACTACAGAAATTCTTGCCATCGCCCGATCGGCCAACATTATGGCCGCCCGCCTTTCCCGGGAGCGAGAATTACGGGCCCAGTGGGCCCAGGATATTACCCACGACCTTCGTACACCCTTGGCCTCGGTTAAGGCCCGGATCGAAGCCTTTGCCGACGGAGTGGTCGCACCCAATCCAGCCAGGCTGTCCTCGATTCTCGAGGAACTCACTCGAATCGAAGATCTGGTTACGGACTTAGAAGAGCTTACCCGTCTGGAGACCCCAGAAATCGCCCTCGATCTGCAACAAATTTCCCTCCTTTCTCTGGCCGGGAGCCTTAGGGAACGATTTTCTGCCGAGGCCCAGACCCGAGGCCTGGGCCTGGCATTCCAAGACTCCGGCGATGTGGTCGTCCAAGCCGACGAGAGTCTTCTGTACCGAGCCCTCTCCAATCTCATTTCCAATGCCCTGCGCTATAGCCACGACCATACAACCATCGAGGTGCGATGGAAAGCCGAGGGCCAAGCCGCTCGCATCGAAGTCAAAAACCACGGTCCGGTTCTGAGCCCCCAGGAGCAAGAAAAGGTCTTCTCTCGCCTTTACCGGGGTGATTTCGCCCGCACGACCCGGGGAACGGGCCTGGGTCTTACGATTACCCAACAAATTGCCCACCTACACCAGGGGAGTGTGACCGTCAGGAGCTCGGTGGAGGAGGGGACGGTGTTCACGCTTAGTGTTTTGTACATCAATTCACCCATTCCGTACATTGTAGGCTGAGCTCACCGCCGATATTCTAAGAGCTATGAAAAAAGACCCACGCCCCAATATCCTGCACATTCTGGTCGACCAAATGCGGTGGGACTGTATCCAAGCCCTGGGAAATCCCTTCATAAAAACCCCGGCCTTGGACCGGCTTTTTGCCCAAGGTGCAGCCTTTACCAACGCCTTTAGTCCTTCTCCGGTGTGTATTCCTGCCCGGGCCAGCATGATTTACGGCCAATATCCCCAGACCACCGGCTGTTACGAGAACAATTTTCCCATGCCTCCCGAGACCCAAGACACTTTTATGGGTCGACTTACCCAGGAGGGTTACCGGACCCACGGCATAGGCAAGTGCCACTTTACCCCAAATCCCCTCGCCCTCCGGGGATTCCAAACCCGGGAAACCCAAGAGGAGTTGCCCGACAAATCCGAGGATGATGATTACCTTTCATTTCTACATAGTAATGGTTACAGTTACGTAATCGATCCCCATGGGGTCCGGGGCGAAATGTACTACATTCCCCAGGTTTCCCAAATTCCCCAGACCCTACATCCAACCCGGTGGGTTGGTGATCGCTCCTTGGCCTTTCTCAAAGAGCAAAAAGATGCGGCCTCACCCTGGTACCTCTTTTCAAGCTTTATTCATCCCCATCCACCCCTGTCGCCCCCGTCGCCTTGGCATAAACTCTACGGTTACGACGATGTGCCCTTGCCCCGAGTTCCCGTTCAGTACGAGTCCCTTCTGACCTACGTAAACCGAGCCCAGAATCGCTACAAGTATCGGGACCAGGGAGTCGACCTGAATGTGATTCGTATGATTCGGGCCTACTACTACGCTAGTATTTCGTTCATCGACCATCAGGTTGGTCGGATTCTTGACACTCTCGAGGCCACCGGTGCCCTAGCGAATACCCTGGTTGTGTTTGCTTCGGACCACGGGGAGTACCTGGGCGACTACCACTGCTATGGTAAACGAGGAATGCACGATGCAGCGGCTCGGGTTCCTTTCTTGGTTTCTCAGCCCGGGGTTTTTGAGGGGGGCCGAGTATACGACCAACCCATATCGCTTATCGATCTTGCGCCTACTTTCTTAAAAGCGGCGGGGAGTCACGAAAATGGCGGTGCCTCGTTCGATGGTCTACCTCTTCAGGATGCAATTTCGGGCACCAACACCCGGGATCGGGTTTTTAGCCAGCTATCCTTTGTGGAACAGGCCGATGGTACTCGGGGGGGCATGTTTTTCCGCCCCGACCCCATAACTGATGAAAATCGAGCCGCCAATTCATCGTACATGGTGGCGACCAAAGATCACAAATACATTTACTGCGCGAGTGACAACAAAGAGCTCTTTTTCGATCGACGTCGCGATCCCTTTGAAAGCCGAAATAGGGTCCACGCTCGAGCTTCCGAGAAAGTAGTCCACCAGTTACGTGTATCCCTCATGGAGCACTTGAAAAAAGGTGGCGAGACCGCAGGTATCGAAAACGGAACGTGGAAAGTCTTTCCAGCCCGAACCCTCCCCGACGACCCGGATTTTGGACTCTTGACCCAAGATCAGCCTTGGGCCGATCTGGATTTTGAGGGCCAAGACTAGGTCGCGATGAAAAACCTCCTGGGCAAGGGCATCTGCGATCCTCATATTCGGATATTCAACAACAAGGCCTACCTGTATGCCTCCCATGACCTGTCCCCGGAGAACTCGGGGTTTGTTATGCCCGACTGGTGGATTTGGTCCTCCGATGACTTGGTTCATTGGCAATACGAAAGCTCGTTGAAACCCGAGGACACCTACATCGGGGAACCAAGCAACGGATGTTGGGCCACTGATGTTTTGGAAAAAGGCGGAAGGTACTACTGAGGGACCTCCAAAAACCTTGAGTCTATTCTATCCCTCGTTCTTAAGTCATTGCGGTGCAATGACCCACTTGGCCAGAAAAATAGATTTTGGAAGTCCCCTGCTGGTATTTTTCCGATGTCCGAGAAAAGGTCAAACAGATCGGTGTTGTCGTGGCCGACCACCCAATAGGTCCCTGGTCTGACCCCCTTGGAAGGCCGATGTTAACCCCCGAAACTGGGGCCGAGGTCTACGATTCGGAAGGTTCTCAAAAAGGCACAATCAATGGTTTTTTACCTATTGCGACATAAGCCATGGAATTGGCAATCGGTACTAGCGAGATTCTTGGATCAGCTAGGTTTTTTACCGCGAAAATGGGGAAATTGCCCCCATAACCATCGATTCTGCAGGGGCTTCGCTCGTTTTTCGCCCGTCCACCCGTCTTGTGCTACGGTAGCCTTACCCCTGGCGGTTTTCATTTCGCCACTGCTGGGGGCGTAACCCGGTAACACTCTTAAACACTCGGGAAAAATGGTACTGGTCGGCAAAGCCCAGTTGCTCGGCGATGGTTCGCTGGGGGTAGTCGTGGCGGACGAGTTCTTGCTGTGCGTAATCGATTTTGCACTGGAGCAGGTACTGATAGGGCGAAATTCCCAAGGTTTTGGCGAAGGTCCGTCGTAGAGTGGAAACGGGAACCGATATCTCCCGGGCAATTTCTTCGATAGATATGTGTTCGTTTATGTGAGTCCGCATAATGATTTTTACCTGGTCGATAATCGACGACTGACTTTTTTGGTTCTGTATTGCATGTTTACAGTTCACCAACTTGGCAACTAAGAGCACGATGCTGGCTCCCAATTCCCTCTGGGCACCCTCGGCTGTGGACCGGCTGGTTTCTAAAATCCTTTGAAACAGTTCAACGACTTCAAAGTTAAGACCGATCTCGGCCACAGGTACCAATTCGTCGATGGCAGTACAAACCTTTCGTTCGTCTAAGGACTTTCCTTTAAACATTACGTAGTGGGTGCTCAAATTGGAGGTTTCTTCCACGACCGTTTCGTACCAGGTGTCGGGTGGTAAGACGACGATCATTCCTTTTTCTATTCGGTACTGGACTTGGTCCTTGAGCCGAAGGATAAAGCTACCGTTGACTGTGTAGGAGAGGAGCCAGTCCGTGGTAGTTCGAGGCCCCTCGGTGGCCGGTAGGTTTGGGCTTCCGTACTCGTATCCGACGGCGGTACATACCAGTCCCAGGTTCTCGCGGATGGGAGGAAGGGAAATATGCTGAGAAACCAGATGGCGCTTCATGGGAGAAGATACCCTTAGTCAGAATCCAGAATGATCTGAATTACATTCTGAATCTTTTCGTCGAAGGTGTCGAGGAAGGTACAGTCGATACATTGAATAGTATTGAGTAAATCTTTTGGAAAACTCGAAAGACGAATTATCAGTTCATCGGTAGAAAAAAAAGCTTTCCGGTGGGCATCCCGGAGAATCTGGGGCCAGTTAATTGGATAGTAGGTGTAGATTAGCACCAGGTCAAAAATGTCCTTCGGATTATCTCGACCAATAACAGCAGATACCTTATTGCTGAGAATATTTTCGATTGTATCGATTCGGTAGCCCTTATCAGTCAGTACGATATCGGTGTCGCGAGACGGGGAATCATTTACAAAATCTATCTGTAAGTGATCATCTACAACCATCCGGACAAAGTCTTTGGTTTCGACCGTGGACAAAACTCGAAAATCCTTTTGTAGTGCGATTTTTATCCCCCGGACAGCCAGATTAAAACGAGGTGAGGCATGGGTAAAAAAATCGAGATCGTCCGAATATCGCTTGGCCTGATAGAACCGACTCAGACACGTGCCTCCAGTCAGGTAGAATTCCGACTCGGTCTCGAACACCCTGTCCAATACCCGATCCTGCAATTTGTACAGTTCGGAATAGTTACCCGAAAAATGTTCTAGGCTGGCCATTGGAGTTCTTTGACCAGCAAGGGTTGGTGGAAGTAGAAAACTTCTACTATATTCTTCCGTCGAAATGCGTAATCATAATTGAAATGGGGAACCCGAAAGTCCGCCAGGAGCTGCTGTAATTCTTGAAGTGGAAAAATCTGTAAATCTCGCAAGTAGTGGGAACTGTTCAAAAGTATTTTTTCCATCAAAAAGGCCTTCATTCGGGCATCGGACCCCAAAGGAATCTGGCGCAAATCTTCTGGAGTAAAGGTAAGATCCCAAAAGCACTCTTTGAGTATTCGGTCGTAGTTGATCACGGACCCTCCACACCTCCCAGTTTAGCATAGGCTTTTCAAAGACTCCAACCGGTCATAGGAACTTGAGGGCCCCGGTTCCTAAAAAACGACCTTGACTCGAACTGCCTGTTAAGGTACGCTTTTACGTACGTCAAGTGGTGGGGAAAATGAACATACTCAATGCCAGTGAAGCTCGGGCAAACTTGTATCGTCTAATAGACCAACTCAACGAGTCCCACGAGCCGGTAGTAATATCGGGAAAAAGGAACAACGCTGTTCTGTTAGCCGAAGATGACTGGCGGGCGATTCAAGAGACCCTCTACCTAATGTCGATACCAGGTATGAGGGAGTCGATCGTCGAGGGAATGCAACAACCCCTTTCGGAAACGAGTAAAGACCTTTCCTGGTAATGTGGGAGATTTTCTTTACCAAACAAGCCGTCAAGGATTCCAAGCGGATCGCCGATTCGAACCTCAAGGATAAGGTGACAGGTCTACTGGAAATACTTCGTGCGAATCCCTTCCAAAATCCACCACCCTATGAACGGCTTTTAGGCGATTTATCTGGAGCGTATTCTCGTCGTATAAATATACAACATCGTCTGGTATATCAGGTGTACACCAAGGATAGGGCCGTGAAGATCTTGCGTATGTGGACCCACTATGAGTAGCCGATATTGGCTTCCACGGGTGCTAGGTCAAAGCCTCAATTTCTCGCGCCACATTCTCTCTCGCCCGCTTCTCGAACTGGTCATAAAACTCCCGGGTGTAATACCACCGCGGCCGCTGCAAAAGGCCGGACAAAAAAACCCGTCGCCCAGGATAAAACACCTCATCGGGCACGGTACTAAACTCTTGGCGAACCCGGCGGCGGTACTCATCGTACTCCGCCGGGCTGGTCCCCAAAATTGCCAGGTCGCAATCCAAAAAGTACTCGGCGTCGGAGCTATTAGGGTTAAGGTGATTTTTTGTTTGATGAATCAGATGGACAATAGCCTGAATAATCCCAGAATCCTCCCCCAGCATTGCGAGCTCGGCCGCAGCAACCAGGGCGCTTTGTTCTTCGTTATCCTGCCTACCGGGCACATAGACCCGGTCGTGGTAGACCAGGGCCCAGAAAAAGGCCCGGGGGTTTTCGATAGGGCAGTCGCAGGCCAGGGTATACATGAAATCCAAGTGAGCCAAGGTATGGTAGGCCCGGGGTGGGGCTTGGTAGTCCTGGGCGAGACGGTCCCAGGAAGTTGCTGCCAGCTCAGTCGAGGCGCCGACCTCCGCTGCGTATCCCAGGAAGGCTTCCCTTAAGGATACCCCACGGCCGAACACTCAACCCCTCCTGTCGAATCGTAAAGAATTCGATACCCCAAGCCATTGGGAATCGAGTCCCGAAAGAACTCCTTGGTCTCAATGACTCCGAGACGAATAAGAATAGCCCTCAATACCCCGTAGTGGCCGACGATTGCCCACCGCTGGTTCGAACCGCTGGCCTGAACCTCCGCCACCACCCCATCGAAGGCTTCATGAATTCGGGCCAAGAAGTCCCCCACATTTTCGCCCCCGTTGGTCAGGCTATTGGCCATAAACCGATCGAAATAAAGGCGGGAATCCTCGGGGGACAGGTGTATATCTTCCTGAGCTCCAAAATGAATCTCCCGGAGGCCCGGAACCTCGAACACCGGAATGCTGGGGTCGGGGAATAGAATGTGCCGGGTTCGACGAGTCCGGGTCATATCCGAGGTGTAAATGCGCTCGGGCCGGGGATAGGTGCCCTCGGCGGCGTATAATTCTAACTCGGCAACCCCGTCGGGGGTCAGGTCCACGTCCGTATGGCCGGCCAGGCGGTGTTCCACATTGGCGTAGGTTTTTCCGTGGCGGATAAGGTAGAGTTCCATTATTCGACCTCGAACAGGACCGAGGTCTGTTCTATTTGTTGGCGAGGGTCCTTGGTTGGCATGTAGTACTCCCATTCGGATTGATATCCAAGACAGGCACAGATGAATTGGGTAGACCCTTGAGTAAATTGTCGGCGGTAGTGGACGTGGCCACAGATGGCCACCTTTGCCCGGGTAGCCAAGGCTTCCAGCTCGGTCGAGCCGAGGAAGGCGTTAAAGTATTTCCAGTTTCGTCGGGTGGAATCCTGAACCGTAAACCCTTGGTGATTCACCGCGTGGGTCAAAAGCACAATATCCTTGTCGGCTGCGGCGTCCATGAGGGCACGAATTTCGCCGTTCTGCTCCCGGCAAATTTCCGGGTCGGATTTTGGAAACTGGACGAATAATCGATCCTGCCAGATCATTTCGTCTAACTCTCGACGAGAAAAATCTTCGAAGGAGAAATCCGAAGTGCCAAAACTATAGTCGTACCAGGCTGAGTGGCCGACCAAAACAGTCTTTTCGGTCAAGGGAGTTGAACGACCCCACAAGCACAGTTCGTCATCGGCGTAAGCGTCGATGATTTTCTGGGTGGAAAGACCATTTTCTTTGTTCCATAGGTCGTGGTTGCCCGGCACGTAGAGAACTGGCAGAGATTTATTGACGTCCCAGACGAATTCCTGGGTCGTTTGTACATCGTTACTCACATCTCCACCAATCAGGAGGAGATCGGCACTGTAGTACCTTCCCAGGCCTACTACAATATCGCGGAAGGCGAAGTGTTGGCCTTTGGTAATGTGCAAGTCCGAAAGGGTGAGGATTTTTTTCTTCATGGTTTTTATGCCTTTCCTGGGGATACGGTTTTGTGCCACTATAGAGTTAGAAATGTATGAGGACCAGGGTCTTTCATGAAACCCTAACATTTGTCCCCCACTATGCGGCCACAAGGAGATCCTTTATGAGAAATGTGTTTCGTATACTCTTGACTATGGTTATTTTGATTTTTGTCTTGCTGCCCGTTGTCGCCGGAGGTGGAGGTCAGGCTCCCTCGACGCCTGCTGCCGAATCTCAGGCCCCCGCTGCCACCCAAGTCCCCGCTGGCCCGGTTACCTTTACCATGACTATGAATACCGACCCCGACTCCTTGGATCCCCATAAATCCTCGGCGTCCTTAACCGAGCAGATTATGCTCAACGTTTTCGACGGTCTCATGGTACCCACCCCCCAGGGGGGAGTTGCCCCAGGATTGGCCGAAAGTTACACCCTTTCGTCCGATGGTTTAACCTACACTTTTGTTCTTCGACCAAACACCTACTTTCACAATGGAAACCCGGTGACCATGGATGACGTTCTGTTTTCTCTCAACCGACTCCGGGGCACGAACGGCGAAGCAAAACTGACCTCGGAACTCGACGATGTGGCCAGCCTCACCGCCGTGGATAACCGGACTCTGCAAATCACCTTGAACAAGCCAAATTCGTCGTTTATTGCCTTTATGTACCGGGCTATTATCCCCGCCGGGTACGACGACCATGCAAACGTGCCTGTTGGCGCCGGGCCTTACAAGTTTGTCGAGTACGTGCCTCAAAATCGACTGGTATTGGAAAAATTTGACCGATACTACGGGGCTTCGGGAGACATCGATCGGGTAGTCGCCCGCATAATTACCGATGCCGACGCCCGACTCCTGGCCCTTCAGTCCGGGGAGGTCGACTTTACCGGGGTGAGTACCCAAAGAGTCGGGGAAATCCAAAGTCGGTACAACGTTATCGAAGCCCAGGCAAACTCGGTATTTATATTTGGAATGAACAACCAACACCCCATTCTCTCGGATGTGCGGGTTCGTCAGGCTATCAACTACGCCCTCGACCGACAAGAAATTATCGACTTTGTCTTTAGTGGATACGCCGAGGAGTTGGTCTCGAGCATGAGCCCGGCTATGGCAGACTATTTCGATGCATCTCTGATGGGTCGCTACGACACCAACCTCGACCGGGCCCGGCAACTTTTGGCCGAAGCAGGATATGCCAACGGCTTTCCCCTGACTTTGCGAATATCCGGCCACTCGGAGATCTACTCCGACGCAGCTCAGGTAATCCAACAACAACTGGCCAAGGTGGGAATCGACATAACAATAGAGGTAATCGAGTGGAGCATGTGGTTGTCCGAGATCTACACCGATCGAACCTTCGAAACCACCCTCATCGACTTTACCGGAAAGTTGGACCCCTACGCAGTGCTTCGCCGCTACATTAGTGACTTTGGCCGAAACTTCCTCAACCACAACGACCCGACCTACGACCAGGTTATGGAATCGGCTCTACGAAGTTCATCGGCCACCGAGCGCACCCGACTGTACAAACAAGCCCAAGCGATTCTCGTTGAGAACGTACCAGCAGCTTTCATGGCCGACTACCAATTTATATGGGCCATGAATCCAAAGTTTACCGGCTATACCTCGTACCCATTTTTCTTCCACGATCTAACCAAAATCACCCTGGCCAACTAGGCCGGGGACTTGTTTCGCCAAAGGATGGGTAAAGACCAGTGCGTTTAGACTACTTACTTCGCCGATTGTTCACCTTGGTTGTCACTCTGGTCTTTGTGTCCTTGGCGGTTTTTCTTGTCTTTGAAGTGATTCCCGGGGACCCAGTTCTAACAATTTTGGGTCCCGACGCCGAACCCGCCCTCATCGCCCAGCTCCAGGAACAACTAGGCACCA
>Ga0210043_1001785_pt1 | contig 16199 bp, 33 predicted proteins | sample CryGeymet201501t_FD_183990 | JGI IMG/M metagenome (GOLD analysis project Ga0210043, IMG submission 183990) | Groundwater microbial communities from Crystal Geyser aquifers in Utah, USA - Crystal Geyser metaG 2015-01t (SPAdes) (version 2) | ecosystem: Environmental > Aquatic > Deep subsurface >... | reverse complement strand
ACGGCGGAGGGTGTGAGCGTCAATGACAACAGACCTAGGGGTCCGGGTCCGGGCTGTCAATCCACAATCGTTTGCGGCTTCTGGGCCGTCATACGGGTCCGGGTTCGATGCGGGAGAGATCAGACGGAGCGCGCCATGGGCGCGCACACTGGCCAGCCTTGCGCACGGGTCCGGGCTGTCGCCCGGCCCGCACGGCTGGCCTGATAGGGCCACGCCGCTGGACGCGGCGTGAATACTTGGTTTTACTATGCTTCGTCTTGAACCGCGACGGGCCATAAATCAGGCGGCACCAGTCGCCCGCGATGTCCCTGCCCGCCAATCCTGAACTTGCAGGCAATGACGCCCGGATGCAAAGCGGGGCGCAATATATCCATCCAGCACCCGGAATGATAAGCGGTATGCGCCATGAACTTTTCGAGCGCCGCGCCGCCATTCGGCACGAAAAGCGCCATATTGAGGCGGTGCCGCGGCATGCCCGGCATGTATTTCAACGCCAGCCCGCATTTCTGCACGGCCGCATCGGCCTCACGCATTGTGATCTCTTGCTCGATCATCGCCGCATGGATCTGGCGCACCGTGCGCCGGTCCTTGCGGCCAATGGGCCGGTCCAGCATCAGGCGCAGACACTCATTCAGTGTAAGGTCATTTTCATTCGGAATGTCACTGCCTGTATTGAAAACCGGCAAGCCCAGTTCGGTCCATAATTGGCGCGCAAAAGCATTGCCATAAAGCTGGCGCGCCTCCTTAACGGCACCTATCTTTGAATAGCGCTCGCCCACCGGCCCGTCCGTAAACGGCACACTGGCGGCTTCGCCCCGGCCGGGCATCTCGTACCGGCCGGTCTGGCGCAGCGCCGGCAAGACCTCGCTGGTCACCCATTTGCGGAAAATTTTCGCCTTTTCCTTGCGCGACCGGAACACCAGCGCATACAAACCGCTCTCATTGACAATGGAAAGGTCCTGTTTGCCGCCAAGGGTCCTCATACTATGAGCACCCTTTTCGTCCTCATCGAGCGCCGCCAAGGCGCGATCCGGCTTCACGATCCCCAGCACCTTGCACACATCGCGCGCCACAAACCACGGCGCGCCGTCAATCTCGACAGCGCGCACCAGATCATCCTCAAAGGCAAAGGGTTGAACATCCTGCCCCATATCAGGCCTCCTTCTTTTTTGAATACAAAAGGCCGCGCACCAGGCGCGCCCGCTCCTGGCATTCCCGGGCCAGCGTGTAGATGGCAAAGCCTTCCTCCTTGCAGCTTTCCTCCAGGCCGATCCCGGCCAGCATCAGCGCATCGGTAAAGGCACACAGCTCGAACAGCGGCTCCTCCGCCGCCAGCAGCGCCTGTTTCTCATCGGCGTGGGTAAAATCAGTGCGGGTCATATCCCGGCTCCTATTGCATGAATGGCCGGGCGCGGGCGGTTTTCTCGCCACCAGCGTCCGGGGGTAGAAAACCCGCAATAGGTCGGGCCGCTGCGCCTTTAGGCTTTCGCCCTGGACATGCGCACAGCGCCCCCGGAACATTTATCTGGCGATCCGCGTATCGTGCGGTGACCACCTATTGCGAGGAGTTTCTAGCTCCGGAGCGGACTGTGCCGACGGGCGGCGCGCCTGTCAAGGCAGGCCGGGAAGCTCGCCGGGCAGCAGGGCGCGGCGGCGCACAATCTCCGCATAGCACGGATCCTGCCGTGTCGCGCCGCATTCGGCCTCATAGCGGATATGACAGGCATTCCATTCGCGATCACCACAGCCATAATAGTCTGACTTGTCACTGATTTCGATCAGCACCACCAGAGCGGCGATCTGGACGCCCAGCATCGCCACAAGGATCACCGGCAGCCAGACGGCGCGGATCAGGCGTTTGAGAGAATCACCCATCCTGCCACCCTAGCACAAAAAAGCCCGGCAGAGCCGAAACAGCGCCGCCGGGCCTATCCTTTCCGGGAACGGGCGCGCTAGTCCTCGCCGTCCTCGTCCTGCGTCCAGTTATCGTCGCCATACTGATAGCCGATCAGCGGCGCGATTTTCAAGGATACACCGCGCCGCACAATCCGGCCGATCCGCGCCTTGTCATTGGCGACGACAAACTCCTCCGGCCCGCCGCGCAGGGCCGCACACCACCCGCCCGGATTTTCATCGGATTGCGCGCCCCATTTTGTCCGGTCGAACAGCTGCGCCGTGGCCGGGTCTGACAGCGGCACGAACAGGCGCGCATTGCCATAGAACCGGCCCTGCCCCTTCTCCCATTTCAGGGTCAGCCCCACCTTTTCCAGCAGCCGCCGGGCCTGTCCCGCATCGATGCCGTCATGTGGCCCTTCCGCTTCGCCAAGCGATGGTTCGGCGCGGAATTCGCGCAATATCGCCCCGACGCTGGAGCAGGATTGCCGCTCCAGGGCGCGCGGCTGCTTTGCCATCATGTGATTGAAGCAGGAGCGCCATTCCGGCATGATCGCCTCATACTCGGCCAGCTGGTCGCGGTGCAGCGATCCGATCAGCTCGTCGACATCCTCGATGGCGGGCAAATCGTCATGCAGGGCGCACCAATAGCCGGTCAGGAGGAATCCGAACGTATCCGCCCCCCGGTCATTATGGCCGCCCTCCGAAATCAGGCGGCTGCGGAAGGTTTCCAGCACATCATGAAAGCGCGCCTGGCTGCACCAGTCCACAATCCGCCGGTGCAACGCCCGGCCCAGAGCCGCCGCCCGCACCAGATCGGGCTTCGGCCCGCTGCGCTTTCCCTTGATCTCGCGCAGCGACAGCATCGCCATCCGGGCCATGTCCTGCGGGCCCATGGTCGGCATGTTGATCGCGGCGAACAGAAAGCAGGACCGGATCAGGAAGCTGGCCGCCGTATGGTCCTGGCCGCCACGGATACGCTGCGAACCGGACGCGGCCCGCCGTGCCATCTTGACAATATTCTGCGCCTTGCGGCCATCGGCTTCGTTTTCCATTTCGTCCAGCAGCACCGGCAGGGCATCAAAGCCGAGCGTCTGCGCAATCCCGGCCTCTGTTGCATCTTCCGATTTCAGCAGGCCGCCATCGCCCAGCACCGCCTCCACGAATTCCAGAAGGAAGGACTTGCCCGCCCCCTGGTCGCCCGTGACAAAGACAAAGGGGCGCCAGCGCAGGGATCCGCCAATGAAGGCACAGGCGATCCAGCCCATCATCAGCGCGGCATCCACCGGAATGCCATTGCACACTTTTTCATTGCGCGCCCAGTTCCAGGTGGTCAGCATCGAGAACAGCGCCTGCCCCGGCCCGTCACTCCCGCCCTGCAGGCCCGGCGTGGAGGCGGGCACCGGCCCCGGAATGCGCGGACGGCCCGGATAGACATGATCATCGATCACGCCGGGCATGACCTCGCCATCCGGCCGCTCGATCCGGTCCCCCAGATGCAGAACCAGTTCAGGCGGCCCGCCGGACGCATCGGGCACCAGCCACGCCCCGCGCCCGCGCACCTGCTCTATCGGATCCCACGGCCCCGCATCCGCCGCCGCAGCAAACAGGGCCATGCGGGCCTCCTCGGCGTTGTAATTGCCCTGCACGTATTTTTCGCCCTTTTTGCCTTTCGTCCAGCGGGGCCATGCCCAGACGGGATAATTACCGAAAGGCGCGAACAGGAAGTCGATATCGCCCTTTCCGGCTTTCGAGGGCAGCTTGGTGATCGTGCCGCGGGCCGACAGGAAATAGGCCCCGCTTTCATCGGTCCCGAGCGCCACCACCGGCGAATGCGGCGGCATGCGCAGGCCGCCCCCCCATCCGCCGGCCTCCACGCCGAACAGCACCGGATTATAGGACCCCAGCCCGCGCAGCGCCGCGCGCACATCATTCAGCGACTGGCGCGTGCCTGCATTGGCGCGGGCGCGCTTGGCCTCCAGATCGACCACCTTGCTGCCGCCCTTGTCCGTGGTTTTGCCGGTCAACTTGCCCTCCAGAGATCATTCCAGTCCTTCACCGCCCGGTCTTTCGGACGGGCAATTTCCACGGTCGCGCCGCTGCGCGCCTGCAGGCGGTTGGCCGCCCGCTCAAAGGCCTGCGCCGCCGGGCCGCCGGGATCATCATTCTGGGCCAGCAGGATCACGCGGCAGACGCACTCCGGCACCACGGCAAAACCGATCATGTCCAGAGAGCCCGCCGCCCAGACACGATGTCCGGGCTGCATCAGCGCCCAGGACAAACCGTCCTCAATGCCTTCGGAGATCGCCAGCACATCATCCCGGCCGCCCTCACGGCTGTATTGCTCCGGCGATTTACGGCTTTTCCCCTTGGCCAGGCGCAAGGCGCAGCCGCGCACCGATCCATACATGCGCTTGGGCCGGTCAATCGGGGCCTTGCCGGACCCGTCCGGCATCAGGAAAGTGCGGTGAACGCCGCGAATGCGGCCGCGCGCATTGGCAGCGCAGGTCACGATGGCGGGAAAAATCTCTCCGCTCTCCGGATCACTTTGCACAAGGTGCGGGTCAAGCGGCCCGTCCGGTTCGAAACGCAGGGCGCCGGGCAGGTGGGTCAGCTGATCCGGATCAATCCCGCGCACATCCCGCAGATAGCGCCACACCGGTTCCGGCCGGGCGGTCAGGGGCAAAGCGGCAATCCAGTCCTTGCGGGCATTTCTGGCCTTGACAGCGCGTCGCTTGTCCTCGCGCAGCCTTTGCCGGTCCATATCCTTGCGGGCCGCTTCGGCGCGCGCTTCCGCCTTGCGCATTTCCGCCGGATCGGCCCCGGCCAGACCCAGCCAGCTGATCGCCCATTTTATCGCCTCACCGCGCGCCTCGCGGCTTTTGTAATGCCCCTTGTGGCCGCACCGGCAATACGCAATCAGGTCAATCAGATCGCCGCCCTGGCTTTCCGCAAAATCATACCAGCGCCCCTTGTGCGCGCCGCTGATATCGATCTTGAAACTGCCCGGCGTGCGGTCGGCGCGCATCGGGTTCAGCGACCATCGCATCGCCCCCTGGACGCGCGGCTGATCCGGACATAACTGCCCGGCCAGATCATTGACACGGGCCAGCAGCCCGGCGCGGATCACCTCGATCGGCGGCCCGGCCACTATCCCGCCTCCTGCATGGCCAGCAGATCTGCCAGCTCCTCCAGATAGCGCGAAAAGGACGGATGCCCCTCCTCCAGATCAGACACCCGGCGCAAGGCGCGCTGCGCCGCCTGACGGCTGTCGATATTGATGGCCTGACCGGCCTGTTCCACCGTCCAGCCCATGCCGCAATGCAGAAGCCAGACCGTCAGGTCGCGCGCATTCTGCAAGGCCGTGCCTTGCGCCGATTTGCGGTCATTGGTGCGGACAAACACATCCTGCGTCGACACGCCGAACCGGCCCGCCGAAACCGCCGCCGCCAGACCGACCAGGGCGGTGCGCTGCCGCACCGCCTCTATGCGCGCCGTCTCGATCACTTCGGGCAGGGCAGGACGCGGTGAAGCCATCAGACACCCGCCCCCTCACTGTCCAGCATGTCGAGATAGGCCCGGGCCAGGCGCGCGGCGCTGGCCAGCGCGGCGCGGTGCTGGCGGCGGAATTCGGTGCAGTGCGCGGACGAGCGCAAATGCCGGTGATAATCGGACGGCCGCACATATTCGCGCGCCGCCTTCCACAGCTGGTTGACCGGATGATCCGGGGTCAGCTTCTGGCCCTGCGCCACCGGCACGCGCGCCTCTTTCGGAATGGCATCACGCAGACGCCGCACCGCCAGCACATCGCTTGGCGCGGCCTCGGCGGCATCCAGCGCCACATCGATCAGATTGCGCCAGGGCGAGGTCATGATCAGCCCTCGACCGCGCCCAGATACAGCTCCAGCAGGGCTTCGGCCTCTTGCCGCTCCTGCCGGTCAATCTTGCGCAGGGCGACAACCCGGCGCAGGATTTTGGTGTCATAGCCCATGGCCTTTGCCTCGGCATAGACTTCCTTGGTGTCGTCCAGCACCTGTTGCCGGTCTTCTTCCAGCCGCTCGATCCGGGCAATGATCGCCTTCAATTGATCGCGGGCGGCCTGTTGAATGCTCTGCGTCATGCGTCACTCCATCATCAGAATTGAAAGGATCAGGCTCCCGCCCCAGAAAAACGCCATGCACAGCCAGACCGTGATGGCCCCGCGCCAGAAGGCGGCATTCAGGCGGCGTTTCAGATCCGCCTCCGGCAGGCAGATGCAGTCGGTTTCGTCCATCAGACCCACCCCGCCTTTTTCATGTAATTTGTCAGCTGCGCGGGCGTCACCTTGCGGACATAGCGGTTGCCCTTCCTGGCCTCGGCCCGCGCCTGTGTTTCAGTCACGCGGATCTCGGGCCCATAGAGCGCCACAGAGACCAGCTTTTCATTCTCGTCGAGGCCAACAAACCAGCCCCTTTTTGCCTTCTCAATCACGCTTCCCGTCCTCCCCGGCTTCACACCTGTGGATCATGGCCAGCACGGCCAGACCCTGCGCATCGCGCAGGAACACATTCTTGTAGGTCGGGCCGTCCGTGATCAGGTGCAGCGCCACGCGCTCCAGATGATCAATGTCCCACGCCGGGCCATCGACATAATTGCCCGCCTCGTCGACAGTGAAGGCATAGATCCGCCCGTCATCATCCTTGCCGAGCGAGACAGCCTCGCCGGTGGATTTCGGCAGGCGGGTGATTTCGCGGTAATGGCGCATCAGGCCAGCCCCCACAGAACGGCAATCATGAAGGCGGGCAATACGGCCAGAACCACGGCCCACACCGCGGTTTCGCGCGCCACGCGCCAGCGGTATTGCGCGCGGCTGGCGCGGCTGGTCAGAAAGAAATAGCCATGCACGCCGCCGGTCAGCGCGGCGAGGATCATCAGGCACAGATACAGGGTGGGCGCGTTCATCACACCTCTCCGTTCAGAACGCGCAGCACCCAGCCAAGCGTCACACGCTTGTTTTGCTCGGCATACATGCGCTTGACGATTTCCTCCGGCTCGTCGCCGCCCCGCGCCCATTTGCGCGCCAGTCTTTCGGCCAGGTCATCATGCAGGGCGGATGCAGCGGGCGGCTTGGCCGCCGGCTTGTCAAAACGCAGATCCAGCCCGGCGGCAGTAAAGCGCCAGACCGGCTCGAAATTCTTGCGCGGCCCCAGCCCGGCATCCGGCAGACCGGAGATCGAAAGCAACAGCCGCTTGGCTTCGTGCGGCTTTTTTGCGGACAGCGGCGGAATGGACATCTGCACCCGCCCCGCCGCATTTTTCACCAGCCGGATATAGAAGGCGGCGGCCGTTTCGGTGATCAGCACCTTGAACCGGTCGCCCGCGTCCAGCTTCTGATCGCGCAGCACGTCGCGCCGGATCGACAGGCGGAAGCTCACCCCGCGCTTGCTGGCCTTCTGTATGGTGCAGGACACATCCGGACGCAGGGCCGCAGCCACGGCCCCGGCATCATGCTCGTCAAACGCCGCATCGGCGGGCCATTGGGTCATCAAGCCTCCCACGGCATCACGCCGTCACGGTAAAAAGTGAAAGGATCGCTCACCCCGCCCAGCCGCCCGTCAGGACGATCGCCCTGGGTGGTCTGGGCGGGGGAGCGGGACGGCACAGCCAAGCAAAAGAGAAAGGCGGCCTGTCCGGCTCTGGGTGGGACCGGACAGGCCTTTGCGGCAGGGTCACGCTCGGGGAGAACCTCCCCGCCGCAATCGGAATGGGGGTGGGTCCGGCCAGCCTGTTGGAAAAACCGGCACGGACCCATGACGGAAGGGATGACTACGGCCCCGCCGTCATTTCCGGAAAATCCGGTGCTCACCCCGGCCAGCCACCCGTCAGGACAATCGCCCTGGGTGGCTGGGCGGGGGAGCGGGCCGGAACGACAATCGCAACAAGACGGCCCGCCGGTGCGGGCATGCCGCAGGGTAAAGCGGGCGGTGTCGGACAGGCGCGTCATGCGGCGCTCTCCCGCCGTTCGGGCAGGGCAAACACGCCCGGCTCGGTCAGAAAGCCTTCGGGCAGGATCCAGCCGTCATCCGACAGCGCGCCCGCCACATCGGGCAGGGCGGCGGGCGGAATGAAGCCGCCATGCCGGTTGCGCCAGGAATAGATCGTGGTTTCTTTCATGCGGATCACGCGGGCCAGCTTCGACACGCTCCGCCCATGCAGCACCAGCAGGCGGTCCAGCGGCGTCAGGGCACGCTCCATCTTGCGCGGCGCGCGCCGCCACTGGCGGCGTTTGCGCGGGCGGGGCAGGTCAGAGGTGATGGCATCCGAACGGTTCATAGCGCCTTCGCATTGGACATTTGCACATTTTGCACATATTACGCGCATATGATTTGCGATGTATGTCAACCCGTGAAAATGCGCGGCGTGCAATTAATGCCGCCGATGACGCGCATTTCCGAAGATCCACGCGGGCTGAAACGCCGCATGGCGGCGGCGGGTGTGAACCAGACCGACGCCGCCCATGACCTTGGCTGGGACCAGTCAAAGGTCAGCCGCTATGTGAATGGAAATTTCAAGCGCATCAGCGCCACCGATGCCGAGGCCTTCGAGGCCTGGCTGCGCAGCGCCGAGAAATCGGCCGGGGTCAAATCCACATCAGCCGGCTTCGAAGCTCTGGAGGCCGGGCTGAACCTGCCCCCGCGCGAACCCGCGCAGATCCCGATCTACGGGCTGGCGGGCGCGGGCAATGGCGCGCTGCATCTGGATCATTCGGCCGTGCTGGGCTTTGTCGAGCGCATCGGCAAGCAGGGGCCGCGCACCGATGCCTTTGCCGTGCAGGTCTTCGGCTCGTCCATGGAGCCGCGCTATTTTCCCGGCGAGATCGTGTATTGCGTGCGCGGCCTGCATCCGCGCCGGGGCGATGATGTGGTCATCGAGCTGAAGAATGGCGACGCCTATCTGAAAACCTATGAAGCCTCGCGCGACGGCATGGTCTTTGTCTCGCAATACAATCACGAGGCCCTGGGCGATGACACGCCCATGCACTGGCCCGCCACGGAGATCAAGGCGCTGCACGCCGTGGTCGGGCGGGGATAGCTATTCGCAGCTACGCGACCGGTAGATATCCATCAGATGCTCCTGCCGGTCCTGCGCTGCATCAATGGCGTCTTCCGTGTTGACATAGGTCGCCAGCAGGCCGGGCCAGAACAATACGGCCGCCGCCGCATTCGTGCCGGTCACCCCGCGCGCATCACGCGCCTCGTCCTCGAATTCCCGCGCCTCATCGATCGCCGCTTCCAGCTCGGCACAACTCATGCGCTGATCGCCGGGCTGCTCGACGCCGACAACGTCAGGCGTGGCGCACGACGCGGCCAATAGCCCGGCCGCACCGGCAAATATCAATCCCCGCATTTTATTCCCCTTTTCCTGCCCGGAACCCCTCTGGTTTCAGGTGCATTATCGGAACCTGCAACTTTCCGCTTGTCAAATTGTCTAAATTGCATAATTTGCATAATTCTTGTTTCACGTGAAACGGCAAAAATGCTTTTCTTGCACAAGGACGAACCCATGAACGCGCCCGCACACACCCCCGCCTTTGATCCCGGCGCCCCGCGCGCCGCCATTGCCATCGACGCCCATGTCGGACAGCGCCTGCGCCTGCGGCGTCAGTTGCGCAATGTCAGCCAGGAACAGCTGGGCGATGAAGTCGGCGTCACTTTCCAGCAGATCCAGAAATACGAAAACGGCAGGAACCGCATTTCCGCCTCGCGCCTCTATCGGCTGGCGCTTGTGCTGGATGTGCCGGTGGACTGGTTCTTTGACGGCCTGCCCGGCCGCCCGGCCGGGGCCGAAGGGGCGGGCGCGCCGCTGCGCCTCTCCCTCAATACCGGCATCCTCTTGCGCCAGCACGAGGCCATGAACCCGGTCGGACAGCGCGCCCATCAGAAAATCGCCGCCACACTGGCCGGCGTGTTTCCGGCGGAAGGGAGCGCGGCATGAACAACTGGAAAGAAAATATCGACGAAGCGCTGATCAGCGCCGTGCGCGCCGCCGAGGAGCAGCTGGCCGCCGCAAAGCAAGCCTTGCGCGACCATGCAATTGCGCTTTCGCCTTACGAGCGCGGACAGACCGTGCGGGACAGGCACTCTGGCGCGCGTTACGAAATCCTGGACTTTGACCTGTCGCATAACCGCGGCATTGGCATCTACCTGAAAGGCCGCCGGATCTACAAGACCGGCCGTAGCCCGGCGCGCTCCACCACCTTTCTCTATGAAAGCCAGATCGAAATCGTCCCGGCCGACACCGGCAAGGAGGACGCATCATGAGTAAGATCAACGCCCGCCGCATCGCTGCGGCAAAGCGGAACGTGTCCTTTGCCGAACGCCGTTTGGGCAATGTTCTTTGCGAGGAATTGAAGCGGGGTATGCGCGTCTGCTGGGATCGGAACGGGGCCCAGTTTGGCATCATAAAAGGCGTTGTGATCAAACTGGACGGCAGCGCCGCGATCACGGTGATCAACGCGAATACCCACCGCGAATACCGGATTGGCGAATACGACCTTCTGGACCCGGACACCGGCAAGCGGCTGGTGCTCACTGACATTGAGGACGGGGAGGACGCGGCATGAAAACCTTCGCCGCCCATGTGGTGCAGGCCGATGGCCGCCGCTCCACCCCCATCGGCCTTGTCCATGGCCGCGCGCGTTCGGATGCCCTCGCCCGCCTGCACGCCGTGGACCGCCGCAAGGGGCGGGCAGAGCGCATCTACCGCCTGAAAGAGATAGAGCCCCTGCCCGATCCGCGCTGCACCTGGCCGGAATTGCAGGGCCTCACCGCCCGCCTGCAATCCGCCCGGCAAGAGGCCGGACTGGCATGAGCCTCACTTTACCTGTTTTCAACCGCTCACAAAGGAGACCCCGATGAGCAAATCCACCCAGAACACCACCCCGCCCGCCGGTTTCCGGCCCGTCCTGGTCACCACCGCCCATCGCGGCGTGTTTGGCGGCCTGATCGAGGAGGGGCAGGACATCACCGCCAAATCCCTGCCGCTGAAAGGCGCGAAAATGGCCATCTACTGGGGCACCACGAAAGGCGTGATGCAGCTGGCGCACACCGGCCCGACCGCCACCAGCACGATTTCGGAGCCGGCCGACATTCCGGTGCTGCATGACATCACCGCCATCTTCGACATCACTCCGGAGGCGTGGGCAAAGTGGGAGGCGGCATGATGCAAGACCCGGTGATCACAGCGGACGATGTTGTCCGTGCCGGGGCATGCCAGGGCGGCGTGTCGAAAGCGGTTCACCGGCTGGCGCGCAGAATTTCTGCCGCCATGCCGGTGTCTGCGGTGACATGCCTCTTGCGCGACGGCGAAAAGGAATACGCCCTGCGTGCGGGACAGCTTGACGGCTACGGCGACGGCTCCGGCGACGGCTCCGGCTCCGGCTACGGCGACGGCTACGGCTCCGGCGACGGCTACGGCTCCGGCTCCGGCTACGGCGACGGCTCCGGCTACGGCTACGGCGACGGCTACGGCTACGGCTACGGCGACGGCTCCGGCTCCGGCTACGGCTACGGCTCCGGCTCTGGCTCCGGCGACGGCTCGCTTAATGGTGATGGAAGATATTAGGGCCGGGGATGACAGACGATCACCAAACCCTCATTGCCCTGCTGGCGGAAGAAGCGCGCCTGCGCGCCTTGCGGCTGGACCTGTTTGAACAGCTTTATCCGCCCGGCACCAATATCCGCTGGCAGGGCAGTGGCGGCATCCGCTCCGGAATTGTCGTTGCCACCGCTTTCGGCCGCCGCGTCTTTGCGGCGGACTTCAAAACCGGAACCGGCCACTGGGCCGGTGCCACCAGCCTGATCCCGCCGGGCACAGACCGGCCCTATCACGAACTGACGGCACAGGTTTTGGAGGCCGCATGAGCAAGGATTTCTCCCGCCATCAATTCCGCAAGGCGCTGGCCGCTTACGGGCTGCAACAGTCCGGCGATCATATCATCCGCCCCGGCCATGACGGGGCCATGCCCATCATCCTGCACCGCGCCACCGGGCGCATATTGCGCCGCCTCACACTGGCCCGCGCCCTCCACCATTTCTCCATCGAAAGGCAAGACGCATGACCACCACCTGCACCACCCCCTTTCTGGGCAGCCAATCCAACCCCTCGCAATTCGATTGCCTGCCGAAGCTGGCGGCAGACGAGCCCTATTTCGTCATCCGCGCGGACGATCCGCTGGCCGCGGCCATGGTCGAGCTTCACGCCTATATCGGCGCGGGACAGCGCGGCGCGGCGCACCAGAAGCTGGCCGAAATCCTCGACCAGACGAAGATCAACCCGCCGCGCCCGTGCGAAAGCCCCAAATACAGGGAGACCTTCGCCATCTCCGTGGCGATGGACAAATGGCGGGAGGCGCAGCGATGACCGCGCCCGTCCCCAACATCATCACCGTCACCGGCTCCGGATCGGATACCTGGGCGTACCGCTTCGCCCATCATTGCCGGCAGGATTACCGCACCCGCGCCCATGTCATCGGGCCGGACGAGGCCCTGCCCGAAAAGACCCGGCCCGGCGACGTCATTATCCGCCACGAAAACAGGGGGCAGGGATGACGCGCAAGATCACGACAACGGGCGAGGCCGACGTGGCCAAATGCCGCGATTGCGACTGTTTTTTCAATGGCGGCACGTCTCGCGTGGTCCGCAAGAAGGCCAACCGCCACGCCGGATATAACAAGCACCGCGTCGATGTGTTTTACGAAACCATGGTCACGGTCGATTGCCGGGAGGAAAAACAATGACCCCCGGCCTCGTCCTCCTCGCCTATGCCGCCTTCATCGCCGCCCTGGCCATGGCCGCCAGCGCCATTCTCAATCGCAAAAATGGAAACAGATATGACCCGCCCCGTCCGCATACAGCAAAAGCGCGGCCAGAAGCTGCCGCCCAATACCAAATCCGTGGCCCGGCCCACAAAATGGGGCAATCCGCACAGGGTCGAGAATGGCAATCATCACACGGCCTGCATCAAATGGGCGGAGGAACTGGCCACAACCGGCAAGGTCAACGGCCAGACGGCCGCCGACATGGCGCGCGAACTGAAAGGCTATAATCTCGCCTGCTATTGCCCGGCGGATGAATTCTGCCATGCCGACCGGATGCTGGACATTGTTAACAACGACCGGCCTGTTCGGGACATGGCAAACAGCAGCCGGGCCATTCGGGCTATCGGCATTTTCACCAATTGGCGCGAACTGATCTGCTGGATGAACGGCAGGGAATTCACCGAAATTCGCTGGTATTCAGACAGCTATTTTGACCTCAACATGAAGGACGGCCGGCAGGTCAAAATGATCATGCCGGGCGAGCAATTCCAGGAATTGATCGCCGGGCTGGAACTGGACGGCTGGTTTGCCGTTGGCCCTACGGCCGAGCACACCATCAAGAATGATCCGCGCGGCTATCACACCATGCTGCAGGCCCGCAGCGGCCGCGGCGTGCGTCCGCCCGCCACCGCCAATCAGACGGACCAAAAATGACCCTCCCGCCGCCCCTCGGTTTTGCCGGAGATCCGCATCTGTGGATCCGCACGGCCGAAGTGGCGGCGCGCATGGGCTATGCCTGTCTGAAAACCTTCTACAATGACAAGGCGCGCAGGGCCGCCGCGCGCTTTCCCGCCCCGGTCCGGCCCGGCCTCTGGCGTCTGGGCGACTTGCAGGCCTGGGACGCAGACGGCGGCTTCTCGCAAATCCCGAAACCCGGGCGGCCGAAAACCATTCCGAAGCCGGAGGGCGCACAGATCCACGCCATCCGGCCGGATGTCGCCCGCCGCCTGCAAGCCCTGAAAGGAACCGGATGATGGCCTGTCATGTCTGCCACGTCTGCGGCGCATGGGACGGAGATAAGGGGCGCATTACGGCCTTCCGCGACATGCTTCTTTGCGAGCCATGCCGGAGCCGGGAGGCGTCAAAGCCCAACCCGTCAAAACTGAACCGGCACCAACGCCGGAAGCTGGCCAAAACCGCACGCTCCCCCTCACAATCCGCCTCCGGCGACACTGCCATGGGTGGATTGGGAGGGGGCGCGGGACGGCACAGACTTCACACACCCTCAAAAACGGACTAGCCTCCATGCCCCACAACGCGCGCGCACCCATGAAGACACTGAAACCCGGAGAGGCCCCCGGCCTTGAAGAAATCCGCCCGGCCCGCGACGGCACCCGCCGCTGGCGCTGGAACCCCGCGCCGAAAAAGCGCGCGCGCGGCTTCCGCTCTGTCATTCTCTATGGCTTGCCCGGCACGGCGATCGATGCAAAGGGCTGGCAGGGTCTGGGCTTTGACGCCCCGCCCCCCGGCGTCTGCGTCACCACGGACGGTCCGCCCATGGCACTGGAAGCCGCCATGGAAACCGCGCGCGCCCTGGCCGCCGCCTCGACGGCACAGAATGTGACGGTGAAATCCGCCCCGCGCCCGGCCCCGCCGCAGATCACCAATGACATGATCATGGATGAATTCCTCGCCCGCGCCCGCGCCGGGCGGATCACGCGCCGCGGCAAGGGCGGACAGCGCACGCCCATTTCCCCGCGCACGGTGGAAGGCTATGACACCGCCCTGCGCCCCGGCCGCGCCATCATCGGCCCGTCCCCCGCCCGCCAGACCAGCCGGGCCGAAGTGAAGGCCCTCTGTGAAGCCCTGATCGAACAGGGCAAGCATCACACCGCCGTCGCCTTCCAGCGCGCCTGGTCGCGCTGCGTCAACACGCTGCGCGAGGATCCGGCCTGGGCCCCGGCCCTGCCGCCGGTGGAGGCTTACAGCCAGCTGGGCCTCGGACAGCCGGGCGGCCGCGCCCGCATGGCCACGCCGGAGGAGGCCGAAGCGATGTTCCGCGCCTTCGCGGATCCGGCCGGGCTTGCCGCCGAACTCCATGCGCGCGGCGATGGCGTGAATGACATCCCGCCGCCCCGGCCGGGTGCGGCCGCCATGTGGCTGTTTGCCTTGTGGACCATCCAGCGCGGCAATGATGTGGTCGCCTATCATGACGGGGCCTTTCACGAGGAGGAGGGCAAAGACGGCGGGCTGCGCCTCTACTGGACGCAATCCAAGACCGGCACGCGCATCGACATTCCGCTGCTGAAACCGGCGCGGCAGGCGCTGCAGCTGGCCCGGGCGGCGCGCGCGGGCAGTGGCTATGACGGCCCGCTGCTGCTGATCGACACCGATTGCAGGCAGCCCTACCGCCAGGTCAAGGCCAATGGCCGGGTCTATTACAAGCGCTTCAACACCCACTGGAATGCGGCGCGCGCCCTCGCCGGACGGCTCGTGCCCTCGCTGACCGGCACCACCACCGACCGCTATGGCGATGCCATACCGGCGCTGCGCTTTGCCGATGCAAGGGATACCGGCGTCACCCGCCTGTTCGAGGCCATGCAGGGGCAGGACGGGGCGCTGGTGGCGATCTCCCGGTGGCATGGCTCGGACGTGGAAACGCTGATCAAATTGCTGAAAAACTATCTCGACGCCAGCCCCGCCTTCGCCAACCGCGCAGGCAAGGCGCTGGAACGCCACGCCAGGGATCTGGGGATTGCGATATGACGGATGATATCGGGCCTCGGCGCGCCGGGAAAGCCCGGTCGCAACGCATCACTGCGATTGCGCACGCCAGCAGAGGAAAGCGGGTTCTAATCTACTGCCTTGACCTCATTGAAGCGGTCAGGGAATTCAAACAAACCATGGCGGGAATGCCGGAACTGGCAGTCAGCCCATTCCATCCCGCTTCGCCTCCCGGCATCGATGATGCCGAATACTCCATCGCCCTCGGGCTGGGCGGAGAACTGCGTTTCGTCAAGGCACCCGAAAAAAAGGAACCCGGGCAATGACTGTGCGATGCCCCGCTTGCGAACGTACTGACGCGCTCGAATTTCATCCCTTCCGCTACCCGCGATATTGCTTGCTGCCCCAGATCCGCGATGGTGCCCCACCTGTTCCGGACGGCATCGCCTACATGCAGAAGGGCGTCTGCCGCCGTTGCAAAATCGCCATCGCCTTGGATGTCGCGGCGGACGGCCAGCAGACTGTCCGCCTGCCCCGCCCGGCGAGTGACCCCCACCGGGAAAATCCGGGTGACCCCCGGGACATAAACGGGAAGTCGGCGGGAAGTCGCAAAACCTAAATCCTTGAAAACATTAAACCCGCCTCGCCATCCCCACGCATTTGTAATCAGGGGGTCGGGGGTTCGAGTCCCTCAGCCGGCACCACGATTTTTCATGCAAAATCATAACGATCCTTTTGTTCCGCGGCGGACAAAGCCGGAACAAAGTGACCCCTGCGGGCCATT
>Ga0210043_1001784_pt1 | contig 16202 bp, 11 predicted proteins | sample CryGeymet201501t_FD_183990 | JGI IMG/M metagenome (GOLD analysis project Ga0210043, IMG submission 183990) | Groundwater microbial communities from Crystal Geyser aquifers in Utah, USA - Crystal Geyser metaG 2015-01t (SPAdes) (version 2) | ecosystem: Environmental > Aquatic > Deep subsurface >... | reverse complement strand
CACAAAGGGGCTCAAGACGTGGTACTGCTGCGCCACGCACACGACCGCGCGCGACCCCGAGACAGCCGCCTACCAGAACGTCTTCTGGTACGAGCTGAGCGGCGATGCGACCAGCTCCATCTTCGAGATCCCCTCGCCCTACCCCGAGGGGGTCGTCCCGAACGTCGAGCCCAACCAGAGCAGCGACGTGATGACCCTGACGCACAGCAGCTACCCGCCGCACGAGCTCGTGCGCACCGGGCACACCGCTTGGACGCTACGCCCCAAGCGGTACGCGCCGTCGGTGCCGAGCCCCACGGGGTTCACGAACATCTTCAACGACGGTGGCACCGCGATCGGCAACTACGGGAGCCCGAACAGCGAATACCACCCGGTCTACCTGGTCACTGCCGTCACCGAAGATGGCGAGTCGCTGCCCGCTGTGATGACGGCCGGAGCGGGCGCCACGGGGACCATCGACGACCAGGGCGCGTCTGCCGACCTGGTCGTCGCCAGCGCCTCGCACGGGATGGAGGCCGGGATCCTGTGCAAGATCACGGACGTCGCGTGCACGGACGCGACGAACGAGAGCAACGACGCGGCCGAGCTGGCGTTGGATGAGCGCGTCTTCGTCATTAAGGCGCATCCGACCGATCCGACCAACAAGTTCATCCTGGAGGGGACGCAGGGCCTGCTTTCGCATCCCGGCTGGTACGTGGGCACCTGGCCGCCGCTCACGATCACCTACGGGCGCTGCGAACTGGTGCCGACGCACAACGGAACCCTCACCGGCAACAAGATCCAGATGCCGACGGCGACCAGCAACGACCAGGCTCGGCTGGCATGGACGGCGCCGACCAGCGGGAAAGTGAAGAAGTACCTGATCTACCGGAAGCGCACCTTCAAGAAGGGCAACGTGGGGCCCGAGTCGGCCGGCGACTACGGCCGCATCGGCGAGACGGACAAGCTGACCTTCGACGACGACGGCACGAAGACCCCGGACACGGAGAGGCCGCCGCCGCTGCACCCGCCGCCCTTCGTGGCCGGCACGAACCCGGCCATCTCGACCTACCACCAACAGCGCGAGGCCTACGCGCGCAGCATCGACGGCCCCAGCACCGTGACCATGTCGGCCACGGCCGACTTCCTCAACTTCACCGAGCGGTTCCCGGTGACAGCGGACGACCGGATCCAGTTCGCCGTGGCCGGGCAGAAGGTGAATGAGGTCCGGCACATCGTGAGTTGGGGTTCCTTCCTGCTGTTCACGCGCGGGGGCGTCTACGCGGTCAATGGCGATGCCGACGGGGTGCTGACGCCCGATGCGATCAACAGCCGACTGCAGGACGCCACCGGCGCGGGCACAGTGAGGCCGCTCGTGCTGGGCGACACGATGATCTACGTCACCCGTCAGCAGACCCGCGTGAAGGACCTGCGCTACACGCTGGACTCGGACACCTACCGCGGCGACGACCTGACGGCCTACGCGCCGCACCTGTTCCGTGGGCACACCCTCGTCGAGTGGGCCTATGCAGAGAACCCCGACAGCATCGTTTACGCAGTGCGGGACGACGGCGTGCTGCTCATGCTCACCTACGTCCGGGAGCACAACATCTGGTCGTGGACGCGCGCCACGCCGCCCGGAGGCGGCCTGGTCAAGCGCGTCTGCGTCATCCCGGAGGGCAGCGAGGACCGCCTCTACCTCGGGGTCCAGTACACGATCAACGGCGCGACGGTGAAGTACGTCTGCCGCCAGGCGCTTAGAACGGCCGGCGACGCCAACCACGAGCCGTTCGGTGGCCAGAAGTTCCTCGACGCATTCAAGACCTACGACGGGACAAACCTGCTCAGCGACGGCGTGACGATCGACGAGACGACCGTGCTGGCGCTGACCGGCGGGACGACGTGGCTGAACGGCGAGACGTTGCTCACCCTGACGGCGACCGTCGGGACCGCGCCGTTCCCCGGCGACGCGAGCAACGTTGGCAACGGCTACCGGCTGCTGCTCGCCGACGGCACCTACGTCGAGTGCGAGGTCACCGTCGATGCGAGCACGACGGTCCAGACCGTGAAGCTCCTGACCGACTGCCCGGCCGGGTTGCAGGGCGTGGGCGTGACCGCGTGGTGCCGGATGGTCGACCAGATCGGCTCCTTGGGACACCTCGAGGGCGAGTCGGTCGGCGTGCACGGCGACGGCCACGACCTGGGCGACTTCACGGTCACCAGCTCGGCCCTCGACGCCACGCTGAAGGACTGGACCGACGGCGTCACCGCGCGGCCCTACGGGATCGTCCACGTCGGGCTGCGAATCACGGCGCCGTTGAAGCTGCTCCCGCTCGACATCATCAACGCGAACGACGATCTTGCGGACCTGACCAAGACGGTCAAGGCCGCGACGCTCTGGCTGGTGGCTGCCCGCGGACTGCAGGCCGGGCTGACCGAAGCGGGCCTGCGTCACCCGGACTGGCTCGTCCCCGACGACGGCTTCGACGACCTCGTCACCGGGCAGCGCGACGTGACATTCGACTCAGATAACACACGCGACGGCGGTATTCTCATTCGGCAGACCGCGTGCCTCGCGGCCGGGGTGGCCGCCGTGATGACCCACTACGACCTCGGCGGTCGCTGACAGAGAGGACCCTCCCCATGCCCAGCAGCAACCTGACCTACCCGGACCTGCGGCACGAGATGAACTCGCCGCAGACCTACCACCCCGATGCCTACCTCGACCGGCTGCGCGCGCTGCTCCAGCAGGGCACCATCGCGGTCGGCACCTTCGATGCGGTGAACGCGACGTGGGACGAGTACGCCGCGGTTGGCGACGGCGTGGCCGACGACCACGCGGCGATCACGGCCGCCCTGGCCACCGGCAGGCCCGTGTTCCTGCCGGCCGGGACCTACCTGGTCACCGAGCCGCTGGTCCTGCCGGCAGGCGCGACGCTCTACGGCGCCGGCATGGGCAAGACCACGATCATCCTGGACGACGCGATCGACGGCAACGTGATCGAGGTCACGTCGGTCGCGGACGTGTCTGTCCGCGACCTGACGGTGGACGGGAACGCCGCCGGCCAGAGCACGGCCGGCGGCGGCATCCTCGCGTCAGGGTCCGTCGACATGCGCATCGAGCGCGTGCACGTCACCGAGACATTCGAGTCCGGCATCCGGCTCAACGCGGCGAGCAACCGCAACGTGATCGCCTACTGTCGGTTCAGCAACGCGACCGGCGGCGGCACGCACAGCGACGGGGTCCACGGCAACTCGGCCGACGACAACATCGTCCTGGGCTGCGTGTTCGTGACCGCGAAGCAGAGCGCGGTCCAGATCGCGGCCGGCGACCACTGGCTCATCGAGAGCAACCTGGTGCTCGCGTCCACGGCCTCCGCGATCATCGTTGGCGGCGCCTCGATGGGCACGGTCGTGCGCGGCAACCAGATCCAGGGGAGCGCCGTGGATGGGGTCATCGTCACCGACACCGCCGTGGACACGGTGGTCAGCGGGAACGTGATCCGCGCGCCCGGAGACGACGGCATCTCCCTAACGGGGACAGCCGACCAGACCACAGTCGTCGGCAACTCGATCTTCGACGCCGCCGGCACGGGCATCGAGATCGCGGCCGGGGTCACGAACACACAGGCCGTGGACAACTACCTGCACGGGTGCGCCACGGCCTTCACCGATGCGGGCACCAGCTCGATCATCCGCAGGAACCACGGGCAGGGGTTCGCGCCGGCCATCGCCTCGGCGGCCACGATCGCCGCGAAGTCCGGGTTCGCCACGGTCACCGGGACGACGGACATCACCACGATCACGGCCACCTTCGCAGGCGACGTGATCACGCTGCAGTTCACCGACGCCTTGCCGCCGGACCTGAAGCACGGCACGGGCAACCTCGTGCTCACTGGGGCGGCCGACTTCAGCCCGGCGCAGAACGACGCCTGCCGGCTCGTGTGCGACGGGACCAACTGGATCGGCCCCTTCTAGGAGATCGTCATGGGCCAAGGTTCGACTGGCGGCAATAGTTCGGCGGACGCCAGCAGCAACCCCAGCTCTACCAGCGACGGCATCGGCGGTGTCCTGAAGGGCATCGGCAGCTACCAGAAGGCCCTCACTGAAAGGGAGATCGCTGGGTTCAACGCCAGGATCGCCAAGTGGCAGGGGCTGGATGCGCTCGCCCGCGGCAAGCGTCTTGAGATGCTCGTGAGCCGGCGCGCTGCTGACGTCGTCGGCCGGCAGCGCACCGCCTACGCGGCTCAGGGCGTGGCGCTCGATCGCGGCTCCCCCGCGTCGGTCATGGCTGACACGGCCCGGCTCGCCGAGTTGGACAAGATCAACGTGCGCACGAACACCGCCAAGGAGTTCTATGCGTCGGAGGTCAATCGGGCGTACGCCAACTGGCAGAAGAACGTGGCGAAGAGCAACGAGATCACCGGGCTGATCACCACGGTCCTCTCGTTCATCAGCCTCGTCTAGCGATGCCGATCAACGTCCCACAGTACGGCGGCCAGCAGGTTGGAGTGGCCCCCGCTCCCGGCGTGCAGGTCCCCGTGGGCAGCGGCGGCCAGGACGCACTCGGGAGCGTCGCCGGCCTCGTGAACACGCTGGGAAGGCGGGCCGCGGAGAAGGCCGCGGAGCAGGACCGCGCCGCGCTGATCCGGGACAAGGCCGCGGTGTCGGACGCCGTGGCGCTGGTGAACGGCCGCTACATCAAGGACGTCGGTGAGTTGAAGCGGGCCGATGGCGCCTACCTCGTCGGGATCTACGGCGATAAGGTTAAGGACTTCGGCAGCTTCGTGGACGAGACAGCCAACTCGCTCCTGAACGCGCGTCAGCGGCAGCTCTTTCACGATGAGCGCAACCGCACGCTGAGCAACTTCCACGCCGCTGTCGATCCGCACTACCAGGAGCAGTCGGCCAAGATGATGGTCGATAGCTTTCACGGGCGCATCGCCAGCGAGCAGGCGGTTGCTGTCTTCGATGCGGTTCAGGGCGACGGCATCGCCGTGCGCGATCAGCCGCTGCTCGACGCGGACGGGAAGCAGGTTGCGCCAGCCGGCCTCGACACGAGCACGATCGACACCCGCCTGGACGCCATGCGGCAGAGCGCCGTCGAGTTCGCGGCCGAAAACCCGGACAAGTTGTCCGGCCTCACCCCCGAGCAGTTCGTGAAGGTCACCGACGAGTCCAACCGCGAGCGCGTCTACACCGGGGTCCTGAACCAGTTCGTGTCCAGCGGCAACGACGTCATGGCCCGGCTGCTGTTCGCCAAGGTGGGCAACCAGCTCCCCGACGCGGCGAAGCTCTCCAAGGACATCGACGAGATCGCGCTGGAGGGCGACAGCCAGCGGGCCATGGACGGGATCATGAACCAGATCGCGAGCGACGTGCAGCTCGTGGGCGCCGTGCGCCAGAAGGTCGGGAACGGCCCGCTCCAGGAGACGCCGCGGCCGACGCTGGAGGAGCTGCATCGGCGCGCGCTCAGCATGACGGACCAGGTGCCCGAGCACCTGCGGGCGACCGTGCGGAAGAAGATCGACGAGGCCGTGAAGCTGGAGAAGCAGAAGCAGACGCTGCGGCACGACGCCACCTTCAACGACCTCTACTCTGGCATCGAGTCGAACGACCTGGACAGCGCCGCGCTGGAGCGAAACACGCGCTTCAAGGACCTGCCTGGGCCGCGAAAGGACAGTCTGCGGACCTACCTCAAGAGCCACCGGGATGGGACGTACGCCAGCACCGATCCGGCGCTCTACGACAAGCTCTCGACCATGGCGGCCGAGGACCCGGAGGCGTTCCTGCGAGAGTCGCTGATCGACTACAGCGCGCAGCAGAAGCTCTCGGCGAGCGACCGGACATTCTTCGAGGGCCGGCAGCAGAAGATCAAGGCCGGGCTCACGGGCAAGGGCGTGGAAGACGGCTTTATCTCGGCTGAGGAACGCACGAACCAGGCCGCGGCCGAGTTATTCCCGAAGGCTCACCAGGCCACCGAGCGCGGGACGTTCAAGCGAGCGGTCAACGCACTCCTCGTCGGCGAGCACCCAGGCGAGAAAAACTTCTCCATGGACGACACGGAGAAGGCGATCAAGATCGTGCTGAAGCAGGAGGTCTGGTCGGATCGGAGTCTACTCGGGCGCTGGTTCCCGGAGGACGCGCGGGATGTGCCGTTCGCACTGCGCGGCATCTCGGACTACCTCACGCGGTCCGGCCAGCCGGTCAACGATGCCACGATCAGGCAGGTGTGGGAGGAGTCGAACGAGATCCCGCGCGATGAGCAACACCGCATCGCTGAGGCGCTGCGGGCGAACGGCAAGCCTGTGGACGGGGCGAACATCTACGTCATGTGGAAGGCCAAGCAGGCGGCGGGCAAAAGGCCGTGAGCCCCCCGATCAAGGTGCCGGACCTCCCCGGCGGCGATCCCCAGCCGGCCGCTGCTCCCGCGGCACCGCTTCCCGCCCCCGTCCAGCAGGCCGAGCCGCCCAGCAACGAGTCGTGGCAGCAGCAGGGACTCCAGCAGATCGACAGCCAGCCGGACACCGGCGAGCGGGCCTTCCGCCGGGCGTTCCTGGGCGGCTCATCGATCGACCCCGACAGCTACGCGCGGGCACTGAAGCTGGCTTCGAAGCTGGGGCGCCCCGCGGACGCGGTCTACGACACGCTCGACACGGCCGATCCTGGGCAGGTGCGCGCCGTCGAGAACGACTACCAGCGGCTGTTCAGGGAGAGCCCAGCGCTGCGCTCGTGGTTCGACCACAAGCCGAACGCGGCCGTCTCGCACGACGACATCCCGGCGCTGGCCTTCCTCGAGAAGGCGGTCAAGCCGCTGGGCGAGCGTGGCTTTTGGGGCGAGCTGCTCGCGGCCGGCTTCGAGGGCAACGACAACATGAACGCGGCGCTGTACACGACCCTGCTGGCCGAGAGCGGCGGGGCCATCGACAGCGGTTTCGGTGATCGCTACCGGGGCATCCAGAAGGGCGTGTCCGCGGCGAACGACACCGCGGGGCAACTCGCCGGACAGGCCGGCGCGCTGCAATCGGTTGCGGCCTCAACGCGAAACAGCGGGCTCGGGTTGGCTGCTGGGGCAATCCAGAGCGCGGCCGTGGGGGGCGCGCTCCGGGCCGGGTCGCTGGCCGACCAGCAGGTCCGCGACCTGATGGACTCCCTCCCGGCGCCCACGCGGTTCATCGTGCATGCCGCGTCCCGCTACGGCCGCAACGCGGCCGAGAGCAAGGCGCTGATGTCGCCAGCCCTCCAGCGCTACGACAGGCGGCTTGGAAGCCAGCAGAGGGATGTGACGAGCGCGTGGCAGGGGCTCGTGGGGTCATTCGACACGTTCGATCCGGGGGCATGGCTGGCGCACGCTCTGGACTTCGGGAGCGAGGGCACGGGTCTGCTCGCGGACTTGGTGCCGAACCCGCTGGACCTGTTCGGCAACGCTGACCGATTCGTCACTGACTTGACGGGGATGGCGCGCCAGTCCACCGAGCAGGCCGCCTACATGCTCCTTCCCGTGGCCTACGGCGCGGCCGGAGCCGCCATCACCGGACCGTGGGGCATGGCGATCGGGAGCGGGGCCGCGACGGCCCTGGTGGAGTACAGCAGCGAGCTCCGGCAGGGCGTGACAGACCTCGGCTACGACCCGAACGAGGCGCTCGACCTCATCACGGTCTTCAGCGACCCGGTGAAGCGCGCGTGGGTGCGCGATCGCGCTGCACGAAAGGGTGTCGGCGTGGCCACGGTTCAGATGCTCTTCGCGGCCGGCGCCGGCAAGATGCTCGCTGGAGTGCTGAGCGTTCCAGAGACCAGCCTCGTGCGAAAGGCCGTTGCCGTGACCAAGGCCGGGGTGGCTGAAACAGGCCGCGAGATGGTTGGCGAGCAGCTCGAGGAGCTCTACAGCCAGGCCTTCCGCGAGCGCTTCGACCTCTCCAAGATCGACGCCGGCGACATGCTGATGGAGGGCTTCATCGCCGGCCCCGAGTCGGTCAGCACGGCCATCACCGGGGCCATGTCCAGGAAGATCCAGTCGCGCCTGGGCCTCGCTGAGGCAGCCCAGCGCGAGATCACCTTCATCACGGGCGTCGAGACCCTGAAGGAGTCCAAGGCCTACAAGCGCGCTCCCGATCACATCCGCGACCTCGTGGACAAGGCCACCAGGCTGGGACCGGACGGGGAGACGCTCATCGTGTCCTTCGACCGGGACACCTGGGACAACCTCCACCAGCAGGCCGGCCTGAACCCCGAGGCGGCGCTCCGCGAGATCCTGGGCGATCGGGCGCCGTTCCACTACGCCGAGTCTGGTTCCACGGGAAACATCGACATCCCGGCCGCGGACCTGCTGAGCGCGGCCACCCGCCGGGACGACGTCGAGGAGGTGGCCAGGAACGCCCGATTCGACCCCGAGTTGCCGACCGTGGCCGAGGCCGAGGCGGAGGACGAGGCCGTCCAGGCCGATGTCACGGAGGCGGTCGGACAGGCCACCACGCTCTTCCAGGAGGATCGGCAGATCGAGCAGGACCGGGTCGCCAACGAGAAGGCGCTGGCCGAGCTGCGCGGCACCGACCCGAACGTGGCGCCCCCGGAGCTGCCGCCCGATCTCGCCAAGGCGGCCGAGGGGCTGACGCCGGCCCAGCTCAAGCAGGTGGCCGACGTGGCCGAGCAGGCTGCGGCGGCGGTTGCCGCCGGCATGAGCGAGGATCAGGCCGTCCAGGCCGCCACGGAGACGCTGGGCGGCGCCGGCAAGCTGCTGAGCACGCTGGGCGGGGACGCTGCCGGGCGCGCCATGGCAGCCGTGAGGGCCGACCCGGAGGGCTTCGTGCGGGCCGCCCGGATCATGGCGGCCGAGCGCCGGCTGGCCGACATCAAGACGCGGCAGTCGGAGATCAGTGCACAGCGCGAGGCCGGTGTCGCTGCGGCCGAGAAGGTCGCGGCCAAGCTGGCTGCCGAGGCGGAGGCCACGGGGCTGTACTCGCGCGCTGAAGCGCGGGCGATGGCGAGCGCGCTGACGCGGGGGTTCAGCGTGCTGGCCGAGCGGCACGGGCTGGACCTTGCGGACCTCGTGGCCCGCTACCCGATCGACTTCTCGCGGCTGGCGCGGGATGGTGCTGGCCCGGAGCAGCGCGGGCGGGTCGTCGCGGGCGACAAGGGTGCGAGCCTGTTCCAGGGCGCCCGCGGCTTCACCCAAGCCGAGCGTCTGCCCGGCGGCGGCCTCCGCATCAGCATCGCTGCGCTGGAGAACGCCGACCCCTCCACGCTGATCCACGAAATGGGCCACGGCTGGACCCACATCCTCCGCGACCTCGTCGCTCAGCCGAACGCGCCCGAGTCGCTGAAGGTCCAGGTCGGCGCCATGCTCGACGTCATGGGCATCCTGCCCGGCGCGCCGCTGGAGGAGCGCCTGGCCGACTACGACGCACGGCTCGCCCGGTCCGGTGAGATCCGCAACGCCGCCCAGGCCGAGGGCCGCGCGCTCACCGCTCCCGAGAGAAAGGAGCTGCGCGGGCTGGAGGACCCCTTCGAGAAGCTCGCTCGCGCGCACGAGGCGTACGTCCGGCGCGGCATCGCTCCCACCCCCGAGCTGCGCTCAGTGTTCAGCATGTTCAAGCGCTGGATGCTGGCCATCTACGAGACGCTGCGCGCGCTGCGCGTGAAGCTGACGCCCGAGACGATCGCGTTCTTCGACAGCCTCTACGCGACCGAGGACGAGATCCTGGCGGCCGAGGCCGAGGGTGGCGTGAAGCCCCTGGCTGACGAGGAGTTGGCCGGTCTGTCCGAGGAGGACAAGGCGCTTCTGCGGGAGGCCGACGCCCGCGCCGGCGAGGTGGCGCGCGAGGCGATGCAGCGCGAGGAGTTCCGGCGGATGGAGGCGCAGAAAAAGGCCCTCCGCGACACCGAGATGGAGCCCGTGCGCGCCGAGCTGCGGGCGCAGGCCAACCAGCACCGGGCCGTGATCGCCGTGTCGGTCATGCAGAAGGGGACCATGCCCGACGGCTCTCCGCTGCCCGATGGCATGAACCAGGCCAAGATCGGCCGGGCGTCGGCCGTCGAGGCCTACGGGTCCAGCAGCGACACGCTGCGCGAGCTGGAGGCCGCCGGGCTGCTCACCGACGAGGACGGCATCCCGATCAGCGGGGTGGCCAACGCGCTGGGGGCGGATAACGCCGAGGCCGTCGGGAAGATGCTGATCGGAGCGGTGAACATCGACCGGGCGATCGAGGCCGAGGCGCGCGCCCGCGTGAAGCGCGAGCACCCGGAGCTGGCGGCCAGCCGGGACGTGCGGAAGCTGGCCCGCGAGAGCGTGGCGAACGAGGAGCAGATCAAGGCGCTGCTGCTGCGCCAGAAGCTGCTCGCCAAGGGCCGGCGCGCGGCCTACGACTCGGTGGAAAAGCTGCCGGCCGTGCGCCGCCAGGCCAAGCGCATCCTGGACGCGCTGCCCATGCACATGCTCCAGCCGGGTCGGTACGCGGCCGCCGCTCAGCGCGCCTCGACCAAGGCCGCCCAGCGCGCTCGGGTTGGAGACTTCGATGGTGCCGCCGCTGCCCGCGACCAAGAGATCCTGAACCGCGAGCTGCACCGGATCGCCCTCAAGATGAAGGAGGAGTCGGTCCGGCACAGAAACGCGCTCGCCAAGATGCTGGCCCCGGACCGGCAGGGGACGCTCGGCAAGGCCGGGTTCACCTACCAGGACCAGATGAACAGCCTGCTCGACGGCTACAGCTTCGCAGCGCTGTCGGAGGCGGCCAGGACGCGGGTCAAGTCGCTCGGCGTCTGGCTGGAGGAGAACCAGAAGAACCGCGCGGAGGACGGCGACTTCCGCGAGTTCGATGTCCCGGAGCGCGTGCTCGAGCACATGGCCGGGCTGCGGGCCGGCGCCGAGGGTGCGCTGCGCACGCACTGGCGGGAGTTGACGCTGGAGCAGCTCCGCGAGGTGCGCGACACGGCCGAGATGATCTGGCACCTGGCCAAGACCAAAGACAACCTCACGCAGATTCAGCAGGAGCGAACGCTCCAGGTGGCCGTGGCCGAGCTGGTCGAGGCCGGCCAGCGCTCCTCTCCGTTGCGCAAGGACGCCGAGCAGACGCTCGGGCTCGACGAGCACCAGAAGAAGCTGCGCCCGCTTGAGGAGGCCGACGCCTGGCACAAGAAGCTGTCAACAGTCGTGCGGCTGCTCGACGGCTTGGAGGACGGAGGTGTGTGGGCCCGCACGATCCTGCGCCCGCTCAACAACGCGGCCGACGCCGAGGACACGCGGCTCGCCTCGGAGGCCGCGCGGCTGCGCTCCGTGTTCGACTGGCTGCCCGACTGGAGGACGGCCGAGTTTAAGCGGAAGTACCACAAGGGGCTCTTCGTCGGCGGGATCAGTCACGAGGAGATCCTGGGCGTCGCGCTGCACTACGGCAACCAGTTCGGCCGGCAGCGCCTCTCCGCCGGCCTGGGCTTCACCGAGGAGCAGATCAATTTCTGTATCGCCCAACTCGACGAGCACGACGTTGCCTTCCTGAACGCGCTCTACAAGTACTACGACAGCTTCTGGCCGGAGATTACCGATCAGCGCAAGCGGATCACCGGAGTCGTGCCAGAAAAGGTCGAGGCCATCGCCTACGACACGCCGGGGGGCCGCGTGACGGGCGGCTACCACACGCTCAAGTACAGCGGCAAGCGCAGCCGGCAGCTCACCATCGAAGAGCAGGCGCGCGAGGCGCGGCGCGGCGTCTACACGCGGAGCCAGACGCGCGACGGCTACAACATCTCGCGCAAGGACCAGGTCGATGCGGTTGTGCGCGTGGACCTCGGTGTCACGACCGAGCACGTCCGCGAGGTTGTGCACGACCTCACACACCACGAGATGCTGCTCGACCTCAACCGCATCATTGGCCACAGCGACATCCAGGAGCTGCTGCGCGCGCGCATGGGCGAGTCGATCGTGGACCTGGTGGACGACACGCTGAAGGCCGTCGCCGGTGGGCAGATCGGCGCTCGCAACTGGTTCGAGCGTGCTGCCAACAAGGCGCGCGCCAACGTCTCGACGTCGATGCTCGGGTTCAAGGTCATGACAGGCCTCGCCAACATAACCGGCCTGTCGCAGACCATCCAGGGCATCGGCTGGGAGTACTACAAGCGCGGGCAGCTCTGGTACGCGCGCTCTGCGATGGAGCAGGAGTCGGTCAAGGACTGGGTCTACAACAGCAGCCCGTTCATGCGCAACCGGCCCGAGAACATGAGCCAGACGCTGTACGACCTGAACCGCGACCTCGGGGGCTCGGGGCTGGAGGGCCAACTCAACGGGCTCCAGGAAGCCGGCTGGGGCGTGCTCGTTTGGACGCAGATCCAGGTGGACATGCCGACGTGGCTGGGCATGTACCTGAAGGCGACTGAGGGGTACGGCGCGAGCCACGAGGAGGCCGTCGCCCAGGCCGACCAGCAGGTCCGCGACACGCAGGGCAGCGCCCAGCTCCACGACCTTGCGCGCATCCAGAGGCAGAGCCCGCTGTTCAAGCTGTTCCAGTCGTTCTACTTCTTCCAGAACACGCAGTACCAGCGCACGGCGCTCTCCGTGGCCGAGGCCCGCCGCTCGGATTCGTCGCTCGGTCCGACTGCGGCGCGCGCGCTCATCAACGGGATGCTGCTTTTCGTGGTGCCGGCCTTCCTCCAGGCGCTCTCGACGCTGGTGTTCCGCGGGCGCGAGGACGACGACGAGAACGTCGCGTGGTGGCTGTTCATGGAGACGATGCGCGAGACGGCCGGCATGGCCGCCGGCATCGTGGTGGGCGTGCGCGAGTTCAGCCAGATGATCCGGGGCTTCCTCGAGGACAGCGGGCCGCGCGACTACAGCGGCCCAGCGGCCATGCGGATCTTCCCGGCGACCTACAAGCTGGCGCAGCAGATCTGGCAGTGGGAGCTGGACGACGGGTTGCGCCGAGCGCTCATCAACTTCGGCGGCGTTTGGAAGGGCATCCCGGCCGACCAGCTCAACAAAACGTGGGATGGTGTCGAGGCGAATCTGAGCAATGATGTCCATGGCGTGCGGAGGCTCACCGCCCCCGTCGTCGGCACCCCCACGCGGAGGTAGGCGATGAGCATGGTGACATGGCTGCAGTTCCACACCAGCGGCATGGCGACGTCGGCCCCGCAGGCATTCCTCGACGCGCTGCCGATGGACGTCCCGCACAGCAAGCGCGAGATCGGAGGCGGCAGCGGATTCATGGTCCCGTTCCGCATCCCGCACGTCTTCAAGTACATCGCGCAGGGTGGCGTGCTCGCGGACGCCGACCGCGCGAAGCTCTCCCGGTTCCCGGACGAGCGCGAGGAGTGGAAGGACGATCCCGACTTCATCCCGATGAACGGACAGCACCTCGACCTCAAGGTGATGCTGGCCGACTGGGCGCTCAACGACCGCGACTCCTCACTCGCCATGGCCCTGGAGACCATGGAGCGCGTCTGGACGGACGAGCCCTACCACCTCATGTTCAACAACCGCTGGGGGCCGTGGGTGTCGCAGGCGCTCGCCAACTGCTACGCGGCCACGGGCGACCAGCTCTACTTGCAGCGGGCGCTCCAGCTCTACCAGTTCACGGCGACGGCCGGCTGCTCGTGGGGCGACGCGGGACTGCCCTACGTGATCAGCAACGTGAAGGGCCGCGGGCAGTCCGACCATCTCTCCGACGTCTGCGTGTGGATGACGCTGATCTGGCTGACCGCGCAGCGCTACTGGATTCGACTCGTGCCCGGCGCGCGGAATGTCCCGTCGTTCAACAAGGTCTCGTTCTTCGCCAACGCCGTCGGCCGGTTCGGTGCCCTGCCGTTCGGGTGGATGTCGGACTACGACAGCGACAGCGGCGCGAAGTACGCCACGGCGCCGGCCATGGAGTACTGGAACGCCGGAAACTACGGCGCCGACTGGCCCGAGCAGGTGAAGCCCGTGTTCGATGTCAAGCCGGGGTTCTTCTACGGTGACAGCAACTTTCACTGGCACCAGGCGTCGGCAGCGATCGAGCTGCTCGTGCCGTACGGCTGCCGGACCGCCTAGCGATGGTCGCCACGACGCCGACGCCGATGCCGAGCACGCCGATCGAGCTGGAGGCCGCCGGTGCAGCGATTGCCCTGGCGGCGGTTGCCGCGGCGGGCACCGGGAGCGTGGCGTCGGTGGCGTTCACGGCGATCGCCACCAGCGACGTCGTCGAGCTGACGCGTGCCGCGTGCAAGAGCTTCGGCCTGTGCTGCACGGAGGACGGAACGGTCACGTCCTGGGACATCCGGCTGGAGGTATCGCTCGATGGCACGAACGGCTGGACGGCTGTGCTCACGCACACGAGGGCCGGCACCGGCAGCGACGTGACCATCTTCACCGAGGAGAAGCTGTACCCGAGCAAGTACTACCGGCTGAGGTGCGAGGCGATCACCCTGGGAGGCGGGACCGGCGTGAACGTGGTGGGGATCGGACTGCCATGAGCGGAACAGGGAACGACATGCCGACGTCTGCGTCAACGCTGACGCTCAGCAGGCAGTCGAGCGTCACGCTCGGTCTGGCCATCGCGCTGTTTGGCGGCGTCGCCACGGTCCTCATCGTCTTGCTGTCCTTCGCCGATAATTACATCACCGGCAAGGAGTTCGATGCGAAGATGGATGCGCAGCGCGAACGCATCGCGGCCATCGCCGACAAGGTGGACCAGTTGCGGGAGACGGCAGCGCACCACGCTACAGCGGAGGTGCTCACGGCGTCGATGAGCGCGCTCGATAGCAAGCTGGACACCATCAGGGCCGAGAACGCAACGGCCATCGCGCTGCTCAGGGGAGAGCTGCTCGTGGAGCTTGCCGGACAAAGGGGAGAGGATGCTAACGGTCACTGAAGTGCGTTTCCTTAACTCACTGCTCTGCGTGTGCGTGCTGTTGCTCTCGTGCAACCTCGCGATCACGCTGGGCTTGTCTGAGACATGGGACGCTCAGACAGCAATCCTCGAGTCCATCAGCCAAGGAGTAGAAAGACCCGTGAGCACGACCTACACCGACATCGACGGCCTCGCGCACACCATCCCCACGCCGCGCGACCCCGAAGGGAACACGGCGCATCTGCACAAGATCGACCTGTGCAACGCCTTCAACGAGTTTCAGCCCCAGGAGAGCCAGACGCCGACGTGGTGGCGCCCCGGAATGGACTGCAGCTCGCTGTAGTGATCCGCCACCGGCACTGGTACCCCAAGTACCGCGGTCTGATCTACGCGGCGCTCGTGACCCTCGTGGCAGCCCTCGCGGCCGTGGCATGGCTGGGCCTGTAACCCCGCGGGGGATGCGGTCCTCCGAGGGCCAGTACACCGGCGTGGCCCTGCTCGTGCTGCTCGCCACCATCGAGCGGGCCGGCGACTGGCGTGTCCGCGTGGCCGCCATCGCCGGCGCCGTTGTCCTGGCGAGCGTCTACGCCCGCGTCCGAGGCCGCCTGAAGGCCCGTTGAACCCACCCCGCGGGGGTGGGACGATCACAGCCACCACACGGAGGCGCCACCATGCGCACGCTGCTGCTGCCCTTGCTCCTGACCATCGCCCTGATCGGCTGCACCTCGGCCGGCACGACCGGCGGCCAGATGCCGCCCCCGACGAAGAACGTCCTCATCATCGGCCTGGCGCTCGACGACTACAGCCAGACCCACGACGCCGTGGCGCTCGCGGAAGCGCTCGGCAGCACGCTCAACGTGCCAGGCGTGAGCACGTTCACGAAGCTCGTCGAGGTCTACCAGGACTACAAGGTGACTGGTGACCACGAGGCCGCGCGCGCCGCTGCGCTCAAGGTGCTCGGCTTCGACGACATCCTCGTGGCCGACGGCGTCGTGCCCGATCCGCTCATCCTCCAGGTCGCCAAGCGGCTGCTGCGCGATGATCCCGAGCTGGACGCCGACCTCGTTGCGCGGCTCGTGACGCTGCGCCTGGGGCTGGTCCCCGCGACGCCACCGGATTCCGGGTCCGGGTAGGCGAACGAACCAAGGGGTCGCCTGCCCGACGGCTCCTTGAACAAGGCGGGTCGCCTGAACCACGGCCCTCCGACCTCACGCTGGCGGCCGTCCTGGGAAGCTGGGGCGGCCGCCAGTCTTTTCGGGGATGGCGTTGACCGCGCCGCGCGCTGGTGTATCGTGACGTGCATGAGGACCGAAGATCCTGCTGGCCGAACGTCGGCCAGTGCCACACGAAATGCAAGCTCCGGCCGGGTTTGCAACACGGCCGTGGCCAGACGCGCCGCGCGGTGTGAGT
>Ga0210043_1001782_pt1 | contig 16207 bp, 35 predicted proteins | sample CryGeymet201501t_FD_183990 | JGI IMG/M metagenome (GOLD analysis project Ga0210043, IMG submission 183990) | Groundwater microbial communities from Crystal Geyser aquifers in Utah, USA - Crystal Geyser metaG 2015-01t (SPAdes) (version 2) | ecosystem: Environmental > Aquatic > Deep subsurface >... | reverse complement strand
GATGGAACGTACATATGCATAGGTGTTTTCAAAACCCTTTTTATATATTCCATTTTTTTATCAAATCTCATAAAATTTAATAATTAATTATAATTTAATGTCACCAATAGTATTAGTATACCATATCATTCTACATTTGTATATACCAAAAGAACAATATTAAAAATGCCTACTTCCGTATACTGCTAATAATGCTGAATCAGTAAAACCAGAATCGACCTTTGTGCATCTTTGAGTTGGTCTGAAATCAAAATCTGGAAATAACCGTTGGGCTATTATTGCACTAGCTTGTTTAGTATCCATTTTATTCATATCTGAAAACATCTCTTTTTGCCAAGATTTTGCATGCACGATCTGAAATGGTATTTTCATTGCTGAGAGAATACCTATTATTATGCCATATCCTTTGCCAAAATTAAAAGCTTGGACTGTACCAAGTTTAGGCATTGCGTGTGCTTTTTCAAATATTACAAATGGGTCTTCAAATTTATTTAAAAAATTAATAATTTCAGATACGTCATATTCTGATTTTGTTTTAGCTGATTTAATGATTGGCATTTTGATAATATCAATAATCTTATCGTCTTTTAGCGCTGTAATACCCCCTGAGAGCCCTCCATCTATGCCTACATAGGTTTTCATATTAAAATGTTATAAATGATATAGGGACAAAGACTAACATCGATATTCTAAAACCCTTATATAGACCCTTATGTAACATTGTCCCTTCCTCTGGTATCGTGTGAATTTTAAAGATTCCAAACGTTATCAATTTCCAACCAGTTGCCCGATATTTCCATGCCTCGTCAGAACAGGATATCTCGAACTGCCATTTATTTATTATCGATTTCATATGTTTTATTTTTTAAATATTTTTCATAGTTTTTCATTGCAATATCTTTTCTTTTTAACAATTGTTCCATGTTAATATAAAAAGATTTAAGATATCCATCTTTATCTTTAACTGCTCTTAAAAATTCAAATCCGTATCTTTCTGCAGCAGTCTTTAAATTTTTTCTTAAAATTGAATCAACGTCTTTAGGACTTTCTCTTGTATAACTTAATCCGCCTTCGTCCATTGGCGAACTTTGTCTTGCTTCTATACAATACATAAAGTCGGCTAAAATATTACCACTATTAAACATTATTTGTATTGTTGTATCTATATCATCGTTATCACTTGTGTCATAGAAGATTCCATGTTCTTTGAATTTTTTAACGTTTATACCATAAAACGCTTTTAACGTTCTACGATTTTCATAGTATCGACCTTCTTCTAGTGTTCCTGGTTCTTGATTCATAAAATACGCAAAACCAGACTGAGGAATAACATAACCCCAGCATTTATCTAAACCATCTTCAATATCTTTTAAAAATTCATTTCTTTTCATCATTGCATCATATCTTCCTTCTTTATTTCTAACTCCAAAAGAGCTTATATCATCGTCAGACATTATTAATTTGTCTTCAGAACAATTTTTTAAAATAAAATTCCTTACATATGGTAGACCTTGATTATTCTTTTCGATGTCTATAAATGTATATTCGGGCCAAAACGACTTGTATTTCTTTATGTCTTGCGGTTCAACGAAAATCAAAACTTCAGATGGGTCAAAAAACAAATGAGTCGACATTATTTCTGCTCGATTTTTCGACGCAATACAGACTTTCATATTATTTTATTAAGTCATTTAACTTTATTTGTATTGATTCAAGAATCCTTAGAATATCTTTTGGTAATTTCTTTTTTTCTGAAATTAGACTTGTTAATTTTTTTTCAAGTTTTAATACGTCTTTATAAAACCCTTTATTTTCGATATCTTCCTTTTTTTTCGTATCATTTATAAAATCAGAATATTCATATGTTTCGTCTTCAACGAATTTCTTTTTTTCTTCTAAATAATTATCATTTTGAAATATCTGAGATAGTATATGTGCATCTTTAGAAGTTTTTATTGAACCACTACATACTCTTTCAATAAGTTTTTGTTCAAGAAATTCTTTTTTATATTCTAAGTACAATAGACAATTTTTAACAATTCTTACTAAATATATTAAATATGTAAAAGAAACATTTTTTTCGTCGATTGTTTTTTGATTTTCTTCTGAAAACTCTACAATGCTTAACCAACCATGCACCATCGGCGCTTCCATATTTATTTTTTCTGCTATCTCTGCAATACTCATTTTTGTTTTCGTCCTGAGTTCATAAATCGAGCGTGCTTTATCAAACACACTCCAATTTTCATGTTTTTCTTGTATATTAAATCTTAAAATCGTTCTTTCAGAAAACGATAATGGACCTTCTGTTATTATGACTGGCACTTCTGTCAAACCCAATTCCTTGGCACACTTATATCTTCTTTCACCATCTAGTAATAAATATAAATTATCTTTATAATTGCTTTCAATATTTAGCGGTACCAGAATCCCTTGTTTTTCAATCGAACTTTTAAGTTCTGGTAAATTTTTAAATGTTTTTCTTGGTTGTTCTGGGTCTGGCACAATCATTTCCAATTTTATTACGTTTGACATTTTTTTGATATCGTTAATGATTTATTTAAAGAGACGAAAGTCTATCAATTAATTCGTGTTTTTTCCATATTCGTCTGAATATTTCTAATCCGTCTTTTGCAATATCGCCCTTTCCATTAGACCACATCCAGCATTGACATGAATATAAGGCTTTTTCAGTTTCTGGATGGTTAGGAAAATTTTTCAATGTTTCGTACGCTAATTTCCACCATGTTTCGTGGAAAGGGTCTCCTTTTTTCCACCATAAGTCTAAATCGCCGGACCATGACCCATCTTCAATCGTGCCTTTTGCGTCGAAAGATTTGATTTTTTGAATAACTTCAATTGGAGTCGTTAACAGAATATCTTTTCTATTTTCGATTTCTTTTATAAAAGGTATTAAAAATCTTTCGATGCTTCCAGGAACGTGATGACCAAACGTTTCCCAGTCGATCCATATTAAGACATACGCATCAATGTCTTTGAATGAGTGTGAATCTACTATTCGATCGACGAAATTCTTGCCGTCTTGTTTATTAAACGTTACTTGTTTTTGCCAAAATCGTGACATTAACAAAACATTGACACCATTTATTTTAGGAATTGAGTATCTTGTTAACATTGGTCCAACATAATGTGTTTCGTCTGCGATGGTCCATTCATATCCTATTCTTTCTAAACCTGGTATTATTTTTTCTGAGAATGCTAATTCTGGGGGAAATATTCCTTTGTCGTTTTGTACTTTTAAATTCATTTTTTCAAAGGGCACGAATGGTAAAATTGGATGATAGTCTGGAGAATATACATCGAATATATTTCCAGAAAACTGGGCTTCAATATATTTTTTTAATACTCTTTTTGGCAATTGCTTATACAAAGAAAGAGGCATATCTGCACAAAACGTAGACGAGTATTCATTTATCACATCTAAAACTGGTTCATAGCTTTCTTTTATTATTTTTTTTACAACGTGTCTTTTTTGCGTTGGCGGTTGATATGCATGCAATCCAAAGATTAGATTTAACATGCGTTATTTAAAAATTATTTATTTTGATATTGACTTTACCCAAATTAATAAATTCGTCGTCAAAAGCGATATCTGGATTTATCTTTAGTGCTGATTCCTTTGTTTTAAAAACAACCTCATCGGCATTCAGACCAAGTTTATTATTCCAGTGTTCTGCATAATTCATACCACCCCCACTCCAAATTATTATTCTATCACCGTTTTGTTGAAACCATCTTAAAATATCTATAACTCTATAGTTTGGAGTATTATCGAAATTTATGAGAGTTCCGTCCACATCAAAGGCGATAATCATGTTTATTTTTTATATGTTAAACGTTCTTGTATTGATAAATCGTCAATAATCTTTTTAGAATTTTCATTAATGTCTAACAATACTGTTAGATATATTGAAAACGTTATTATAAATAATGCATACAAAATAATAATAATAATTCGATAAATCACATCAAGTATTTTTAGCATATTTTTTAATTATCCTATTTAATGACGTTTTCTTTATTTTTGTTTTTGTTATTTCCCACAAAATATCACACACTTCTTCTCCCTTATATTTTTCTCCATTCTTTAAAAAAATACCAATGACACAGTCGTCAGCCATAGTTATTTCTTTAATGTCTTTTCTTAAAAACTGTAACATTTGCCCAAGAGTCAACAGCGGAAATTCAACATTCTTTTTAATATTCTGAACAGTATAATTAAGGGCCTCATTCAGTCTTCTAACCTTTTCTGTTTGCGACGATGTTAATTCTTGCAATTGTTCAGTCGTTATTCTTTGTTTCATAGAATTTCTTATTTTTTTCGATAAACTCCTTATCTTTTTTTGTGAATTTATAATTATTTTTCTTTAAATATTCTAATGTTTTTTGGAGATAATACGATCTTTTACTCGCATGAGATAACTTACCATTTCCAATATGACATTCGAAATTATTTAAAGGAGCCGCATTTAGAGGAGAATTCGAAGATCGGCCAAGAATATGATGTAAAACATCCCAATGGTTTTGTCCGCATTCCCAGCATTCGTAATTCCACAAAAACAATTCTCTTGAATCCGTTGTAAAATCGTTTTTTGCCATTTTTTGATTACACTCTAAGTGCGAAACATAAGAGTCGAGATAGAATAAGTGTTACCAAATTCGACCTTTAGTGTTTTTGTATCACTAGTCGAGTCTACTCTTTCTCTTATAATCCCGCAATTAACTAATAATCGACTAGTTTCATTCTTTAATAAAACAACCGATGTTTATAATATGTAATATAAACACTGCAATTCCTATCTTCCAATATCCTGTCACTGCAAGAACGAATGAACAAGAACCCAATATTAAAATCGAAATCTCTTTTGCGATAAATTTTTCAATATCACTAAATACGATTTTCATATTTTTCGTTCATTCTCTTTATTTTTTAAACATTTTTCACATAATGTTCTATACCACATTAAAGAAGAATTTCTATGATTTTTTAATTCACCTGGTTCTCCGCAAAACTCACATACGTGCTCACTTTTATTTAGTATTTCGATTTCTAGATCGCCAGTATCTCCAGTACATTCGAATCTCAGTGTGCCAAATTTTTCTTTACAATAATTTACTTTTGCACCCTTCGGTAATCGAACAAAAAATTCATCTATTAATTTGCTCCAACCCTTTCCAACACATTGTTTTGCTTGTTTTTTTGTCATTATTCTTTATTTATAATGTTTTATTATCTTTTTAACCAATCCTGTCGGAGTTTTAGATTTAAAATGAATTTCAAGTCCTGCTCCTCTCCCCCATATCAAAAACTCATATAAATTGTCAGTTTTAATCAATTCCCAGTTTTTGTCTTTTAAGTCTTTATTTATTATTTTTATTAATTGCTGCTTGTTCATACTCTAAAAATTTTATAAATAATATACCGATACCAAGATATTTCTATGTCTAAAGAAGTCTTATAAAAATCCGCGACCATATCAAATATCTCATTTTCGTCTTCGCCACAAGTCATTCCTATTCGTTCATCGTTCATGAAGCATTCTGCTAAATATTGATTTCCGTCTTTTGTTATTTCAAATTTATATATTCCTTTCATATATTTATTATTCTCAACCACCAAAAAATTCTTCATCGTCATAACATCCCTGACATATGAATTCATATCCATCTGAAAATATTATAGAACCTTTTGGTAATTCACAACCACACCGATAGCACTCTATGTCGTCTTTACAATAAAATTCTTCCATGTCTGTCATATTAATTGAACCATTTATAATATTCGAATTGTTCGTCGCCTTCATGAATAACTAATATTGGGAGACCCGCATATAGACGATGCCAATTAAAAAGAATTCTACCAGTTCTTCCATTTCCGTCTTCAAACGGATGTATGCTCTCAAAAGAAATATGGGCAATTTTTATGTCTTCTTCTTTTTGAAGACATTTATTATAGTCAACCCATCGATTAATCAGTTCTTCAACCTGTTTATAGTTAGGACAGACATTATACCCAACTCTAACATTGCATCTCCGGAATTTACCTGCAATCCTTGGATTTAATGTCTCCATCAGCGCGCCATGTATGTCTAATATCATTTCCATTGATAACTTGTCATATTTCATTGCAATTGACCATGCATTCAAAGCATCTCGATATGCCTGGTCAGAATATTCGCCTTCGATAAAATTGTTATGTTTTAAAAATTCTTTAATCATATTAATAAATATCTTATCATTATATGCCAAAAATATATAAAGCAAGTGAGAACCCTAAAATAGCTGCGCACCCGTATATAACGAGTGCTTTAGATACTTTATATATGTTATGTTTGTTTAATATTTTCAAATTTCTATTTCTCAACTATATAATTTGTTCTTTTTCCGAATTTGACGTTTTTTAATTCTGATTCTTCTGATAAACCACATTCGCACCATCTAATTATTAAAAAACTTTTACGCACACTAATGCAATATACACCATAAACCCAAACGTGGTTATGTTTTCTTGTTTTCTTCATTTATTTTTTCATGAATTATTCTTAACAAAGTAAAAATACTTCTACCGCTCATTCCCATTTTTCGTCGGTTGAGGCGTTTTCTTTCCCGTCGTTTTGCTTTAATATTATATCGAACCAACATATTTCGCAATAGACTTTTTTAAAACCAAATTTTGTATATGTGATATTTGTTTTCTTTTGACAATTTCCGCATAGATAAATTTTCGCAGATTTAGTCTCCTTTGGCATTGTTGTGTTTTTCTTCGTCACGACTTTGTTTTGTGCTAAGACCGATTGCCATAATAACTGCGATGAAACCGCTAACGAAAAAAATAATTAATAGAATCTTCATTATAATTCGACCTGTTCGATTTTATCAATAAGCGCATTCTTGTCTTCTTCAAGAAGTTTCATTATATCAAACACCTTTTCAGAAAACCCAGCAAGACAATAAACGTTTCTTTCTGGAAATTGCAAAGTGCCGTGTCCAGCAAGATCGAATGAATAAAGAATTGGATCGGCGCCTATTTCTTTTTTATATGCTGAATACACTGTTCCTGGATTAGCATACGTTGATTCTCTCCAGCCTTGCATGTCTGATAAAATAATAATTCTATCATACTTTACTTTTTTATCTGTCATAAGTTTAAATGGTAATCGAAAATCAGTGCCTCCTCCATGCGCTTTAGCAATGATTTGTTTTTGCATTGTAAGAATGCTATCAGTTGGATTTAAAGTCAAATATTTTACTCGATCTGAAAACATAATCAGATCAGCATTGTTTGTTTTTAGTAATGCTGCTGCAAATAATGCACCGATTTCAATAGGCTTTTCAGCCCATGTCATTGAGCCAGAGTCATCTAAAACAATTGCTATCTTTCCATCAAATTTTGGTATGTTTGCACAGGAAATATCGATTGCTTTACTTAATGCAATTATTACTTTTCTTGAGTCATTGAGCTTTTCGACTTCTTTTAATGCTGATACATATCTAAATGGAAGAACAAGAGATTTCTTTATAAGTTTTTCGTCTGTCAATAGTTTACAAGCATCGTCGATCATTTCTGGAGATTGTTCGATTATATTGCGCAGATTTCTTAATAGAGCAAAATACCCTATTTTTCTTGTTTTAATAAGTTCCTTCCATGCTTCGTCTTTTAGTTCTGCTTTTTGTTCTTCTGTTTCTGCTTTTTGGCCTGCTTGCGTTAATTTCTTTTCCCATGTTTCTGCTGCTTTAAGAGTGCCTTTCATTAGGGCATCGATTGCTGGAGTTGGTTTTGGTCTTACAAGATTTATGACGTCTACAAGAGACATAGCTTTTCCACTTACTTTATATTTAGCTATTTGATATTCGTCAAACTTTAAAAGACCTTTTGCAAGACCTTTTTTAAGAGAGTTTGGTATGGGTTTTCCGTATTTTGTTACGTAATAAGATAATATTTCTGTAGTATCATCAACTCTGTGAACGACTTTATCATAGAAATTTTTTGTCCATTTTTCGCCTTTGGCTAATTTTGCAAGTTCACCAGCAACCACATGAGATATCGATCTCATACCATATTCGTTTCTAGCATATATTGCAGCTTTTGCAGTAAATTTCTTATCTTTCATTTCTTTGATAAGTTCTGCAACTCGATCTGTCGTTTGACTTGCTCCTCTATAGAACTGAGCTTGTACAAATGAGGTTAATAAAATAGAAACGAATTCTAGTTTCTCATTTTCTTTGAAGGCAGTACCTCCGGCAAGGTTTTTTGTTTTTGTTCCTTGCGTCTTTGTATTGAATTTTGACATATTTTGGGAGAATAGTAAAAAGAGACTAGTGTAAAAATAGAATTGATTTTTTTCGAAGTAACTCTTTTTTCACTACCCTAATATTAATTATAAAAAATGTGGAGAATAATTAATAGGGGGTTGTGCAGTTTATTTTTGAAAACTCATGCACGGAGTTTGGCGCCAGTTTCCCAGCAATCATCTATTTTCCTAGACAAGTTAGCCATAAGACTAAAAGTATTATTGTTCGACTTACGTCGAGCGAAGTAACCCTATTATCACTGCCACAGTATTAAAATATGGGAGAATAGTTTAGAGAGAAATATAACTGCTCTACCACTGAGCTACGTCTCCCATCTATTGGGGGAGACGATTGGATTCGAACCAATGACCTGTCGCTTAAAAGGCGAAGTAACTCTCTAATCACTACCCAAAAAATAAAATGAACCTATCTATAATTACTATACCATATCTTTCTATAAATGTAAATAGGATATTGAATTGTCTCTCTTGTAGAGGGAGGTTTATTCTGATAAACAAATAATGCTATGATAAAACACGACCTGCCCGTCTTTGGGTTTTATTGCTGCCAGATTTTCTTTTGTTATCGTTTCTCCACAAGGTCATTTTAAGTAGCCGTCTTTTAATGCCCCCATATAGCCCCACTTTTCAAGCATGTCAAACATGACATTTTCCATCGCGGCATTAATTGTGATTTTCTTTTCTTCTTTCATATATTTTTCTTAATTTTAATACCTATTCTTTAGCCCTTGATGACTCCAAGGGGTGTTAATTCTACTAAGATTTTAATTAAATCTTTTTGGTTTTCCATTGGCTTAATTCTTTCCCTTAACTCCCAAACGAATTTATCGAATATCTTTTTGTCGTGTTCTTCGGTTATCCTTTGGGTGTCTTTTACTGCGTCAATGATTATTGTGTTGCAGTCGTTTGCTTCGTCCATTAGAAATTTTTCGCAATCTACTACGCCGCCCCAATATTCTTCGATATATTTTTTAAAATCTTCACCGCCAAAAAACGCACTAACATTTTTAATTATTTTTTTACTCTTTTTTCGTGCCTTTCCTGCGATTCACGGCTCTTATTATTTGCCGCAAAAGTGGATTTTCATAGACAGCACTACATATTTCGGAGTAACTTCAAAATCCTTGAGCTCTCTTTGTCGATCAAAGCCAAAATCTCCAATTACATCGTAACTCAATGTAATTCTATAATTTCCATCCTTGCCCTTGCCGGCTTCCTCGACTCTAAAATTCGACACTTTGTCTGCGCTGACATTACTGGCGATAAGCGCGCGCATCAAATACTCATAAGCCACCCTGATTGCCTTTCTGTTTCTTCTATTTGAGTTGGTTGCGATTTTTCCATAATAAAGGTGGCTTCGACTATGTTTCCATCTTTTTCAATAACTTCGCACTTCTGTCCACAGTTTCCGCGCATTACTACACTTTAGGTTGGGTTTGAGTTCATTTTCGTTAACTTGTTGGCGAGAATAGTGCGAAGCCATGCTGACATTTTTGACATTGGGAAACCTCTCTGATAGAAGTCATTTATTAACGCAAATTGTTCAAACTCCTCTTCTATCTCCTCTATTATTTTTTCCTTTTTTGCCTCCTCCTCCTCGCATTGAGAAAGTAAGTTTTTAAGATTTTCCACCGCTAAATGCCTATCCTGATTTAGTTTTTCTAAGGTTCTATCATTACCGTTTTGGTCTTTTGCCTCAACAAGAAAACTATCTACTATTTCGTATAATTTCTCCTCTACTCTCTTTTGTGTGTTTTCTTTTTTCATTTTCGTTTTTTTAATTATTTACCACATTTAATGCACTTACCACTATTGCCTACTACGCATCTACAATCCTCAACCTTTTTATCTGTTTTATCATATTCGTATGGTGCGTTTTTAAGATAATCCCATCCTGTGCCTGTGAAGTCGGGTTGTTTAATTGATTGTCCGCAGGCACTACAAATTTGTATATTCATATTTCTTCTAATTATTTAATAATTCTTTAAAATCTGGCGGCTTGGTTGCTTGGCTAAGACATTTCGGTCTCGTATGCTATTTTGGGAAGATAGTCTAACTTCAAGTTAGTTTTACCCAGACAAAAGCAACAAATATTACAAAACTTGCTGGGGATTGGTTCTTTCGTTAGCCCTCCACAATTACGCAGATATTAACGAGTTGTCAATCAGTCATAGTCGTAATCCGTCTGACTGATATAGTTGCTTTTACAATCCTTTACGAGGACAAACCGCCAGATTTTAAAGAACTATTATTTATCCTTTAATAACGCCAAGTGGCATTAATTCTACCAAGATTTCGACTAAATCCTCTTGGTTTTTCATTACAATATCTATTGGCTTATATGCCCCGGGCGCTTCATCAAGGTCAGAAGTATTTCTTACTGAATGAACAACTCCCATATCATCTAATCTTTTCTTTTCTTCTTCAAGATTAAGTGTTCTTACTGCGTCTTTTCTGCCCATTTTTCTTCCTGCTCCGTGAGAACACGAGTTAAAGGATTCAGGGTTTCCAAGTCCCCTAACAATATAACTTTTGCTTCCCTGACTTCCGGGAATAATTCCTATTGTGTCAATCGTAGCCAATGTCGCTCCTTTTCTATGAATCCATACATCTTCTCTAAAATGATTTTCAAGTCTTGCATAATTGTGTGCTATGTTAATAAAATCCATCGCAGAAGACATTGTATATTTTGCAAATATTGTTCTAATCCTATCCATCATTAATTTTCTATTTGCAAAAGCAAAATCAACACAATAGTTCATTTCACAAATGTATGCTTGACCTTCATCTGAATCAATGGGCAGAAAAGCTAATTGCCATTCCTTTGGAACCAAGCTGTGCCATTTTTCATTTAGATTAACAGCTAATTTGTTGTAATGGTCTGCCACTTGCTTTCCAAGATTACGAGAACCAGAGTGTATCATAATCCAAATATGTCCGTCTGAACCTTTTTGAATTTCGATAAAATGATTGCCCGAACCTAAGCTCGCTAATTGTCCAGTAAGTTCTTTTCTTTTTTTCTCATATTCTTCTTTAGTGATTTTAATTTTCATAAAGGTTTGCTTTTATGGTTCTTAATATATTTTTTCTACTATTTTTCCATTCTTCTTGCCAAACCGTAAATACTCTAAATCCATTATTCTCTAAGATTTCTTTTCTTTTAATATCATTATGCCAAATTTGTCTTGCTGTTAATCTGTGGTGGACAATATCGGTTGACTTAAACATATGCGGATTAGCGTGCCAATAATCTCCATAAAATTCAATTATTAAATCTTTTCCTATCCTTATATCTGGATAGAACCATCTTCCTTTTATCCTGATAGTTGATTTTCTTATATTCTTTTTTGGAAACAATCTTTTCAATTCTGTCCTAAATTCTTTTTCTAACTTAGATTCATTGATTGAATTTATATTTGGTTCTATCCTTCCGTTATCCCAACTTTCTTTCATTTTTAAACTTCTGGATTCTCTTTGTTTAGGATTATTTTTATACCACTCTTTTACTCTATCACTTTGTTCTTTCTTAAAACCTTCTCGTCTTGGTTTTGAAATACCTTTAATCACTTTCAATCTATATTTTTTATCTTCCCATTTCTTTTTAGTTATTTTAGATAATTTCTTTTTAGTATTCTCAATCATTGTTCTATCGTGTTTTTTGCCATAAAACGGATTATTTTTACCGCTTCTATTGCGACATTTATTGCAATAACCCAAATGACAATTTTTTGAAACTTTCTTACCACATTTTAAACAATCTTTAAATTTCATATTGAATAAGATTAGTGATTACTACCATCTTATATTATTTCATACCAGTTGTCAAGAAACTCTCCAACTATCTTATAATTTTCTTGGTATTCTTCGCTATTTTCTTTATGGTGATTAAATCCAACTGGTATTTGCTCTCTAATTTCTCCCATAATCTTTTTAAGTGTATCTGTATCAATTTCAGTTAAAGAAGTTTTAATAGCACACATACCACAGCCGATATCAACACCGACTGCATTAGGCACAATTATGTTTTTAGTAGCTATTACTCCACCAATAGGCATACCATATCCTTGATGACTATCTGGCATGATTGCTATGTGTTTAAAAGCAAAGGGTAAGTTTGCTAGATTTTTTGTCTGTTTAAGAGCACCCTGCTCTATGTCATTTAACCAGAGTTTTATTGGAATTTTTTCAGTTGAAATTACTTTTTTCATATTACGACAAAATTAATAAATATACCAAATAACATAAAAATCCGAAAAGCAGTATTGTCGCAATTAATGAGTTTACTTTTAGTAGTCTAGGTTTAGTTGATTCAGTCTCTTCCAAAACACATAAATCTCCACATCGAATATTTTCAAGAGCAATATACTCCAGAGGTTTGTCTGTATCTTGTTGAGTTGCACGTCTTATTTTTTTTATCATACTATTTTATTAATTATGAACAACAACCATTTGTACTATTTTTTTATTTTTTCATATTAATGAGTTAATTTAAATGTTATAATACTCAATGGATATATCAGTAGCAAAAATAAAAAAATAGATATAACTATAAAACAAATTAGATATATAAAATATATACTTATTTTTTTAAGTATACTGATTATACCATACTTTTCAATAGTTGTAAACATATACATTTTTAAAGAATTGTATTGTAATTTCATACTCTTGAAATATGAACGACCAAACCAAGAAACACAATAATGATAGCAGAATATTTATCTACTATTTTACCGTCTTCTATATCGTCTAACCACATTTTAATTGGAAGTTTTTCTGACGCAAACATTTTTTTCATACTTTATCCACCGTATTTTAATAAATATTCGTTTGAAATTGCTTTAAAAGACAATCTGGTAAATACTCCTCCTATCGTGGCAAGTTTTTCTGACGTGGGTCTTACCACGATTCCTTCTTGCCAAAAATCACCGAATGGACTTTTTGCATCTGCTAATTGAAGTATCTGTTCTACATCATGATTCAAGATAAAATCGTCTTCAAGTATAGGTACGGTTTCTAATCCAAGACCTAATGCAAAATTCTTGAAAAACTTAAAATCCAAAAAATGACCTTCTTTAATATTATATACATTAAATACATATAGCTTATGCCCTTTAATCTTTAATCTATTTTCCTGAATCTTTTCTCCAACTATCTCTCCTTGAATACAGAAACCGTCGGGTAAATTTTCTTCGATATTATATTGTTTAGCGATTTTCCAAAAAACATTGTCGACGTTTCTTTTTAATTCAAGATTTCGACTGCAGACACCAAATTCTCCATTATATTTATAAAATGTAGCAGAAGTCCCGTCCAATTTTGAAGTAATGTAAAATTCATGCCCCCTAAAAGTTTCGAGCAAATGCCCACAATTTTGAATTCTTTCTTCATCTGTTTTTGGTAAAAAAGACGGAAATTTTCCCTTGACTTCTCCGGCAATACATGCAGGAATAGGTGGTTCCCATTTAATCACGTCTAATTGTTCTGAAACATCTGCTCCTTCTTTGATTTCGAAATTACCGTAACGATTTAACACGCTAATTGGTAAAATTAATCCTTGAGATATCTGTCCTCTCAGACGTATTGTTTTTAAACGTATACCTTCTCTTTCTGTATTATTAAATATCATCTTTCTGATTTTTGTTCCTTTTAATAAGAAATCATACTCTGGTCTCACGGGCAAAAAACTGTCTATTTCATAATATAAGACAAGATCGTCTTTTTTAAATTCATTTTTTTTGACAACGATTTTCCAATCTTTTATTTGGGCAACTTCAATATTGTCCGCGTTTTCGATTGGGAATAATTCGATTATTTTTTGTATAGTTACTAAATGTCTCATATTTTTTAATGATTTAATAAAGACACTCTTTGGTCTTTAATTACTTTGTCATTTTTTTAAAATAATTATGTCATATTTATGCCGACCACAGTTCTTCGTCTTAGCACAAGGGATTTACTCCTCTTGTAAACTCGTTTTGTTTTGTTAATAAGTTCTCTTAAATTCATATAATTTATTTTAATGATAACCTAAAATCTAAGGCTTTTTTTATATGTTTTTTCATTTAAAAATTGTTTCTTTTACGCTTTGAGTTGAGTTGGTTTTTATTTTCGTTATACCAATGAATATTTTTCCCTATATATTTTTGTTAGCACCCAGACCCCCGAAACGAGTTCAGGGGAACCTTTATAAACTGAAACTTATCTATGAACAATGAATCGCAGTCAGCTATCATTTAGGATATAAACATTACATCGTGGGTTGAGCCATTCCTGTATTTCAATATCACCACGATTACCATTTTATACCCCATATAAGATGTACAATGGCTAACATATCTTATACGCTCATAGACTTCGTTTCAGAGGTCTGGGTGTTAATTGTTAATAAATTTCTTCTATTATGTGGTTTATTATTTCTTTTGTTAGTTTTTTTGAGGTGTCCTCTACTCCTCTCATATAACCATCTGTGAATTCTTCTTTTTCTGAGCTAAAGTCTACATTTATGTGGTTTCTTGATGTTAATTCGTCTTTTGTTTTTTTACATAGATTGGCGACTTGTGACAATATGTCCGATATGCTGTGTTGACGATAATAAGATTCTTGCCATTCTTCTATATCATCTAGTATGTTGTTTAGACGTTCTTTTTGTTCTTTTTGTGTTGAGAAATGCTATTGCTACTTGTGATAGTTCTGTGAATAATCTTCTGGGTTTGTTACTTAATTCGTCAAGCATGCAAACGAGACCTTCTATTGCTTTTTGTTGCTCTGATGTTATTTTCTTCATGTCATTTTTGTTAATGATTTACTAATGGGGAGGCGTTCGGGAGCAACAGTTTAATAGTCGTTGCCTTCATTCATAAGAGCAAGCCGGCAGATGTCCTCTTATGTCTATACCCCATCTCCCCCATCAATAAACCATTTAATTCTAACAAGGAGAGAGAATATTGTTGCTACCCATCACTGGGTTCATCCTTTTGTTTTTATGTGGAGCAAGGATTAACTCCATTACGAGTTTTGCTTAGTCGTTAACTAAGCCCACCTTCTCTCATCCCTTGTTAAAATTAAACCCACTCTTTAAAACACTCTTTACATAAACACTTCCACCATTTTCTTTCGTTTTGAAGTAGCTGTCCTGCCTTTCCGCACTCTTCGCATAGATTGACTGATTTATTTTCGAGGTCCAGGGTTAAATTACAGAAATCATCAAACTGTTTTTCTGTTGTTCCTTCAAGTGAGTTAAAATATATCCTTAGCCCACCCCACTTTTCTTTGACATCTGATATTTCTATTGTCTTGCGTTTGAGTGCGTAGGCAGCATTCAGAAGTGAATACCACCCCTTACCGACCATTCTTTTTGCTTGTCTTTTGGTTATCATAATTTTAATACCACTTTAATTTACCATTTCCATATTCAATTCCATGTTTTAAGCAAACCGAACAATGGACATATCTATACTGTTTTTCTTTTGGATAGGGTTCTTTGGTAAAATATGAGAACATCTGCCACTCTCCAGACCCAAACCCAAAGAAAATTTTTCCTTTAGGATAACCCAACGCTGGAATATGTTTGCCTTTCCCTTTCTTACACTCAAATTTCTTTTTCCAAAACCTACTTGGTTGAGAAGATAAAGGTTGCATGGCTTTTTCAGCTACAGGGATATGATTCCATCCGTCTAAGTCTCCGTTGTACTTTCTTTTCATAATATTTAGTTAATTATAAATCTTCCTAAATAATAAAACGGATAAAAGATTATTCTATATATTTTAGGCATTTCTTTCCAAGAATCTCGCCTAATCCTCATATTTAAAATAACATTAAATGAGTTTAAAGATGTATCACTTGTTTTCATAATTTTATCCCTTCTCTTCCT